>JAABUN010003705.1_pt1 | contig 22834 bp, 25 predicted proteins | sample 5559311 | NCBI WGS metagenome assembly JAABUN01 (sample SAMN10711877, study PRJNA513370) | rock metagenome | isolation source: Antarctica rocks | place: Antarctica: Victoria Land, Siegfried Peak sud
CGAGCGCCTCGATGAGGTCGATATAGACCGTATCGTTGTAGCGGCCTTCGAGCGCGCTGAAACTCATCGCTATCCCTTCTGTGTACGATGTGACAACGCCTCGATCGGCGAATGTCGCTACCGTGTGACAACCCCGCTATTGTAGTATGTTGATCTCATTGGGGGGGGCGCCATGCCCCAGCGGGTCGCGATGATCGTCTTGGCGCAAGAATCTTATGGGAGGTTGTGATGCCGGTGATGGCCGAGATTAGCGTGGTGCCGATTGGCACCAATGGGTCGAGCGTCGGCGCGATCGTTGCGGAGGCATTGCGGGCGCTCGAAGCACATCCCGAGGTGCAGCACGAGTTATCGGGGATGGGGACGACGTTGATCGGCGAGTTATCCGCCGTCCTGGCCGCTTGCGGGGCGATGCATAGCGCTGCCCTCGGTGCCGGTGCCCCGCGTTGTTACACGATCATCAAGATGGACGAGCGCCGTGATAAGTTCTCAAGCGCCGCCGACAAGGTCGCCTCGGTGCAGCGTCATCTGGCGGCGGGTAAGGCGGGCGAATAGTTCCGCGCCCTATAGAAATAGCATCGAGATCCGATTGGGTAGGTCGGCTGGGCCGTACTCAATCGGCCTAGGCTCCGGCGTATCCAGACTGCTACACGCCAGGCCAACTCAGGGCTGGAACGTGGCACCGCGTCGGCTCTTGCGGATCGTACCGAGTTGACCGGTCTGCGGATCGGTACTCTTCGCGACCATGCCGCTCGGTAGTTTCTCGTTGGGGACGACCTGCCAGATCCGCTCTTCGAGTTCCTGGGCCGCCTCGACGAACTGGTTGATGATGTCGCGCGGGAAGCCACCTTCGGCTGCACGGACCAGATCGATGTAATGGGTGTTCAGGCGTTGGTATTGCAGCACTTCGTCGCCCGAAAGGTGACCGGCTTTATAGATACAGCGGAGCGATTCGATATCGGCGGCGGCGTCGCTACGGCGCGCCTGATGATCGGCGAACTGGATAAACTGCGCGCACCCCGTGATATCCGCCGCGTAGTACACCGACTCGTGCAGGTCCCGCCATGCTTGACTGACACGCTCACGCGCTGCGCCCATGCGCTATCTCCTCCCCTCGATCACGCTATCGTGCCGGTCGTTGTTCATCGCGCTTCGCTGCCTGCTGATCGCGTGTCGTCACCTGGGTCGCCAGGACGGTGATCCCGTTGAAGCGGGGATCGTGCGTCGGATACCCCTCGATGATCAGCTTATCTTCCGGCTGTTGGATCGCCGCTTCGACCTTTTGCCACTGTTTACGGGCGATCAGGACGGCGTAATCGGTCGAGGTGGTTGGCGTCGGCAACCCTTTCGGCAGGCTCGGTGGCCGCTCGCTCCGCAGGGTGACGATGATGACCTCGCCGGAAGGCACAACTTGCTTGGGGCGTCCGATTACCGTGATCTTCACTGTCGTCACCTCTCCTGCATCCGTCGTCAATGTGGGTAGCAGCGCTCCGAATGTGGCCCAGGTGAACGGCTGTGCCGCTGAAGGGGGCGGCGTCGCTCCCGGCGCTGGCGGGAAGATCGCGCGCCGCTGACTCCCGGTCGCCCGCTCACGTACCAGGCGGAAGAAGATCCCGCCCGGCGTGCGTCGGCGCTTGCCGCTCATCACCGTCTCGCCGCCGCCCGCCTCGATCGCCAGTGCCTCGGCGATGATCGCACGCACCGGTGCTTCACCGAGGATCGTCAGCGCCCTGCCGATCTGCTGCAATGGCTGCTCGTCCTGTTCGCCGAGTTGCGCGGCAAATTCCCCGGCCAGCGGCGATATTTGCGCCTTGCTCTCGCTTTCCACGTCGCTACTCATCGGCTCCATCCCTCTCCCGCGTCTCTCGTCATCTTCTCCACGCGGACGATTGTCTGGTCGGGAATCGCTTTTCTATGATCGTTTCACCCCGTTGCTAGAACGATCGAGCTCGACCGCCGCTTGTTCGAGTTCGGCGGCGTGGCTGGCCGATACGCGGGCCATCCCACCGCCCTCCGAAACAAGGTCTCGCAGTACCGCCGCGAGTTCACGCACCCCCTGTAACAGGCGATCCTCGAAATCGGCATCGCCCGCACCACCGAGTTCCGTGCGTCGTCGTTGGAGGAGGTGATCGGCTTCAGCCAGGCTCTTCTCCGCGCGCCTCAGACGCTCCGGCATCGCCGTATCCCTGGTCATTGGTTATCCCTTCGTCCTGTGTACCGGTATTGTATCGTACTCAAGACCGCCGCAGGCGACGGTTGTCTGGCATCGGATCGAGCCGTTGGCAGCCGCAGTTTCGGCAGGGCGGCAGGAGTGCGCGCACGGTCGTGCTGGCGACTTCCAGGGCAGCATCGGTGCCCAGGATCGGATCGTCCGGTCGCGCCAGCGGGCCGACCAGCCCTGCGAGGCGGTCGCGCAGGCCCTCGGCGGCACCTTTCCCGTACCAGTGATCGCTGGCGCAGAATGAGGGAGCCTTGCCATCATCGCGAATCAGTTCGGCCCGCCGCTTGAGCTGCGCTAGGCGGTGTTCACGGATGGCAAGTTCTCGCCATGTCACCTGATGCCGCCGGAGGAATTGTCGTTGCGCTTGTTTCCCGTCGTGGTCGCCGGAACGCCCGTTGTTCACCATCACTCTACCTGCATCGCTCTATGATCGCGGTTGTCTGCCATCGTATATCCTGGTGACGATATGACGTGGTCGTCATGCTTACTCGCGAACAAATGCACTCATTTTCGCGCTTCGGTGATCCGATTCGTGACGCCGCGTTGTCGCTAGATGGACCGATTGCTCTCTGGCTATAGTACACGAGTTTTGCCCCGATACGTAAATAGATCTGCTATTGGATGAGGGGTTAATACGCGAGTTGCTGTTGACGCTAGCGGATGAGCCTTCTCAGTGGCTGCCGGTGTTACGTGAAGGTGTGCCACGCTATGCTAGACTTTCAGCGTGCGATTGGGAGGTTGCCCGCGTGGGGGATTGTGTAGAGATACAGCTGATGCAGCGAGGCTTGCGATGACGGAAGTTATCGGCGCGATCTTACTGGTACTCCTGATTGTCCTCGCCGCTGTGCTCGCGGTCATCGTGACGCGCTGGGCGCTCCACATGAATGAATAAATCAGTCGGCGAATAACGCAGGATAGCGCAACAGCGCGGCATCCGAAAGATCGGTGCCGCGCTGTTGCGGCGTCGCTGCAAGTGGCCTATCGGTCGCGCGTTATTACTTCGTCGGCCAGACCCGGTCGATAACCTTGTCGGCGCGGGTGTCGAACGCGGCGAGCGCCTTGTCTTCCTGCGGCTGGGTCAGCTTCCCAGCCTGTACCGCCTGGTCGAGGGTGGTTTTCAGTGCGGTGCGCATCGTCGCCTTCAGGTCGTCGCGGCTGACATTGTGTGCCTGGGCCACCTGGGCCAGCGACTTGCCGCCGCGCAGTTCTTTCACCAGATCTTGCTCGCTGAGGCCCACCTTCGTAGCGACGGCTTGCAACTCGACCTTACGCACCTGCTTTGCCGCCTGCTGTATTGCCCCAGTTCCCCCTTGACCAGCGTTGGTGCAGGCACCGGTGTTGTTGTTGACGCGATCGTGCGCCGTCTGCGCCTGTGTCGGCGTGATCTGCCCCGCCGCCAGGCGGTCATCGATCACCTGATTGGCGGTTTTCTTGCGCGTATCTTGCAGTTGCTGCGCGGTGATGTTGAGATTCTGCGCGAACTTCGTCTGGTAATCCTGGCAATTCGCTTGCCTGTTCGGATTCGTCGCCGCTTTCGTGGCGTGGGCTGCCGTCGCCACCGCCGTACCGCCGCCGAGCATCAGGGTCGTTGCCAGCACGCCAGCGCCAATTTTTGCGATACCGGGGAAGAACATTCGTACCTCCTGACCGTCGGTGCGGTCAAACTTGCCGTGTCGAGGAGCCCACTTGCTCCTTCGTTTCTGTACACAGTATGCCGAGGAGATACGAAACCATGATAGGGAAGCTGTAAAAAGAATGTAAGGCGACAAAAGAATCTTGCGTACTTCGGCGGATGGATACATCCGCCCGTGGTAGCCCTTTGCGTTTAGCGGTCGGAAGGTTCGGGGGGACAGACCTCTCCCCGCCGCGGGGAGGGTGGGGACGAGCCCGACAAGCACGGGTGATACGGTGTACTCAGCCGTTGGCGACTGGTTCGCCTTTGTCGGCGTTATCTTTCGCCTCGCCGCCGCGATCGACGAACTTGTAGCCGACGCCCCAAATCGTCTCGATCGCGGACTGTGCGCCACTCAGGCGCTCGCGCAGTGCGCTAACGTGGACGTCGACCGTGCGGGTATCGATCTCGTGCTCGTAGCCCCAGACACGGTTGAGGAGGACTTCGCGCGTGAAGACTGTGCCCGGTCGTTCGACGAACGCAGCGAGAAGATCGAACTCTTTGGCGCGGAGTTGCAGCGGTTGGTCGCCGACACGCGCCTCGTGGCGTTCGAGATCGATCGTGATGTCGCCCGCAGTGAGCGCCTTGCTCGGCGTGGTCCCGCGCGTGCTGCGCCGCAGGACGGCGCGTACCCGCGCGACGAGTTCCCGCGGGTTAAACGGTTTGGTCAGGTAGTCGTCGGCACCCAGTTCCAGGCCGAGGATCCGGTCGATCAGATCGTCGCGCGCCGTGAGCATGATGATCGGCAGCCCTTCGGTGCGCGGCGAGCGCCGCAGTTCGCGGCAGACCTCCCAGCCATCGAGGATCGGCAACATCAGGTCGAGGACGACGAGATCCGGCTTGACGGCATTGACGCGACTGAGTGCCGTGCGCCCATCCGCCGCCGTCTCGACGGTGAAGCCCTCTTTGACCAGATACATACTTACCAACTGGCGGATATGCTCTTCATCGTCGACGACGAGGATTTTGGTCATCGTTTCCTCTGTATCCCTATCGGCGTGGTCGTCGCTCCGGTCGCGGTGAGCGCATCGGTCGGTGTTGCTGCTGCTTCCTGCTGCCGCTTCGCTTCCGGTGCGAGCGGCAGGGTCACGGCGATCGTCGTGCCCGCGCCGACAACACTCTCGGCGTGGACCGTGCCGCCGTGGCGCTCGATCAGTTCTTTGACGATCGCGAGCCCGAGGCCCGAGCCGGCCCGTCCCGCGACGCGCGACTTGTCGGCCTGATAGAAACGCTCGAAGATTCGCGGCAGATCGCTGGCGGCGATCCCGACTCCGGTATCCCGTACGGCGAGGCGTGCCAGCGGCTGCCCGGTACTCTCCTGCCTACCGCTGATCATGTCGATTCGCCCACCCGGTGCGGTGTAGCGAAGCGCATTCTCGACCAGATTCCCCAAGATCTGTTCGAGTCGGCCACGGTCGGCGAGGGCGACGATCGGCTGGTCGGACGGGTTTTCGAGGCGGATCGACACGCCCGCTTTCGCCGCCGTGTCGGTGAAGCGGTGGGCCGTTGTCCGCAACAGGGCGGTGAGATCGACCGGGGCGACGGCGAGGGTCAGTTCACCGGCCTCCAGCCGCGAGAGTTGCAAGATATCGCCGACCAGATGACCCATCCGTTGCGACTCGCTGTAGATGATCCGCGCGGCATCGGGGTAGGCATCGGGCGGGCAGGTGCCGTCGATCAGTGCGCCAGCGAAGCCCTGGATCGAGGTGAGTGGAGTCTTGAGGTCGTGGGAGATGTTCGCCAGGAAGTCGCGCTCGCGGCGACGGACACGCTCGATGTCGGCCGCCATCGCATTGAAACTGCGGCCCAACTCCGCGACCTCGTCATCGCCGTGTATCGCGACTCGCCGTTGGTAGTCGCCGCTGGCGAGGGCGCGCGTCGCCGCGGTCAAACCGATCAGCGGCCTGGTGATCGAGCGCGCCAGAATGAGCGCGCCGATGATCGACACTAGAAAGGCGATCCCCGCCGCCGGGGCGAGCGTCCCGATGACGATCGCCAACGGTCGCGCTGTCGTGCCGACCGGCTCGGCGACGACGAGGACCCGGAAGTCGCCACTGGGCATCCCTTTCTCGGCCCGCAGCGGGATCAGCGCGAGATCGAGCGGTCGTCCGGCGCGGAGGGCGATCGCGCCGGTGGTCGAGCCCGGCAGCGTCAGTTGGGCATTTTTCATCGGGGTCGCTGTTGGCGTACCGGCCTGCGTCGTCGTGGCGGCCTGCTCGCGCAGCCAGCGCTGCCAGCTTTCGTAGACGCCGCGTGGTATGGCGACCCTCGTCCCTTCGGACAGGAGTCCCGCCGTATCCTGCTTCACGATCGTATCGAATTGCTTGATGCTGCTCCCGCCGCGTGCCGCCTGCTGTTGTGCCGTCGTCAGGTCACGCAGGCTTGCTTCGAGGACGACTAGGCGGGTCTGCGTCTGCTCGGCGGTGCGCCGCACCTGGGTGGGGGCGTCGAAGCGGGCCGGATCATTGTTATCGTGCAGGAGCGGCGCGGTGGTGTCGGCGATGATCTCGATCCGCTGCTTGGCGAAGCGATTCTGGTAATTACGCAGCAGGACCGCGCTCACAAGCGCGGTCAGGGTAAGACAGAGGGCGATGATAAGGGCGTAGGAGAGGATGAGCTTCATCCGAACGTGCATCGTGTGCCCCATTTCCTGGCCGCGCCGAACACTCAGGTATCGCGCAGCCTGCACTCAGGAGTGTAGCAGGGGCGTGTGCGCGTGCGATAGAGAAATTGTAAGAAGAGTGTAAGTAAGTACTATTCCGGTGTTGTTTCGCGCTTGTCGTTCTCGTGGTGTAGTGGGGTAGTGCTGCTATCGATCTCCCTGGCAATCTTTGGTAGGGAATGAGCGCACGAAACATGGTCGGCGCTGCAACGTTCCATGAGTAAGCGAGGATACGCTACGCGAATGCTTACCAGGGATCGTTGGGCGCAAAGCCGGTAGCGGAAGGGGCACGGAATGAAGCTGTTCACCATCGGGGACAGTCCCGCGCAGGGCTTCATGTCACTCGCCGCCGCACGAACCGATCTTTCGTTCTCTACCCTGCTCGCGGCCAAGCTTGGGCTGCGGCTCGGGCAAGACTATCGTTATCCCGATTGGCCTGCGGATGGCCTGCCGCTCAACCTCGAAACGATCTTGCGGCGACTCAACGGTCGTTACGGATCGGATATCGGCGGGCTTGAATGGCTGACCGTCCTCCCGACGATCAATGACGTTGTCGATCGGACCGAGGATGAATACGAGCGTGGGGCGAGCGCCGCCGACCAGCCGTATTCCGGCGATCTTCCCTTCTTCCATAACGTGGCGGTGACCGGCTTCACCGCCGCCGACGCCTGGCTAGTAACTCCGGCGCTCTGCAAGGAAGAGTTACGCCTTGGCGGAGCGAATGGGCCGAGCGACGATTTCTTGCAGGGACCGGATCGTGCCGGGTATCGCACGGCGCTGAAAGTGCTGAACCCTTCCCTAGAGCCCGCCTACGACGATTTCAGCCAACTCCGGTGGTTGGAGCATCATGCCCGAGGCGAGGGCGTGGAAAACCTCGTGCTGTGGCTGGGAGCCAACAATGCCCTCGGCACCGTGACCACCCTGACGATCAACCAAACGCCGCGCGGATTGGAGCCGCCACCGCATCAGCGGGGCCACCTGGAGCGCGAGCAACGGGGCTGGAACCTCTGGCACCCGGACGATTTCAGCGCGGAGTACGGGGAACTGCTCAAGCGGGTCGATGCGGCTATGCGGGATAACACGACACCGGACTGGCAAGTATTCATCGGCACGGTGCCGCTGGTGACGATCGCACCGCTGGCGAAGGGGGTCGGTGAGACGACGATCGTCCAGCGCGATGGCAAAGATTGCGTTTATTACAAGTACTACACCTATTTCCCGTTCGAGGAGCCATTTGCACGCGAGACGGGTATCCAACTGACGATGCAGGACGCGCTACATATCGACGACTGCATCCGCGCGTACAACGTGAGTATCAAGGGCCTGGTGGCCGACCTGAACCGGCGACACCGTCGCGAGTGCTATCAGATCGTGGATGTCGCGGATGCGCTCGATCAGATTGCTTATAAGCGCAACGCCGCGCAGCCGACGTACCAGTTCCCCGACTACTTCGCGTACGCCTACCCGCCCGTGAATACGAAGTATTACCACGCGAATGTCGATGGTCGGTTAGTCCAGGGCGGGTTGTTCAGCCTGGATGGTGTCCATCCCTCGGCGATCGGGCAGGGGTTGATCGCCTACGAGTTCCTCAAGGTGCTGACGCAGGTGCGGGACAGCGGCGACAACGAACTACCGTGGGATACGATCTTCGCCAGCGACCGGCTCTACGGTGAACCGATCCCTATCATGCAAGAACTTTATAAGAAAGATGAACTGGCGCAATATATCGTCCGGCTGCTCCGGCTGATGGGGGTGATGACTTAGCCGCCGCAGTGATGCAGCGAACCTCGATAGCGGGAGGACCGAGTTCCCGGGACACTGATTCGCGGATCGCGGTCGTGACGCACTTAGGCTTGGGTCGCCGTACTGGAAGTGGCACCTGGGCACTCGTCGAACTGCTCTACCAGCAATGTGACGCGCACATTCGTCTGGGGCGGTAAGAGGCTGGCCTGACGGAGTATCGTCAGCAATGCGGGGATGGAGCGCGAACTGTGGGCCATCGCGGGGAGTTGCCGCCGCCCGGCGGCGATGATCCCGGTCAGGATCGATGCACTGATGAGGTCACGCCCATTGGCGGCCTCGGTGGCGAGATGAATCGCTAACCAGCGCGCTTCGACATCTTCCAGTCGCTGCCATTTGTGGAGCCAGCGGAGCCCGAAGCGTTGTTCCAGCATGATCGGCAGTAAGGTCGTGCTATCGCTGATCATCGTGTACCCTCTCTGGCATACCCCTGATAGCGTGGCGGATTGCTTTGGGCAATGTTCCGTCGAAACAAGCGGCAAATGCAATTGCTTAAGGGGTATACGCGATAATTTCGCGCTGGGATTAAGTTACGACCAATAATCCTCAGACAGAAGAGCGCCTGACCAACCTGGTCAGGCGCTCTGTGGCCTATCGTTATTGCGAGAGTAGGGCGCACGAACGGGTTTAGCCGCGCATCCGCTCCAACATCAGGGCCATGATCGTCCCCGCGATAACGAGCACTTCTTCCTGCTCAGGCACGTTGCCGCGCTGTTCCAGGTTGAACTTCCCTTCCAGGAACGCCGGTTGCTTCTTGAGATAAAATGCGGTCTGGCCGCGGAGATCGACGAAATAGGCGGGGTTGAAGAAATAGCCGGTGAACATCCCGAGGATCGGTATTTCACCGGCCAGCGCATCGATCACTTTGACCCACGCATTCTCCTCGTGGACCAGTCCGATCTCGTTGCCGCCGGCGTCGGAGATCGTGTAGCTGGCCTTCCAGATCGAGCGCGCCCCAGGGCGGTAGACTGCCCCGACCGGCTGACCGTCGGGTGTGGTGATTGTGTAATTGGCGTTGAAGTCGAGGATCCGGTTGGCGTTGATCCGATAGAGGGGGCGGGTCTGCGCCTCGTCTCCGAATATGGTGATATCTTCCTTCAGCTTGAACGCCTTCTGTTTGACATAAGCGACAAGTTAGCCGCTGGCGTCGGTGACTCGTACCTGCGGGTTGATCGCCACGATCTTGAAAGACAGTTCGAGCGGATAGTTGAGCATACGACCTCCTTATCTGTTGATCGCCGGTTGCGTTGATCGTCGGTTGCGCGGTCTGAAAGCCGCACAGTTCGTCATTGACCTCTCTTACGCCGGGGATTGATCGGTTGTTTCGCGCGCGAGTAGGGGTGCAGTCGATGGGCTCATCACATGCTGTCCGGCCCGATCGTTTCCGACTGATCGCAGCGGTCCATCTCCTGCTCCTCCGTGAGCGGCAGGTGCTGCTGCTGCGTCGTGCCAATACCGGCTACGAAGATGGTAATTATAGCGTTATCGCCGGTCATCTCGATGGTGACGAGACGGTGTACGCCGCTATCCAACGCGAGGCCCGCGAGGAGGCGGCGATCACGATCGCGCTTCGCGATCTCTGCGTGGTTGGTATATTGCAGCGACGTGCGGCCACGGCTGCTGACGATGAGCGGATCGACTTCTTCCTTGCGGCGAGCGACTGGTCCGGCGAGATCGAGAATGCCGAACCGGGGAAATGCGACGAACTCGCCTGGTTCCCGCTCGCCGATCTGCCGCCCAACCTGATCCCCTATGTACGGCAGGCGCTCGACAACTATCGCGATGGCCTCTGGTTCGATACTGTCGGCTGGTAATGCCGCATCTGCCCAGGCGCGGTGGGCGTCGGTTAATCTTCCTCGCCGAGCCCTTCGCGCACCGCCGCTTCGAGCGCACGCCGCGCCGTATCGAAGAGATCGTTCGTCGCCCGCACGGCATCCTGGACCCGTTCCAGTTCCGCCGCGCTCGCCTTCCGCGCCCGCCCGATCATCCGGGCCTGATCTTCGTAGGCGAATTTCAACTGTTTGTAGGCTTGATCAAGCTCTCGCAACTCCGCCCGCATCGCCTCTTCTGCCCCTCTTGCGTTTGCGCTCCTCAATCACCGCTCTGCCGCCCGCAGCGACAAAGAGGGCTAACTTTAGCACGTACCGCCGGGCGGCGGTCAAGACGGCTACTTGCGTGCCGGGTCGGGATTGATTAGGCTGCGTCCGATGAATACGCGGGCGGCATGAGTACGGAGGGAGAGTAGGCGCGTGTCAGCAGCACAACCGGCCAGCGTGTCCAGCATCAGCCACGCCTCGTTCCCGCTGTGGCCCGCGAATGGTGCGGTGGGCGAAGGCGATCCTGCTGATCAGCCGACGCTCACGCCATATCTCCCGGCGATGGGCATGGCGCGGGAGGCGATCATCGTCTGTCCGGGGGGTGGGTACGGTCGGCTCGCGCCGCACGAGGGCGAGCCGATCGCGCAGTGGCTCAACGGCCTCGGGATCGCGGCGTTCGTCCTGCGCTACCGCGTGGCACCACACCGGCACCCGACGCCGCTCGGCGATGCCCAGCGCGCGATCCGGCTGGTCCGTCAGCGCGGTGCCGAGTGGGGGCTGGCCTCGTCACGGGTCGGAATCCTCGGCTTTTCCGCCGGTGGGCATCTGACGGCCAGCGCCGGGGTCTTCCATGATCCGGGCGATCGGGCAAACACCGATCCGGTCGAGCGGGCGAGCAGCCGCCCCGATGTGCTCATCCTCTGCTACCCGGTGATCTCATTCGGCGACTTTCGCCATCAGGGCTCGACCGACAATCTGCTCGGCCCGGAGGCGACCGCCGCGAATCGCGATGCCGTCTCGCTGGAACGACAGGTCGATGCGGCGACGCCACCAGCGTTCCTGTGGCACACCGCCGACGATGCGTCGGTGCCGGTCGAGCACAGCCTGCTCTTCGCCGGTGCGCTGCGGCGGCACGAGATCCCATTCGAGTTGCATGTTTACCCGCACGGTCGCCACGGGCTTGGGCTGGCCGAGGAGGCACCGCTTGTTGCGGGCTGGACGACCCTCTGTGCCTCGTGGCTGGCGACGCAAGGGTTCGGTACGGGCGCAGAGTAGATAACTGTCCTATTCGTTCGTATCAGGCCGAAGCTGACGGCGAGGCGAAAACGATACACAGTAGGAGGATGCTCAAGATGGCGACACATCATTTCCAGCCGACCAAATACCATGTGACGATCGCCGCGCACGAGCCGGTGTTGCGGATCGCGCCCGGCGATACCGTTATCACCACCACGGTCGATGCGGGTGGGCAGGACGAGCGTGAGAATCAGGCCACGCCAGGGGGGAATCCGCAGACCGGGCCATTCTTCATCGAAGGGGCGGAGCCGGGTGATACCCTGGTCGTCCATTTCGACCGGATTACCCCGAACCGCAAGCGCGGTTATACCGCTGGGGTCGTCGCGACCAACGTCGTCGATCCGGCCTATATCCGCGACTTGCCGAAAGGGGAGCGGGTGTACTGGCAGGTGGATGTCGAGGCCGGGACGGTGAGGCCGGAGACGACTTCCCCCCTCTTGTCCAGGCTATCCTTGCCGGTCACGCCGATGGTCGGCTGCTTCGGCGTCGCCCCATCGCGTGGGCAGGCGGTATCGACCGCGACTTCCGCCGAGCATGGCGGCAACATGGATTACAAAGGCTTCAGTCCGGGGGCGACCGTGTATCTGCCGGTGGCGGAGCCGGGCGCGTTGTTCCATCTCGGGGATATTCACGCCATTCAGGGGGCTGGGGAGATCGTTGGCACCGGCGTGGAGATTTCGAGCGAGACGCAGTTCACGGTGGAGCTGCGGAAAGGCTGGACGATCGGCTGGCCGCGCGGCGAGGATGCCGACTGGATCTTCACCTGCGGGAACGCACGACCGCTCGATCAGGCGTTGCAGCACGCCACCACCGAGATGATCCGCTGGTTGATCAGCGACTACGGCCTCGATGCCGCCGGGGCGAGCATGATCCTCGGCCAGTGTGTCGAGTACGAGGTCGGCAATGTCTTCGACCCGGCCTACACGATGGTTTGCAAGGTGAGCAAGGCGGTTCTGGCACAACTCGGGTAACAATCTGAGCGGATAACGGCCCCGGCGAGCATTTGCTCGCCGGGGCCGTTGCGTCGTCGTGGCTCGGTGTCGCACACCACGCTCCTGAACGCGGCGCTTTACCTCACTGTCGGGTTGGGATAGTGCATTCCACCTTGTGACTATCGCCTACGATCGGCTTATCGCTGTTCTCGCAGCGCGGGCTCACCCTCACGCACCGAGATGCTGATGATCGGGCTGATACATGCCAGTCCAACGCTAGCTACCGCTCGCGGCGAATATCCAGATAGCGCCTGAACTTTCGACTCTCGATCGTTTCCCGGCGGGATAGGGACCGCTTCCCGATCAGTCAGGACGCCTGCCTCATGACGACGGGAACACCAGCCGATATCCTCATGGGAGTCGCGGAGATAGCGATGTCGGGTGGTTCGAGCGAAGGAAGAGGTGTCTCGATGACGACCGAGCGGATTCGACTGGCGGGGATCATCTGTGCGATCGGCGGCGCGTTGTGGGTAATCGTCCTGCTGGCGGGCGCTGTAGCCCATGATGCCGTGTACGGCAATGTGGCGACCTACCGCACCTGGGAAGGGCTATTGATCGTTGTGCAAGGATTGCTGCTGATCGGCATGGCGGGGCTGGCGTGGTCGGGTGCGACCGGGCCAGGTTGGCTGGGACGGATCGGCCTTGGCCTCGCGCTGCTAGGGCGCGCGTTCTTTCTGGTCGGGGAGATCAGTTCCTTCGCCCGCGGCAGCGACGACGAGGTGTTCGTACCGCTGGGTGCGCTACTGACGGGGCTAGGGATGGTTCTGGTCGGCATTGCCGTGGTGCGGGCACGGCGCTGGGAGGGTTGGCATCGCCTGATCCCGCTGCTCGCAGGTCTCTATCCCTTCGTCGCGATGTTCCCTTTCTTTGCGATCATGGGCACGCCCCCGGCCCCCGCTATCGCCCTCTGGGGCGTCCTCTGGGTGCTGCTTGGCTTCGCGCTCTATGCCGAGACGGACACTGCGGTGATAGCGCGACGCTCGGCGGCGACAGCGGTGTACTCGTAGGTACGTTGTCGCTGGCGCTGACCGCACGTCGAGGCGCTCCTTGATCCGTACCCGCCCGCCATCTCGGTCGTTCAGCCGAGATGGCGGGCGAGTACGCTATACTCCCTCCCCAATGGAGGCCCACAATGACAACGCGCCGTGCCGCCACCCTGCCGCCGGGTCTGACGCTCGCCGCGACGTCTGCCGCCCGCGCGCCGCTGCTACTGCGTGGGCCTTGGCTCTGGTTAGGGCGCACGGTATGGGCGATTTATGCGGCTGTGGCGGTTGGGCTGACGATCACTCAGCTTCCGACGAATTACACGAATTTGGTCACCTTCACAGGGATCGGCGCACCGCAGTCCGCGATCCTGCGCGAAGGGTTGCTGCGCCTTGGTCTCGACCCCGTGGTCTATGCCCTCTACCGCCTGATCCTCGATCAGGGGACGGCGCTGCTGGGCCTGGTGATCGCCGGCCTCCTCGTCTGGCGCAAGTCGTCCGAAGGGGTCGTTGTGCTGATCGCGCTGCTGCTGACGGCGGGCGTCTTCGCGATCGATCCGCCGTCCCTGATCGCGTTGGAGGCGACCCACCCGATCCAGGCGACGCTTGGCAAGGTGATGACGATCACCCGCATGACACTCCTCGTCGCCCTGTTCTTCGTCTTTCCAGATGGGCGGGTGCTCCCGCGCTGGGGAATCGTGCCGGTGGGCCTGTGGTTCGCCCAACTCGTTGGTATCATGTTCTTCCCTGGCACACCGCTCGATAGCTGGGACTGGCCCCCGCTGCCTACTGCAATCGGTTTCGCGCTGATCTTCGGGCCGGCCGTCTATGCACAGATCTATCGTTACCGGCGCATATCGGGGCTGGTGGAGCGCCAGCAGGCGAAGTGGGCGATCGGCGGATTGCTGCTGGCAGTCAGCGGTTTCGTTGCGCTGAACATCTGGCTGGCTGCCCAACAGAATCGCTGGTCGGAGGAGTCGCCGGTCCGCGCGGTCCTCACCGACTTCGCTTTCAACACCGCTTTTACCCTCGTCTTCGCCGCGATCCCGGTAGCCCTCGCCGTCGCCGTCTTCAAGTACCGCCTCTTCGCGATCGATGTCATCATCAATCGCTCGCTCGTTTATGGCGGTCTGACGGTCGGCGTCGTCGCGCTCTACGTCCTGGTCGTCGCCGGGGTAGGGACCCTCTTCCGCACTGGCGAGAATCTTCTCGTCTCGCTCATCGCCACGACCATCGTCGCTATCGTGTTCCAGCCTTTGCGTGGCTGGTTGCAACGCGGGGCGAATCGACTGCTCTATGGTGAACGCGATGAACCCTATGCCGTCATCTCCCGCCTGGGGCGACGGCTGGAGGGGACACTGGTTCCCGAGGCGATCCTGCCGACGATCGTCGAGACGGTCGCTGGTGCGCTGCGGCTACCCTACGCGGCGATTGCGTTGGGGGACGGCGTGGATCGCGCCATTGTCGCCGCGATCGGCACGCCGACACCCGATCCATTGCATCTGCCGCTGACCTACCAGGGTGAGTCGGTCGGCGAGTTGCTGCTGGCCTCACGCGCCCCCGGTGAGGAATTTTCCCCCGCCGATCACCGCCTGCTCGCCGATCTGGCGCGGCAGGCGGGTGTGGCCGCGCGGGCGGTGCGCCTCGCGGATGAGGCCCGCCGATTGGCTGCCGACCTCCAGGCATCGCGTGAGCGGCTGGTGACGGCGCGTGAGGAGGAGCGCCGTCACCAGCCGCGACCTGCACGACGGCCTGGGGCCGCGTCTGGCTGCGCTGACGTTGCGCCTCGACACGGCGCGTGATCTGTTGGCAGACGATTCACGCGCCGACGCGCTGCTGGCTGATCTGGCGACGCGGACGGAGGATGCCGTTGTGGACATCCGGCGCCTCGTCTACGCTCTGCGTCCACCCGCGCTCGATGATCTGGGCCTGGTCGGGGCATTGCAGCAGGCGACGGAGGGGTATGGGCAGGCCGGGCCGCGCATCGTCCTCGAAGTGTCGGTTGCAGACGGTCGCAGCTTGTCACAGTTGCCCGCTGCAGTCGAGGTGGCGGCCTACCGGATCGCGCAGGAGGCGTTGACGAATATTGTGCGCCACGCGGCGGCTAGACGCTGCACCATACGACTCGCCCGCGACATTGCTGATGGGATGCTCATTGTAGAGGTGTCGGATGACGGACGTGGCATCGCGCCCGATCATGTCGCCGGTATCGGGCTTGGCTCGATGCGCGAGCGGGCTGCGGAACTCGGCGGGACGTGCGTCATCTCGTCGCTTGCTGAAGGCGGCACGCGGGTATCTGCCCGGTTGCCTTGTCGCTTCACGAGTGGTGACGAGGGAGAGGCGGAGTGATGGTGGCAGAGTGATGGTAGAAACGGCGGATGACGCACGTATCCGCATTCTCATCGCCGATGACAACGCCGAGTTCCGCGAGGGGCTGCGGGGGCTCCTCGCGGCGCAGCCCGACCTGGCGGTGGTGGGCGAGGCGGCCTCCGGCGATGCCGCGCTGGTGCTCGCAGCGCGGCTGCTCCCCGACGTGGTGCTGATGGATCTGCAGATGCCCGATCTCAATGGGATCGAGGCAACACGACGGCTGGTGGCCACCAGCCCACACGTCGGCGTGTTGGTCGTGACGATGTTCGATGACGACGATTCGGTCTTCGCCGCCATGCGCTCCGGGGCGCGCGGCTATCTCCTCAAAGGTGCACGTAAGGCCGAGACACTACGGGCTATCCGCGCGGTCGCCAGCGGCGAGGCGATCTTCAGCCCGGTCATTGCGCGTCGTCTGATGGGTTTCTTCACCGCCGTCCGGCCCGTGCCCACCGTCTTCCCCGAGCTCACCGACCGCGAGCGGGAGATTCTGGCGCATATCGCGCAAGGGCGCGGCAATCAGGAGATCGCTGGTCGGCTCTCCCTCAGTCTGAAAACTGTCCGCAACCACGTTTCCATCATCTACGGTAAGCTCCAGGTCGCCGATCGCGCTCAGGCCGCCCTCCGCGCCCGCGAGGGCGGCCTGCCCTGACCCATTGAAGTTCGCCACCGCCATCAGCCGCCAAAGTTGGTATCAGTCCCGCCCGAGTAGCGCCAGCGCTGCGAGGGCGTAGAGTTTCGTCGCCTCGATCACTTCATCGATTCCGACCCACTCGTTGGGGGTATGGGCGGTTGCGGGGTCGCCAGGCCCCATGATCAGCGTCGGCCAGCCTTTGGGTGCGAAATGTTTACCGTCCGTCCCGGCGAAAAAGCCGGTCAGGACGATCTCTTTGCCGATGTAGCGCGTTGCCGCTTGCAGCGCCTGACTGACCGGCGAGGCGGGGTCGGCCTCGATCGCCAGCCGTCCGATCGGTGCGCTCGTCTCGACGCGCAGACCGGGCACGTCGGCAATCGCGCGCTCCGCTACCGCGCGGATTTCGGCGACCACCCCTTCCGGTGTCTCGCCGGGCAGGATACGGCGGTCGATGTGGATCGTGCAGCGGTCGGGGATAACATTCGTCTTGACGCCACCCTCGATCATGCTGATCGTCGCGGTCGATTGGTTGAGGAATGGGTGGGTGCGCTGCGCGAGGACCGGCCACAACTCCTCGCGGAGGGCGGTGATGACGCGGGCGATCCCTTCGATCGCGTTGACTCCCTTCCAGGGGGTCGCGGCGTGGCCGGTCTTGCCGAAGACCGTCACCTTCACCGGCGAGCCGCCGCGTTCACCGACGCAGATCTGCCCGAACGTCTGTTCCCCGACGATCACGTAATCGGCCTCGACATGACCCTGCTGGACGATGTAACCAGCGCCTGCCACGCCGCCGATCTCCTCGTCGGCCACTTCGGTGACGATCAGCGCGCCGTCGAATGGCACGCCCGAGCGTGCCAGCGCGATAGCCGCCATCACCTGCGCGGTGACGCTGGCCTTGTCGTCGCCCGCGCCGCGCCCGTAAACCCGCCCGTCGTGGATCTCGCCGCCGAACGGCGGATATTGCCAGGCCGATTCCTCGCCGATCGGCACTACATCGACGTGGGCGTTGAACGCGAGGCGCGGCCCCGCCACCTGCCCTTGTAGGGTCGCGACGAGGTTGACTTTCTCCGGAGTACCGCCGACGACGCTGATCGCGAAACCCTCGGCGGCCAGCTTTTCCTCCACGAGCCGGATCGCCTCGCGGACATCGCCCGGTGGATTGACCGAGGGGACACGGACGAGGGCCTGGAGGAAAGCGATCGTTTCGTCCTGATCGATCTGGGCCAGCACCCGCTCCGCCAACGCCGGATCGATCTGCACATTCCGATCGGCTGATAGCCCGGTTTCCCTTTGGCTCATGGCTGCTCCTTCTTAATTATTCACCGTGCGGCATACTCATTTCGACAGGTTGCCTTGCTTCGCTCCCTTGCTGTCACGTTATCGCATGAATGCCAGCCGCAGTACAGTACCGCGCCGCACACTGCTACGGCGCGGATACGCGGCGTTATGCTAGGCTTGCGCCGCTACACGCGCAGGGATTCGACGATCCCGACCCTGAGATTGAAGCGGCCATGCACGCTCGTCTGCGCGTTGTTCAACGATCTACAGCGGAGCAGTTTCGGAGCAGTGTTCGGTGATCGATGCGGAATGGTTTCGGAATAGTAAGGAAGGAGCGCGACAGAATGGCTACCACCCCCGACCACGCGGTGCTGGACGGCTTACGCGGGTTAGTCATGGACATGGACGGTGTCCTCTATCGCGGCAATGAACCGGTGCCGGGTCTGGTGGAGTTCTTTGCCTTCCTCGAAGAGACGGGGATTCGCTATTTATTGTTAACGAACAACTCGACCACCTTGCCGAGCGGGTACGTGAAGAAGCTGGCCGCGATGGGAGTGACGGTCCCCGAGGAGTCGATCCTGACCTCCGGGATCGTCGCCAAGACCTACTTGCAGGAGCATTATCCCGCCGGGACACGCCTGTACGGGGTCTGTATGGAGCCGCTGCAACAGCTGCTGCTCGATGGGACCGGCTACGTCTGGGACGACCAGACGCCCCAGGTCGTGATCTCTAGCGGCGACTTCGCCGTGACCTACGACAAGCTGCGCCGCGCCTGCCTGGCGATCCGTGCCGGGGCCGATTGGGTGGCAACCAACACCGATAGGACATTGCCGACCGAGGAAGGGCTGATCCCTGGGGCCGGTTCGCTCGTCGCCTGTCTGGAGGTCGCGACCGATCAGCATCCGATCGCCCTCGGCAAGCCCGAGGTGCCGATGATGGACCAGGCGCTAGCGATGCTGGGGTTGCGCGCCGAGGAAACCGCGATGATCGGCGACCGCCTCGATACCGACATCCTGGGCGGGATCAACGCGAAGATGCGGACGATCATGGTGCTGACCGGCGTCTCCACGCGCGAAGAGGCCGCGCAGGGGCCGATTACCCCCGACATCATCTATCCCGATCTCACCGCCCTGTTGGCGGCGTATCGCGCGGTGCTACAATAGGGCCGTTGTATACTCGTCCTCAACCGCTTGTCTCTGCTGACTGGTGTGTGAGAACCGTTTCACAGCAGGCCATTTGGCCCTGTTTTCCTTGACATGTCGTGACCCCGCCGCTATACTTCTCCTTCGTGCGTGGGCCGGATATCCGGCCCGCGTTGTGTCGGGGGGCGGTCCCTCGCCGGCGGGGAACGACGGACAACACGATGTTAGGCCGGGCAGCCCCGTCGCCGGAAGGGAGTACATGAATGCCGACGATTAACCAATTGGTCCGCAACGGTCGGAAGAGCGTCAAGAAGAAGGTCAAGGCACCAGCTTTGCGCTTCACCTATAACGCCCTGACGGGGCGCACGAGCCGCTCCACTGGGGCGCCTCAGAAGCGTGGTGTCTGCACCCAGGTCAAGACGATGACACCGAAGAAGCCGAACTCGGCCCTCCGTAAAGTTGCTCGTGTTCGCCTGAGCAATCTGCAAGAGGTGACGGCGTATATCCCCGGTGAGGGGCACAATCTCCAGGAACACGCGGTCGTGTTGATCCGTGGTGGTCGTGTCAAGGACTTGCCGGGTGTGCGCTATCACATCATCCGTGGCGCTCTCGACACCCGTGGCGTCGAGAATCGGAAGCAGGGACGGTCGAAGTACGGTACTAAGGCTCCGAAGAAGAAGTAGGCGTTGTTTAACGCGGCTCTGGCCGTGTCACGTCACTTTGTTCCCGGAACCGACGGATCAATGGTGAAGAGCGGCCCGACATTCGGTCGACCGCTCTTCAGTGTGAGTAAAGCTAGCGGGGTGGTGGTTGTCCGTACACCCCACTGTGGAGCGAGTCTTGTTCGGGCGTATCGTGTGTATGCGCGCCGGGCGATGAGCGGCGACGCGCCGAGTGGCGGCGCGGCAACGGTATGAGACGCTGACGTGGGGCGTAACGCCCTGGCGTCGGCAGGTTCAAGACGGGGGAGTATCGATGCCGAGGCGAGCGAAGATCGTAAAGCGGGATCTGTTGCCGGACGCACGTTACCAGAGCGTGCTAGTGACGCGGATGGTCAACAAGATCATGCAGCGGGGCAAGAAGGGCCTCGCCGAGCGGATCATGTACGGCGCATTGGATGTCGTCAATCAGCGGACCGGACGCGACGCGCTCGATGTGCTGGAGCAGGCGATGCGCAACGCCACACCGGCGATCGAGGTCAAGCCGAAGCGTGTCGGTGGTGCCACGTATCAGGTTCCGGTGCCGATCGAAGGCGATCGTCGCTTCGCGCTGGCGATCCGATGGATGCTTGCCGCAGCGAAGGCCCGCAACGGCAAGTCGATGGCCGAGAAGCTCGCCGGCGAGATGCTCGATGCCGCGAACAACACCGGTGCCACCGTCAAGCGGCGCGAGGATACCCACCGTATGGCCGATGCCAATAAGGCGTTCGCTCACTACGGTAAATTCTAGCGAGTGACGAATGACGAGTGACGAATGACGAATAGGTCGTCAGTCGCCTCGTTCGCTCCAATTCGTCATTCCACATTCGTCATTCGTTATTCAGGCCGCCTGGGGTGGCAGAGGGGACGCAAGACTAGTCATGGCAGTCGATCTGAAACAAGAAGCGATTCCTGCTTGGAAAACCGCCCTCCAAAATACGCGAAATATCGGTATCATCGCCCATATCGATGCCGGTAAGACAACCACGACTGAGCGGATCCTGTTTTACACGGGCCGCGTGCGGAAGATGGGCGAAGTCCACGACGGCGCGGCGACGATGGACCACATGGCCCAGGAGCGCGAGCGCGGTATCACCATCACGGCGTCGGCGACGACCGCCGAGTGGAAGGGTACCCGGATCAACATCATCGACACGCCCGGTCACGTCGACTTCACCATCGAGGTCGAGCGCAGTATGCGCGTCCTCGACGGCGGCGTGGTCGTTTTCGATGCGGTCGCTGGTGTCGAGCCGCAGTCGGAGACAGTCTGGCGGCAGGCGGACAAGTACAACGTGCCGCGGATCTGTTTCGTCAACAAGATGGACCGTACCGGTGCTAACTTCTGGCGCACGGTCGAGATGACGAAAGATCGTCTTGGTGCGAAGGTCGCCGTGATCCAGTTGCCGATCGGCGCTGAAGGTGACTTCAAGGGCCTGATCGACCTGATCGAGAATAAGGCGTATATCTATCACGACGATCTCGGTCAGAAGATCGAAGAGACTGATATCCCGGCTGAGTTGGCCGAGGATGCGGCGGCGCGGCGGCTGGAGTTGATCGAGGCGATTGCCGAGACCGACGAAGAGCTGACGCTGCGCTACCTCGAAGAGGGTACGTTCGCGTCGGGTGAACTGCGTGCAGCCCTGCGCGTCGCGACGATCCACAATAAGCTGGTCCCGGTCCTCTGCGGCACCGCCCTGCGGAATAAGGGTGTACAACTCTTGCTCGACGCGGTCGTGGCGTACCTACCTTCGCCGCTCGATGTGCCGCCGGTGGTGGCGATCGATCCGCGCACCGGCGAGGAGGTCATTCAGCCGGTCGATCCGAACGGCCCGTTCTCGGCGCTGGCATTCAAGATCGTCAGCGACCCGCACGTCGGTAAGCTGGCCTACATCCGGGTCTACTCCGGGAAGTTGACGACCGGCTCGTATGCCTACAATACGAGCAAGGGGCAACGCGAGCGGATCGGGCGCCTCTTGCAGATGCACGCGGCTCACCGTGAAGAGATCACCGAGGTCGAGGCTGGCGATATCGCCGCGATCATCGGTCCACGCTATACGATGACCGGCGACACACTTTGCGACCAGGCACGTCCGATTCTGCTCGAATCGATCGTCTTCCCTGAGCCGGTGATCGACCAATCGATCGAGCCGAAGTCGCGCGGCGATCAGGACAAGCTGACCAACGCGCTGCTGCGGATGGCCGAGGAAGATCCGACCTTCCGGATGCGGACGGACGAGGACAGCGGCCAGACGATCATCTCCGGGATGGGCGAGTTGCACCTCGATGTCATCACCGACCGGATGATGCGCGAGTTCGGCGTGCAGGCCAACATCGGCAAGCCGCAGGTCGCCTATCGCGAGACGATCACCCGCCCAGCGCACGTCGACCACACATTCAAGCGCCAGACCGGTGGCAAGGGTCAGTTCGCGCACGTCGTCATCGACGTGACGCCGCAAGAGCAGGGGAAGGGCTACGAGTTCGAGAGCAAGATCGTCGGCGGTGTCATCCCGCGCGAGTACATCCCGGCGATCAACAAGGGGATCCAGGGCTCGCTGCAATCCGGTGGCTTCGCCGGCTATCCGGTGGTCGATGTCAAGGTAACCCTGGTCGATGGCTCATACCACGAGGTTGACTCCTCCGAAATGGCCTTCTCGACGGCGGGCTCGATGGCTTTCAAGGAAGGGATGCGCCGTGGCGCTCCGCAGGTCTTGGAGCCGGTGATGAAGGTCGAAGTCACCACCCCTGACGAGTTCATGGGCGACGTGATGGGCGATCTTAACGCCCGTCGCGGTCAGATCGGTGGCATGGTCCAGCGTGGTAACGCGCAGGTCATCACCGCCGATGTGCCGCTGGCGAATATGTTCGGCTACGTCGGCACGCTGCGTTCGATGACGCAGGGCCGCGCCGCCTACTCGATGGAATTCCACCACTACGCCCCGGTTCCGGCGGCGATGGCCGAGGAACTGGTCGAGAAGAGCCGCCGATAACCCGAGAAACGGAGGAGGGCAGGTTGCTGCCCGCCTCCGTTTCGTTGTCTTGAAGAGGAGTAGCCGGTAGTCGGTAGTCAGTGGTTCGTCGCGGGGCTTCTGGCGCAAACCCGACAACTTCTCACTGACTACTGGTTAGTAACTACCGACTATCGATGAAGGAGAATCAGACTAATGGCGAAGCAGAAGTTCGAGCGGACGAAGCCGCATATCAACGTGGGGACGATCGGGCATGTGGACCACGGGAAGACGAGCCTGACGGCGGCGATCACGAAGGTGCTGGCGCTG
>JAABUN010003706.1_pt1 | contig 22832 bp, 23 predicted proteins | sample 5559311 | NCBI WGS metagenome assembly JAABUN01 (sample SAMN10711877, study PRJNA513370) | rock metagenome | isolation source: Antarctica rocks | place: Antarctica: Victoria Land, Siegfried Peak sud
GAGCAGGCGCGGGTCGGCGAGCCACGGCGCGGCGGCCGCCATTGGGCTGATCGGGCTTGGCTTCCACCTCGTCAACGTGGGCAAGCGGGTGGGCGGCGTGAGCTGGAACAACCTGTTCTACGGCGCGCCGATCGGCGCTCCCGCCGCACTCACGCTCGCGGGCGCGCTGGGCGCGGCGGCGGAGGCACTGGGGCGCGGGCGCGGCTCGCTGGGACCAATACCGCTCCGCAGCGGCCGCGCGATCGGCGCGCTCACCAGCGCCGGCCTGGTCGGCACTGCGGCGGAGGCCGGGCTGCTCCATTTTCGCGGCGCCTACCACAACCCGTTCATGTGGGCGCCCGTCACCCTGCCGCCGCTCACCGCCGCCGCCCTGGCGCGGGACAGCATCAGGGGAGAGCCCGGCAGGGGCACGGCGGCGCTGCTGACGCTCACGGTGCTCCTGGGCTTTGTCGGCAGCGCATTCCACGCCTACGGCGTGTCCCGCAACATGGGCGGATGGGTGAACTGGCGGCAGAACCTGGTGGTTGGACCGCCGGTGCCCGCCCCGCCCTCCTTTACGGGATTGGCCCTCGCGGGGCTGGGCGCGTTGGCCTTGATGCGGAGACGAAGCAGTGGCTGATCCCTTTCCCGACTACGACGTGCTGTCCAAGCGCGACACGCTGTCGTGGAACGACCCGACACGGCGGGCGGTGGACGAGCGGCTGGCGCTCGTCGAGCGCAAGGGCGTGCTCGACGAGCGGCTGAGGGCCGTGCTGCGCGCCGTGGTAGACCGCATCGTTCCCCAGCCGACGAGCCGCCCGCCCGTCAACGCGGCGGCCATCCTGCTCGACCGGATCGCGCGAGACGAGGGACCGGGCTTCCGGCCCGCTGGACTGCCTCGGCTCGCCAGTGCCTGGGAGCGCGGACTCGATCGGATTGACGCGGAAGCGCGGGCGCGTGGCCCCTCCGGCTTGGCCGAACTGGACGGCGAAGCGGCGGACGACGTGTTGCGCGCCGTGGAGGCGGGAGAGGTGCGCGGCGACTGGGGCACCCTGCCGCCCCAGGTCTTCTGGAAGTGGCGGCTGATCCCCGACATCGTGTCGGCCTACTACTCGCATCCCTCCGCCTGGAGCGCGATGGGCTTTGGTGGCCCCGCCTCCCCGCGCGGCTATGTCCGTATGGACCCGAACCGGCGCGATCCGTGGGAGGCGTCGGAAGAGGGCGAGGAGCATCCGCTGTCGCTGCCCGCCCGCTGGCTGAACCGCCTTGTGGGATGAGCATGTCGGCTGACGATCCGCAGGCACCCCGCGCCGCCAACGGCCGCGCGCCCGATGTGTTCGCGCCGGACGGCTGGGTGCCGATGCGCCAATATCGGGACGATGAGGAGGTCGACTTCGTCATCGTCGGCACGGGTGCCGGCGGCGGCACGCTCGCCTGCCGCTTGGCCGAAGCGGGCTTTTCCGTCGTGGCGCTCGACGCTGGACCCTACTGGCGGCCGCTGGACGACTTCGCCTCGGACGAGACCGAGCAGACCAAGCTCTACTGGACCGACGACCGGATCGTGGACGGCGACAATCCGCTGTCGATGGGGGCCAACAATTCGGGCAAGTCGGTCGGCGGCTCCACCGTCCACTTCGCGATGGTGTCGCTACGTTTCCGGCCCGAGCATTTCCGCACACGCACGCTCATGGGCTACGGCGCGGACTGGCCGATCGACTGGCGCGAGATGTGGCATTACTACGCAGAGGTGGAGCAGGCGCTCCATATCTCCGGCCCGGTGAACTACCCGTGGGGACCGAAGCGGCCACGCTACCCTCTGCGATCGCACCCGATGAACGCCGCCGCGATTTACCTGGCGAAAGGGGCGGAAGCGATGGGGGTCCAGTGGACCACCACGCCGATCGCCACCCTGTCGGCGCCGATCGGCCGCGCGCACCCGTGCGTCTATCGCGGCTTCTGCGTCACCGGCTGTTCCACCAATGCCAAGCAGTCCGTGCTCACCACCTGGCTGCCCCGCGCACTGAGCGCCGGGGCGGAGATTCGGGACCTGGCGATGGTAGGCCGAGTGGAGGTGGCCGGCGACCGGGCCACCGGCGTTCACTATTACCGCGAAGGGAAGTGGCGGTTCCAAAAGGCGAAAAATGTCGTGGTCGCCGGCTACGCGATCGAGACGCCACGCCTGCTATTGAACTCTGCCTGCCCCGACCACCCGGACGGCCTCGCCAACTCCTCGGGGCTGGTGGGCAAGAACCTGATGGTGCAACTCAATGGAGCCGCCTGGGGGCAGGTGGACGACGAGGTGCGCTCCTACAAAGGACCGCCCAGCCTCGCGCTCTCCGAGCACTGGAACTACGAGGACCGCGGCAAGGACTATCACGGCGGCTGGTCTTATCTGAGCCAGGGACCGCTGCCGATCACCTGGGCCAAGACCCTGGCGCAGGGGCGCGGGCTGTGGGGTCAATCGCTGATCGACGAGATGAACCGCAACAATCACTCGGTCGGGCTGAAGATGGTCGGCGAGGCGATGCCCGATGAACGCAACCGGGTGACGCTGGCGGAGGACAAGGACCAGTACGGCTTGCCGATTCCGCGGATCACCTACTCGCTGACCGACAACGACCATGCCATGATCCACCATGCCGTCCAGTTCATGGACGACAGCCTGGCCGCCGCCGATGTGCGCGAGCGCTGGCGGGAGATGGACGATACCGCGCACCTGAACGGTACGGCGCGGATGGGCTTCGACCGGGCGACCAGCGTGGTGAACGCCGATTGCCGCAGCTGGGACATCTACAACCTGTGGGTGTGCGACGGGTCGGTCTTTCCCACGGTCGGCGGGGTCAATCCCTCGCTCACCATCCAGGCCGTCGCCTGCCGCACGGCGGACCGGATCAAGGCATTGGCGGCGCGGGGAGAGTTGCATGGCTGAGCAGCAGGTGATCGTCATTACGGGCGCTTCGGCCGGCGTCGGCCGGGCCACGGTGCGGGAGTTCGCCCGGCCGGGTGCCAGGATCGCGCTCATCGCGCGCGGCCGCGACGGTTTGGAGGGCGCGGCCCGCGAGGTGGAGGAGGCGGGCGGCGAGGCGCTGATCCTGCCGCTCGACGTGGCTGACCCCCAGGCCGTGGACGACGCCGCGACGCGGGTGGAGGAGATGTTCGGCCCGATCGATATCTGGGTGAACGTCGCCTTTGCGGGCGTTCTCGCCCGCTTCATCGATATGTCGCTGGAGGATTTCCGGCGCGTCACCGATGTCACCTATCTGGGACAGGTCCACGGCACGATGGCGGCGCTTCGACGCATGGTGCCGCGCGATCGGGGCAGCATCGTGCTCGTCGGCTCGGCACTCGCCTATCGCGGCGTCCCGCTCCAGTCCGCCTATTGCGGGGCCAAGCACGCCATTCAGGGTTTTCACGATTCCATTCGCTGCGAGCTGTTGCACGCGGGCAGCCGCGTTCATGTTGCAATGGTGCAGTTGCCCGGCGTCAACACGCCGCAGTTCGACTGGATCCGGACGGATATGCCGATGCAGCCCAAACCGGCCAGTCCGCCCTATCAGCCCGAAATCGCCGCGCGCGCCATCCGCTTCGCCGCCGAGCACCGGCGCAAGAGCGTGTGGGTCGGCTGGTCGACGCTGAAGGCGATCTGGGGCGATCGGCTCGCATCCCCGCGCCTCGATCGCTATCTCGCGGCCACCGCCGTCACGGGACAGCAGGGCGACCGGCCGGTCTCACCCGGTCGCCGCGACAACCTCTACGAGCCCGTGCCCGGCGATCATGGCGCGCACGGCCGCTTCGACGCCACCGCCCATCGGAGCAGCCCCCAATTGTGGCTCACCATGCACCGCTCGGAAGTCGGTTGAGCGCACTGATGGCGGTGCTGATCGGTGGCGCGGCGGCGCTCAGGTCGGGCGGCTCTCGCAATCGCTGAAGGACGACCCTCGCGCTGGTTGCCTCTCAGTCCACATCAGAATTCACTGCGAACTTGAGCGTGATTGAGAACGGCGACCAAGAGGACACCGCCGATGGTCGGAAAGACCGAACTGTCGCACGCCCAAAGGTTAGATACGCCGCCGTCCAGATAGCCGAAGATTCGCCGCAAGCGCCGTTGTGCAGCCGCTCGCACAAGACGTCCCCGATCGTCCAAGCCATTCTTTCGCTGTCCCCACTGCCGCCTTGTCCGGGAGCAGCGGAGTGACGACGAACGGTTCCTCATCTTACCACAATGTTAGTTGGAACGCCGCGCACCCCTGCATCCAGCCGGAACAGCGCGCCCGCCAGCGGCTGGCTTGCACGCTCCTCCGCGCTCAGCCCATCGGACGCGCTCGTCAGGTACAGGGTGGACAGGTCGGTGCCCGCGAAGGCGGGCATCGTCGGCTGACTGACCGGCACAGTGATGTCGCGATCGACCGTGCCATCGGGGTGGAACCGGCGGAGTACGCCGCCCCTGTGCATGGCACACCAATAGCCGCCCTCCACGTCCGCCGCCGCTCCGTCGGGAATGCCCAGATGCTGAGGCGTAGTCGCGAAGACACGGCGGTTCGACAGCCGGCCTCCGTCCGGATCGTAGTCAAAGGCGAAGATCGTCCGCGCGTTGCTGTGCGAAAGGAAGAACGTAGAGGCATCCGCACTCCAGGCCATGCCGTTGTGCAACTCCGCCTCGTCGCCCTCCTCGCGCAGCCCGCCATCCAAGGTGAAGCTATGCAACCGTCCTTTCCGCTTGGGCGACGATCCCTCCAGCGGGTCGAACATAACGCCGATCCAGAACCGTCCAGCCGCGTCGCACGCACCTTCGTTGAAGCGGAACAGGGCCGGGTCGAAGGGGGGCGCGGCCAGCAGATTCAGCGCACCGCTCTCGCGATCCAGCCTGTGCAGCCCGTGGCGAAGCGCCACCAGCACGCCACCGTCCTGCAGAAATGCGAAGCCGCCGACATCGCCGGTGAGCCGCCAACTCCGTCGTTCACCGGTCTCCGGATGAAAACGGTGGAGGGCGGGGGCTTTGATGTCGACCCAATAGAGCGCCGACTCATCCGGCACCCAAGTCGGGGATTCCCCGATTCTCGCGTGGCCGTCGATTACCGTCTCAATCGCCACCGTCCTCTCCATCTTCAAACGCACAATCTTTAGTGTGGGGAGAGCGTTCCGTTGCGCCTCGATCGGTCAGTCGCGCGTTGTCGAGATCAAAGGAGTTCGTGGATGACCGACCTGCCCTTCGCCTTCGGGGTCAGCGAGTTCACCACCATGCCGTGGACATTCGATCAGGACGTCGAACGCTACGCCGCGCTGGGCGTGGACACGATCGAGGTCGTGGAGGCGAAGCTGGACGACGCCCGCTTCGCCGAACAGATGGCGTCGATCGCCGAGGCGGGGCTCGGCATCAGCGGTGTGCAGCCGAAGGTCCGCACGTTCTTCAACAGCCGGATGACCCCCGACCCCAAGGGGCTGGATGACCGCGTGGCGTGCCTGCGCGCCTCGATCGAGCGGCTCGGCCGCCACGCGCCGGGCGCGCCCTTCATCACCAACACCGGCGCTCATCCTAGGGGCGACATGGCCGAGGCGATGCGCGTGGTGGCCGCCAAGCTGGGCGAGCTGGCCCGCGTCGCCGCCGACAACGGCGTGCGCTTGGCGCTGGAGCCGCTCAATCCAACGTCGGTGAATGTCGAGAGCGCAATCTGGACCGTTGACCAGGGGCTAGCCGTCATCGAGGCGACCGGACGCGACGAGGTTGGCCTGTGCCTCGACTATTGGAACGTCTGGCAGAACGCGGACATCGAGGCGGCGATCGAGCGAGCGGGCGACCGTATCTTTACGGTGCAGGCGAGCGACTGGCGCACACCTCGTTCGTTTGCCGACCGGATCGTGCCGGGTGACGGCGACATCCCGCTCACGGGCCTGCTCGCGGCCACGTGCCGTGCCGGGTTCGAGGGGCCGTATGTGGTCGAGATCTTCTCCATGGACGTCGCGGACTCGCTTTATGATGATGATCTGGACGACGTGATCCGCCGCTCCTGCGACGGCCTGGCCGGGGCCTGGACGGGGAGTGACGGTCAGCCGGAGACCTGATGGAGGTGGCCGTCGGGATCGCGCAGCAGCGTCGCTTCGTCGGCGGCCCAAACGACGCGGGTGGCGGCCACGTCGTTGACGGCGGGACCTCCGCCGCCTGGCTGCGGTCGAGGTCGCTCATAGCCGAGCAGCTCGAGATTGGTCGGGCCGACGGCGGGCTTCATCGGCCGAACGCGGACGCGCACGTCGTCGAGTCCGTCCAGACACTCCTGCTCCGCGCCCCGGTTCAGCGTGCCGTCGGCGGCGGACAGCCCGCGCTCCTCGTAGAAGCGGCGGCTGCGCGCCTCGTCGGTGACCGCGATCGCTGAGTGGTCGATGCCCTGCACCCCGCGTCCTCGCCACGGATGAGCGGCGGGGTCGGGGAACTGGAGGAACTCAAGCGGATGGCCGTGGGGATCGCGGAACTTGACCGCCCGGACGCCGCCCGATCGGGGCGGCAGCGTCACCGGCCCGGCGCGGCTGATCGGCATCGCGTCGGCGTCGCGCGCTCGTCTCCACATGGCGTCCGCGTCGTCGGTCACGAGCGCGAAATGCTGAAAGATCGGATCGGCCGAGGTGGCGTCTGTGGGATAGGGTCGCCCGGCGTCGTCATAGCTGTCGAGCTCGATCCACTGGTCGCCCAGCGTGAGCGGCGTTCGCAGCCCCCCTCCCCGCAGCCCCAGCAACGCCATTTCGTCGTGCGCGATCGGTCGCGGCTCGCCCGTTCTGAAGCCCAGCGCCTCGTAGAACGCCACCAGCCTTTCCGCGTCCTGCGTCACCAGCCGAAAGCCCAGGATGCGCGACAAGATCACGGCCGCACGCAGCCGCGCACATTGACGAAGATCGCCATCAGCGCGTCCGACACGCACAGGAACAGGCGCGAGCGGTCGCGGTCGCCGAAGCACAGGTTGGCGACGGTGGCGGGCGTGCGGATCTTGCCCAACAGCGTGCCGTCGGGCGCGATGCAGTGGACGCCATCACCGGCGCTCGACCAGAGATTGCCGCCCTCGTCCACGCGAAAGCCGTCGGCGTCGCCGGGCGACACCGAGTGGAACTCCTCTCCGCCTGACACCGCGCCGTCCTCGCCGACCGCGAACCGCCGGATGCAGTGGCTCGGCATGGCGGCGAACTGCCGGCCGGTCTCGGACACATAGAGCCAGCGTTCGTCGGGCGAGAAGGCGAGGCCGTTCGGCCCCTCGAAATCGTCCGCCGCCGCGGTGAGCTCGCCGCTCGCGGGGGCGAGCCGGTAGAGCGTCGGCGGCAGCAGGGCGTCATGCTTGCCGCCCTCATAGTCCGTGTTGCCGCCATAATGCGGATCGGTGAACCAGATGCTGCCGTCCGACCGGCAGACGATGTCGTTGGGTGAGTTGAGCGGGGTGCCGCGATAGTGGCTCGCCAGCACGGTGACGGTTCCGTCCAACTCGGTTCGGGTGACGCAGCGGTGGCGGTGCGAGCAGCCGAGCAACCGGCCGTGGCGGTCGCGCGCGTGCCCGTTGGCGAAGCCGGAGGGCTGCCGGAACACGCTGGCACCGCCGTCGGCCGTCCAGCGCAGGATGCGGTCGTTGGGCAGGTCGCTGATATAGAGGCAGCGGTGATCTGCGAACCACACCGGCCCCTCCAGCCAGCGATAGCCCTCGCCCAGCGTCTCCAGCGACGCATTGGGCAGCACCATGGAGCGGAAGCGCTCGTCGCAGATCTCGTAGGGGGGGTTCACCGGATGTGACACGGCTCGGCGACCGGATCGACGTGCAGCTGGACCGTCATCAGCACGGCGGGCACATCGCCGATCGTGCCCGAACGATGGCCCTTCTTCCCGCCAGTCTCCATGCAGTTCTGGTCCTCTCCGAACGAGAACTCGCCCGGCCCCTGCTCGACCCGCGTCCCGTCCATGGACTCGATGAACCAGCGGCCGGACAGCACCACGATCCACTGGGGTGCGGGGTTCTCGTGCCAGTCGCCGACCCAGCCCACCGGTTGGACGGTGAACACGACCGTCGAGTCGGCGCGGTCCTGCTTGTTGTTCCACTGCGGGTCGGCCGGACCAACCGATTGCTGCTCATACTCGGTGAGGTGGCAGAGCGTCTGGTGGCTCACCCCGTCACCATCGACGTGCAGATGCCAGTAGGGAACGGAGGGCTTGGGGCCGGCGTCGCTCATCGGGAACTCCCATAGGGTTGGCTGGAGGAGAAGGGATGGTCGAGGAACGGGCGCAAGCCCGACCCGTCGGTGCCGGCCACGATCAGCAGGAAGCCGGCACCAAGCGACAGGTTCTTCAGGAAATCCCAGAACAGCCCGCGACCCTTGCCGTCCGGCTTCGACCAGAAGTCGCCCTGCGCCCAGAAGCGCTTGAACAGCACGGCGGTCGCCGCGCAGTAGCCGGCGATTACGAACGCCGCCGCACGGTCCGCGATGCCGGTCACGACGCCGAGCGAGCCGAACACCTCGATCGCCAACCCGGCCATCAGCACGGCGACCGCCAGCCAGCGGGCGGAGAACACCTCTTGCGCCTGCTTTACCGCGCCGCCGAAGTTCAATACCTTGTCGAGCGCGCTGAACGGCAGGAACAGCAGCACCAGGCCGCAGCGGACGACGAACGCCGCCGTGTCAGCGGCCGTCACAGCCGGTCCTTCAGGATGTCGGCGACCCTCAACGCGTTGGCGACGATGGTCAGCGTCGGATTGACCGCGCCGATCGACGGGAAGAAGCTGGCGTCGGTGACATAGAGATTGTCGACCTCGTGCGCGCGGCAGTCGAGGTCCAGCACGCTCGTCGTTGGGTCAGTGCCGAAGCGGCAGGTGCCCGCCTGGTGCGAGGTGCCCGACAGGCCGATCTCCTTGCCGAGATAGAGCGAGCGTTCGAGCAGGACGGCGGGCCAGCCGATCGCGCTCAGCACCTCCTTCAGCTTGCGCTTGAGCCGGGTGAGCGCCTCCAAGTTGGTGTCGATCAGGTCGAGATGGACCTGGCCGTCCTTGTAGCGCACCCGGTTCTCCGGCCGGGGCAGGTCCTCGGCCTGCAGCCAGAAGTCCATCGAGTGACGCGCGATCTCGTCGAACGGCAGGTCGGGCAGCCACTGCGCCCACCCGGGCAGCGCCTCGCCCTTCACCTGGGCCGTGTGGCTGGTCGCCATCATCTGGATCAGGCCCATCGGGTGCGGCCAGTCGTCCGCGCCCCAGTAAAAATCGCTGAAGGCCAGCGTCTTCTGGAACACCGTGTCGTTGGGGTGAGTCATCACCGCCATCAGCACGCTCATATTGTGCCGCATGTAGTTGCGACCGACCTGGTCCGACCCGTTGGCGAGCCCGAGCGGGTGCCGCTCACTGGCGCTGCGTAGCAACAGCAGCGCGGACGACAGCGACCCGCAGGCGACAACCACCGTGTCGGCGGTGTACACTTCTTCGGTCCCGCCCCGGGTGACATGCACCGCCTTGACCCGCCGGCCGCCCGCATCCGTGGCGAGGCGCGAGGCGTAGGCGCCGGTCAAGAGCGTCACGTTGTCGTAAGCCGCCAGCATCGGATCGATGCACACCACCTGCGCGTCCGCCTTGCCGTTCAACAGGCAGGGAAAGCCGTCGAAATACGAACAGCGCATGCACACGCTCGTCGGCGTCGCCCAGCCATCCGCCTTTTGGTCGAGCAGGATCCCGAGCGGCAGGTGAAAGGGGTGCAGGCCGATGCCGGTCAGCTTGTCCGACAGCTCCGCCACCTTCGGCTCGTGCTGCACGGGCACGAACGGATAGGGCGTGTCCGACGGCGGCTCCGTCGGATCCTCGCCACGCGCACCATGGACGTGGAACAGCCGTTCCGCCTGATCGTAATATGGCGCGAAATCGGCATAGGCGAGTGGCCAGGCGGGCGATGTGCCGCCGGCGTGCTCCACACGCTCGAAATCGCCCTCTCGCAGGCGGAACAGGGCCGCCCCATAGACCTTCGAATTGCCGCCCACCCAATAGTGTAGGCCCGGCTTGAAGGCGTCCCCGGCCGCGTTGCGCCAGGTTTCGTCGGACTGATAGCGCCCGTCCACGAACACCGCCTGCGAGTCCCAGTTTGCCTCCTCGCGCGGCAGATACTCGCCCCGCTCCAGGATCAGGATGCGCTTGCCGGTGGGCGCGAGCCGCTGGGCCAGCGAGGCTCCGCCCGGACCGCTGCCGATCACGATGAGGTCGTAGTGGGTCACCGGCATCATCCCCGCCACTCCACCTTGTTGGCCTTGTACCAAACCTTTGGATCGGCCTTCAGCCCGTCAAGGATGGCGGGCAGCTCATCCCACAGCCGGTGCGACGGTGCCCAGCCGAGCAGCGCGGCCGCCCGCTCGATGGAGAAGGCGTAGCTGTCGCTCGCCTGCGGGATCATGAAGGGGCGCACGAACGGCGTGCCGCCGCCCAGCGAGGGCGGCAGGTGGGGCATCAGCTTGTCCTCGACCCAAGCGCCGACCGCAGCGGCAACCTCAGGCACCCGAACCGTCGGCCAGTCCTGGCCGTGCAGCAGCTCGCCAATGCGGTCCTGCAGATCCAGGTAGCGCGAGGGCTCGGGCTCGCCGATCAGGATGACGGTCTCGCCCGGCAGGTCCGCACGCCGCTCGACCGCGCGCCGAAAGGCGTCGGCCATGTCGGCGTGATGCACCATCGACTGCCGAGTCCGCAGCTTACCGGGATAGAGGTGGCTTTGCAGGTCCCGCTCCCGGACGCGCGCGATCTGGTGAGCCAGCGTCGGGACGACGGTCGTGTCGGAATACAGGCCGGCCAAGTGGAACAGCACGACGTTTATGTCGCCGCGCTCCTGTCGGATCACCGCCTCGGCCTTCGCCTTGCACTCTGGGTAGATCCATTGCGGGTCCAGCCGGCGGTCCTCATCGAAGTGCTCGTCGGGACCGACGGCGGCGTGGACGAGCATGGTGCCAGCGTAGATCAGCTGCTCGACGCGGAAGGGTTTTAGCGCGTGCAGCAGCCGTCGCGTCCCTTCCACGTTCAGCGTGTGGTAGAGCGGATCGTCCCGTCCGGTGAAATCGTAATAGCCAGCCAGATGGATCACGCTGGCGACGCGCTCGCCATGGTCGTTGCGGACGGTGTTCAGGGCGTCTTGAACGGAGGCCCCATTTGTCAGGTCGACGGGAACGATCGGCACGGACGCCGTCTTGCCGGGCTGGTCGAGCCCGACGACGTGAAAGGATTGGCCCAGCGCGCCGACGATCGCCGCCCCCACTTCGCCGGCCACGCCGGTAATCAGAACAAGAGGGTGTTCGTCACTCATCGTAATCTGACGAAATCGTCATGGAGAATATTGGAAACCTCGTATAGCCACTGCGTTCAACACGATATTCGGGCAAGCCGTTCCGCCAAGAGCAGACATGAAAGCGATTTAAGGATGGTCGATCTCAGTCTCGACGGCCGGACGGCATTGGTGACGGGCGGCGAGTCCGGCATCGGCAAGGCCTGCGTCGCCGCGCTGGCGGCGGCCGGGGCGGACGTCGGCGTGATCTACTTCCATGATCAGGACGCCGGGGAGGCGAGCGCCGCCGTTGCGGCTGGCCTGGGCCGGCGGTCGGTCGCACTTCAGGCGAACGTCGCCGAGGAAAAGGATGTCGAGGCCGCCTTCGACAGCCTGGCCGACGCGATCGGCGTGCCTGACATTCTGATCAATTCGGCGGGCAAGAACATGTCCGGCACGCCGGTGTCCGAGATGACGCTGGAGCACTGGAACGAGGTGATCGCCACCGATCTGACCGGCAGCTTCCTGACCTCGCGGCGCTTCGTGCGCGACCTGAAGGGCCAGAACCGGCGCGCGGCGATCATCAACATCACCTCCATCCACGCCGACGTGATGCGCGCGGGCGGCGCGGACTATGACGCGGCCAAGGGCGGGCAGGCGAACCTGACCCGGACGATGGCGCTGGAGGTGGCGAAGCACGGCATCACCGTGAATGCGATCGCGCCCGGCATGATCCTGACGCCGATGAACCCCAAGGCGCTGCACGACCCGGACTATCGCGACAAGCTGACTGACGACATTCCGCTCAAGCGGGCGGGACAGCCGGAGGAGGTGGCCGGCGTGGCGGTCTTTCTGGCGTCGACGGCCGGCGCGTATCTGACGGGCTCCACTGTCACGATCGACGGCGGTCTGTCGCTGCTCCTCGGCCAGGGCGCCTGATCGTGCGCTTCGAGGTGGAGCGGATCGACAGCGTCAGTCTCGATCGCCCCGACGAGCTGCTCGCCCGAAACCTGATGAGCCCGTTCGCATGGATTGGAGAGGGCGACGCCGGCATCGACGTCCTGGTGCGCGCCGTGCCGCCGGACCGGGCCAACGGGCAGGAGAGCGGCCGGCTGTGGTTCGGGCACGCCGCCAGTGACGGCCTTGCGTTTCACATGGACGCGACGCCGACCCTGGTGCCCGGCGACGTGGTGCCCGGCGACGGCCCGGACAGCCACGGCTGCGAAGATCCCACCGTCGTCCGGACCGAGCAGGGACTGGTCGTCTATTACACCGGCGTCGACGCCGAGACGTGTAGCCACCTGTGCTACGCCACAGGATCGGACGCGCGGTCGCTGCGCAAGCGCGGCGTGGCGCTCACCTCGACCAAGAGCGAGCACAACACCAAGGAGGCCACCGTCGCGCGCGGGGACGGCCGCTGGCGGCTGCTCTACGAACACGCGCACAACGGCCATTCGCTAATCAGTCTAACCGACGCGCCCGGTCCGGCTGGCCCTTGGGACGAGCGGCCCGATCCGTTCTCGCCGCGACCGGACCAATGGGACAGCTGGCACCTGTCCACCGGGCCACTGCTGCTCGATGATTCCGCTTGCCCGGTCATGTTCTACAATGGGGCCGACAGGGGCGCGGATTGGGGCATCGGCTGGGTGGCGCTGTCGCCGGACCTCAGCCATGTGGAAGAGCGGTGCGGGGACGCGCTGATCGCGCCACCCAGCGATGCGACGGGGGCGCGCGACATCAGCTTCGCGGCGTCGGTGGTCGAGCGCGACGGGACGATCTGGCTCTACTACTCGTGCAACGACCGCGAGTTGCGGCGAGCGACCATCCGGCGAGCGTGACGTGAGCGGCCGACGATGTTTCGCGTGCGCGCCCTTGCTGGTCCTGACCGGCTGCGCCGCTTTCAATCACGGCGTCCTGAACGCGGCCGGGTCTGTGGCGCACGAGCAGCGGGAGTATCTCGTCATCATCGTCCTGGTGATGCTGCTCGTCATCGGGCCGGTGCTTCTGCTGACCCCGCTGGTCGCCTGGCATTACCGGATCGGCAACAAGAAGCACGCCTACCGACCAAATTGGGGCTTCTCCTGGACGCTGGAAGGTCTGATCTGGATTCCGCCGAGCCTGATCGTGATCGGCCTGGCGATTCTGCTCTGGGATCGCACGGACCAGCTCGACCCCTATCGGCCGCTGCCGTCCGCGCAGGCACCGCTGGAAGTGCAGGCGGTCGCGCTCGACTGGAAGTGGCTGTTTCTCTATCCCGAGGAGGGCGTGGCGACGGTCAACGAACTCGCCGTCCCCACCGATCGACCAGTCCATATCAGCCTGACGAGCGGCACGGTCATGCAGTCGATCCTGATCCCGCGCCTGGCCGGACAGATCTACGCCATGCCCGGCATGACCACGCAGTTGAACCTGAACGCGACCACCCCTGGCACCTATCTTGGTGAGAACACCCAATTCAACGGAAAGGGTTTCCCGCAGGACAAGTTCTCCGTGCTGGCCCTGCCGCCCGCCGCTTACGAGGCCTGGCTGATGCGGGTGCGGCGGACCGGACCACCACTGGACGCGGCCACCGTCGAGCGCCTGTTCAAGCCGTCGACGGTGGCCAAGCCCCTGCTGTTCTCATCCGCGCCGCCCGACATTTTCGAGCGTGTGCTCGCCCGTTTCAACACCGGCTCGCCAATGCAGCCGCCGTCCGCAATCGCCGGAGCAACACCATGACCGTCGGCGAACTCTCCGTGCTGATCGGGCGGATCGACTGGGGCTCCTTCGCCTTCGTGCGCGCCTGGCGCGATCCGTCGCTCAGCGAGCTGATCGGCGCGGGCGCGGCCGCGATGACGGTGCTGGGTGCCCTCGCGGCTGTTGCGCTCATCAGCTGGAAGGGTTGGTGGCGGTCGCTGTGGTCTGACTGGATGACCAGCCTGGATCACAAGCGCATCGGCATCATGTACATCGTTCTTGCCTTCGTCATGCTCAGCCGCGCGCTGATCGAGGCGGTGCTGATGCGCGTGCAGCAGGCGACCGCCATCAATGCGCCCGGAGTGGTGGACTCCGAGCACTTCGCGCAGCTGTTCAGCACGCACGGCAGCATCATGATCTTCTTCATGGCGATGCCGTTCCTCACTGGCCTGATCAACTACGTGGTTCCCTTGCAGCTCGGCGCGCGCGACGTGTCGTTCCCGCTGCTCAACTCCATCAGCCTGTGGCTGACCGGAGGTGCGGCCGGGCTGATGATGGTGTCGCTGGTCGTGGGCCGTTTCTCGACCGGCGGCTGGAGCGGTTATCCCCCCTATACGGAGCTGGCCTTCTCGCCGGGAGAGGGTGTGGACTACTGGATCTGGGCGGTGACGCTCGGTTCGATCGCGTCCACGATGACCGGCCTGAACATCGCGGTCACGATCTACAAGAAGCGCGCGCCGGGCCTGACGTGGATGCGCCTGCCGCTGTTCTGCTGGACCAGTCTGTGCACCAGCATCCTGATGATCTTTGCGATGCCGCCGCTGACCGTGGCGACCGCACTCCTCGCGCTCGACCGGTATCTCGGCTTCCACTTCTTCACGAACGACCTTGGCGGCAACATGATGAACTACGCCAACCTGTTCTGGCTGTTCGGCCATCCTGAGGTCTATATCCTGATCCTGCCCGCCTTCGGTGTCTATTCGGAGGTGGTGTCGACCTACTCGTCGAAGGAACTCTATGGCTACACCTCGCTGGTGCTCGCCACGATGGCGATCGCCGTCCTCTCTTTTATGGTCTGGCTGCACCACTTCTTCACCATGGGACAGAGCGCGAACGTCAACGCCGTGTTCGGAATCGCCACCATGCTGATCGGCATTCCGACCGGCGTGAAGATCTACGATTGGATCTGGACCATGTTCCGGGGCGAGGTGCGCCTCACCGTGCCGATGCTCTATTCGCTCGCCTTCATGATGACCTTCGTTATCGGCGGCATGACCGGCATTATCCTGGCCACCCCGCCGCTCGACTATGTGGTCCACAACACGCTGTTCCTGGTCGCGCACTTTCACAACATGGTGATCCCCGGCCTGCTCTACGGAATGCTCGCCGGTTACACCTACTGGTTTCCCAAGGCGTTCGGCTTTCGGTTGGCCGAGCGCTGGGGGCGGGTGTCGTGCGCCTGTTGGGTGGGGGGCTTCTATCTGGCCTTCATGCCGCTTTACGCGCTCGGCCTGTCGGGCATGGCGCGGCGCACGGCGGAGATCTACGAGCCGTCCTTCCGCCCGTGGCTCTATGTCGCGGGGGTGGGCGCCTTCGTGCTGCTGGCCGCGGTGGCGTCGCTGTTCGTTCAGCTGTGGGTGTCGGTGCGCGACCGGGGGCTGAACCGCGTGACGGCGGGTGACCCTTGGGATGGGCGCTCGCTTGAATGGTCAGTCTCGGCTCCCCCGCCCGAGTGGAACTTCGCCGTCATCCCGAGCGTGCATCGCCGCGACGTGTGGCACGATCGGAAGCGCCGAGGCGACGCGTATCAGCCTCCGGCCGCTTACGAAGACATCAGCTTGCCACGCAACAGCGCCACCGGTCCGGTGCTCGGTCTGGCCGGAGCGGCGCTCGCCTTCGGCCTCACCTGGCACATCTGGTGGCTCGCGATCGTCGGCACTTGTGTGATCGTCGTCGCCGTGATCGCCCGCAGCTTCGCGCGCGACGTCGAACGCACGGTGCCGGCCGCTGAAGTGGCGAAGGTCGACAAGCGCTGGCTGCGCGTGGTTCGCCACGCTACCCCCGTCTCACGCGAACGCGAGACCACGCACGCCAATGCCGGGTTGGCAGAGGCGATGACATGAGCGCGACGGACAGCGTTCATCCGGGCCTGACCATCGACCACCCCGATGCCGATGCCCACGAGCGGGCCGAGGGTGGCGTGTTCGGCTTTTGGGTGTTCCTGATGAGCGACGCGGTGATCTTCGCACTGCTGTTCGCCACCTACGGCGTCATGCTGGTGGGCACCGCCGGCGGACCGACACCCGCCAGCGAATACAAGATTGGGCTCGCCTTCGTCGAGACACTGATCCTGCTGACCAGCAGCCTGACCTTTGGCATGGCGTCGTTGAGCCTGAAGCACGACGACGGGCGCGAACGGATCACGCTGTGGCTGATGATCACGCTCGGCCTCGGCGTCGCGTTTCTGGCGATGGAACTGCACGACTTCGGCACCATGGCCGCGCATGGTGCGGTGCCCTCGCGCAGCGGCTATCTGTCCGCGTTCTTCGCGCTCGTGCCGCTCCACGGCCTGCACGTTCTGGTCGGATGCGTCTGGATCGTGGTGATGGTCGTCCAGCTGCGGGTCTTCGGTGCGGACGAGCGGGTGACGGTCAACCTGCTGCGCCTCGGCCTGTTCTGGCACTTCCTCGACATCGTGTGGATCGCGATCTTCTCGGTCGTCTATCTCCAAGGGCTGATCGCATGAGCGCCGGTGGCGACAAGGCGCGCGAGCGGCGCGGCTATGTCATCGGCTACACGTTGGCCGTGGTGCTCACGGCGGCCGCGTTCGGCGCGGTTCACTGGCGGATGGCGACCGGCACCACCACGCTGGCGATCGTGTTCGGCCTCGCTCTGGCGCAGATCGTCGTCCACTTCCGCTTTTTCCTGCACATCGGGGTCGACAAGTCCGCGCGCGAAGACCTGCAGCTGATCCTGTTCTCCACCCTCATCGTCGCGCTGATGGCCGGGGGCACGCTCGTCATCCTGTTCAACCTGCGCGGCCGGATGATGTGAGGGTGTGACGGAAAAGCGCCTCGATGGGGGCCTGGATGCCCGCCTACAATCCTTGGCCCGGCCGGTCTTCGCCTGCAACTCGTCAATCCGCTTTGACGCATCGCCCTTGGTCAGCGTGTCGTCGAACTCGGTGTCAACGTCTTCCGACGAAGCCTCATGATAGCTCGCCTGGGCACCGGACATCGGCTCATCGCCGGTGGGCTATTCGTTGGGGTCTGTCCCCGCGCTGGTAAACGGCTCCGCATTGGGGCGCAGATGGTGCTTTCCGTCGATGGTGGGCTCGGGCTCGTCGTCGTCGGCCATGTTGGGGCTCCTAGAGTCCGTTTGAGAAAGCTCATGGATGAGCGATCCGGCGCAGGAGCAGGCTTCCGAGTGCGACATGGATCATGGCTTCGGACACGTCGAGCCGTTGTTCGTAGTCGCGCACAAGGCGGCGCCATCTCGTCATCCAGCCGAACGTCCTTTCCACGACCCATCGCCTTGGTAGAACCTTGAATCCGGCTTCCTTGTCGGCGCGCCGTATGATGTCGATCACAAAGTCCCGATAAGCGGCGGCGTCCATCAGCTTGGTGCAATCATAAGCGCCATCGGCGAACAGATGCTTGAGCCAAGGCCAGCGCTTGCGGACAGCAGCGACGATCTCCTGTGCGCCTGCGCTGTCGGAGATGCCGGCCGTTGTGAGGTTGATCATGACCAGCTTGCCATCGGTGTCCACAGCGATATGCCGTTTGCGCCCGACCACCTTCGTGCCCGCGTCGAACCCTCGGGTTTTTGGCGGCAGATGCCCGCCGCAAGTCAATGCGCCGCCGCTCTCAGAGCTGGCCCGATAGGAAGTCCCTAGCGCTCATGCTGGAATTTAGAATCGCCGCCCATCTGGAAAATATGGGCTAATTGCCCCCGCATGAAATCCGAATGCTCATGTTCCCCGGAACAATCGATCACTTGTAAGGGTTCGATAACTAAGAATAGATTTTCGAGGAAAATAATCGTGTCCACCCTGAGCAAATTTACAACCATATTCTGTACAACCGCCGCTGTACCGGCGTTGCTACTATCCGGTGCTGTCTCGGCACAGTCTTCTCCGGAACGGGCCAACAGCTTTAGTGGTACGCTCACCCCGCTCAATGATAGCGGCGTCAATGGCACATTTACGATCGAGCAGCGCGGCCAAGGCCAGATCGTTGTGAATATCAGGGCGACCGGACTGGAAGCCAGCGATGGCGCCCATCCGGGGCATATTCATGGCCAGGAAGGCAATCGGGACGCCACCTGCCCGACCATCGCGCAGGACAAGGCCGGCGACAATGACGGCTTCATAGAACTTGCCGAAGGGAAAATGACTTACGGTCCGATCATTGTTCCGCTGGGCGATGTCGATCCGGACAATGACGGCGTCGTGAATTACTCGATGACCTTCAACATTAACAAAGCCTCCACCTTCAACGACGGGAAGGACAAAGGAGACCTCCTCCCACTTCAGCTACGTGAAATCGTCCTTCACGGCCTGACTCTCCAGAAGGGAGAGGGGGCCGATGGCGGCGAGGCCGACGGGACTGCGGGCTACAAGACGGTTCTTCCCGTGGCATGTGGCGAAATCAACATGGATAGTCGCTCCAAGAAGTAGAATTTCGTTGTCAAGAGCTGACCGGCAGGGAGCCCCGCACCGGATTAACGGTGCGGGGCTCTCTTTTGTACCGCTCGCCGGTTTGGACCGGACGCTGATCCGCATCTACGGCCGCGAAGTCTTCGGCAGCGGTGGTTCTCAACTTACAACATCGCCCGTCAGCCGGCTGGCTGGTCCACCCGCATCACCTGAGCGGCGAAATGCTCCATCTCCTCCAGCTGCGGGCTCATCTGGAGCAGCAGCAGGTCGAGGCCAACCGCCTCATACTCCTCGATCCGCTCACGCAGCTGCTCGGGAGTGCCGACCAGGTTGGGGCGCAGGCCGCGGTTGGAGACGGAATATTCCTGAATCTTGAGCTCGCGTTCGAGCTCGGTGCCCGACAGCCATTGGTCGAAATTGGCAAAGCCAGGAGGCAGGTCGTTGACCGTCGTGATCCGCTCCAGCTCGCGTCGCGCCTCCGCTTCCGTGTCGCGCACGATGGCGTAGGCGGCCATGCCAAAGGTCATGGGTTCGCCCCCGGCCTTCTGTCGCCTGTCCCGCATGTCGGCGATCTTGGCCGCGATCGCGTCCGGCGGGTCGCCGTGCATGACGTAGGCGTCGCACTGGGCGGCGATCATCGACTTGGCCGCCTCGCTCTCCCCGCCGGCGTAGATCGTCGGGCGGCGGAGCGGCTTGGGCGCGCAGATCGCCTCATCCGTCCGGTAGAAGCGCCCCTCGAAGGTGAAGCGATCCTCCGTCCACAATCCGTCCACCACCCGCAGCCACTCTTTAGTGCGGGCATAGCGGTCGTCGTGCTGGTCGAACTGCAGGCCATACTGCTTCGCCTCGTCCGCCCACCAGGAGGAGACCACATTGAGCGACAGCCGCCCGCCGGAAATGCGGTCAATGTTCGCGGCCGCCTTGGCGAACAGCGCGGGCTGGTGGAAGTTGGGGCGCACCGCCACCATCAGCTCTTGTCGTTCGGTGACCGCCGCCAGCGCCGCCGCCGTGGACCAGGCGTCGAGTGCCGGCGCCTCCACCCCCTTGATGTCGTTCAAGTTAAGCTCGGCGATCAGCGTCAGGTCGTAACCGATTGCCTCCGCACGCTGCGCTAGGCGCTTCGTGTACTCCCAGCTCGCCTCCATCCCCTCGTCGGGCACGTTGCGCAGCCAGCCGCCGAACACCGGCATCCAGTAGCCGAACCTCATGCCGCTTCTCCAATCACCTGGACCAGCCAGTCCACCAGCCGCTCGTGCGGGTCGAAGCCCAGCGTGTCCAGCGGGTCGGCGACAAAGTTGGACACCGCGTTGAAGTCGAACAGCCGGGGCGTGCCGTCGCGGTCGTCCACCATCAGCTCGACGCCGCCCACGTCCAGTCCGGTTGCGCGGGCGACGCGCTCGGCCATTTCGACCCATTCCGGCGCTGCGTCGACGCGCTCGATCGTCACCGCTGGCTTGCCGGGTTGCACCAGGCAGGCGTCGGCCGGGCACAGGTCGAAAGCGCCGCCGCCGTCCACCGCAATGGCGTAGAGGAAGCGGCCGGCCAGGGTCTCGATCCGTGTGATCCGCCCGCCGCGCACCGGCACGAACTCCTGCGCGAGCAGCACCCGGTCGATGCTGTCCGGGACCGTGCCGTCCGCCACCGCCGCCCGCAGCTCGGCGGCCGTGTCATAGCGCGCGATGCCGGCACCCGAGCCGCCCACGTTGGCTTTGACCACGATCGGCCAGCGGAGCGTCGCGGCCGCGTCGGCCAGGTCGTCGGGCCGGTGGACGACTCGAGTCGTGGGGATGGCGAGACCCAGCGAGGCGAACAGCGACAGCTGGCGCGCCTTGGACCCGTCCAGCGCTAGCACGTCCGCACCGTTCACCACCCGAGCCCCGCTGCGCTCCCAATGGGAGAGCAGCGCTTGGGCATAAAAGATCGGATGGTGCGGCTCGCGCAGGAAGGACGACATGGCAATCCGGTTGAACACCACCCGCGCCGGCGGTGCGAAATTTGCCGGATCGAAGGCGAGGCCGTCTGTGTGGATCGCCCGCCAATCGACCCCGCGCGCGTCGAGGGCGGCGAACAGCGGCTGAAACCAGCGCGGGTACTCATAGAGGATGGCGAGGTCGGTCAGATTGTGGATTCCTTGCGGCTGCGTAGAACGATGCTTCCTTTCACGCTCGCGGATTGGGAGCAAAGGGAGACTGCGCCTGCCATCGAACGGGTTAGCTGGCGGCCCGACCCTCCTCAATGTAGCTGTCCACCCGCTCCTCCAGGACGTCGAGCGGCACCGCTCCGCCGCCCAGCACCGCCTCGTGAAAGTCGCGAATGTCGAAGCGGCCGCCCAGCTCCCGCTCCGCTCGCGCGCGCAATGCGCTGATCTTGAGCTGCCCCACCATGTAGCTCGTCGCCTGACCGGGATTGTTGAGGTAGCGGTCGACCTCCTTCACGATGTCGCGCTCCGACAACGGAGCATTGTCGCGAAAATATTGGATCGCCCGCTCCCGCGACCAGTGTTTGGCGTGCATGCCGGTGTCCGTCACCAGCCGGATCGCGCGCCACATCTGCAGCGACAGCATCCCGAATTCGGAATACGGATCGGTGTACGCTCCCATCTCCTTGGCCAATCGTTCCGAATACAGGCCCCAGCCCTCTCCATAGGCACTGTAGAAGCCGAAGCGGCGGAACTTCGGCAGCCCCTCGATCTCCTGCGCGCGGGCAACCTGAAAATGATGGCCGGGTGCGCCTTCGTGATTGGCGATCGCCTCCACCTGGGTCTTCTGCACCTGGGTCATGTCGGCCAAGTTGACGTAGAAGATGCCCGGCCGCGAGCCGTCGGGCGCGGGGCGATTGTAGAAGGCGACCGACGCCGTGTCCTGCCGGAACGGCTCCACCGCGCGCACCTCGAGCGATGCCTTTGGCAGCACCCGGAAGAAGCGGGGCGCGGCGGCCATGATCTTCGCGATGTCGGCGCGGGCGTCCTCAAGATATCGCGCGCGACCGGCGTCGTCGTTGGAATATTGCCACTTCGGGTTCGTGCGAAGCTCCTCGAAAAACTCTGGCAGGGTGCCGTCGAAACCAACGCGGGCTTTCACCGCCTCCATCTCGGCGCCGATGGACGCGACCTGCTCCAGCCCGATTTGGTGGATCTGGTCGGCGGTCAGGTCAGTGGTGGTGTAATAACGCAATCGTGCCTGGTAGTAGGCGTCGCCGTTGGGCAGGCTCCACGCACCGTCGTTGCCGGTGGCGAGCGGCTCGGCTTCGTCGAGCGCGGCCTGCAGCGTGGCGTAGCCCTCTCTGTACGGTCCGGCCAGAGCGTCGGTCGCCTCCGCCACCAGCCGAGCCTTGTCCTCCGGGGACAGGTTGAGCGCGGCCACCTTGCCCCTGAAGTCCGCCAGCAGCGTGCTGTCCGCCCCGGGGGTGAAAGGAGCGCCCACCAGCACCTTGGCCGCGTCGGCGCGCGCGGGCCCGAACACGAGCTGGGGTGGCACGATGCCCAGCGCCGCTTGCCGCCGGATGGTCGCGGCGGTTTCCGCCATCACCCGTTGGCTGTCGCGCAGGCGGGCGATGTAGGCTTGAGCATCGGCAGCACTCTCGACCCGGTGCTGGTTGACGAGAAACACCGGCAGATCGCCTGCAGGGCTGCCGTTGGTGGAGACGGGAAAGCCGTAGTCGCGGAACGCCGCCTGCTCTCGGGCGGTCGCCACCTGCTGCTCGAACAATCGGTAGTTAAGCCGTCCCTGCTCGTTCAGGCGCGCGGGGTCGAAGCGGGCCTTCATCTCGGCCAACTGCCGCTCGGCCAACGCAAGCCGCCGCTCGTCGGCGGCAGGGGTGGTGTCGTCCAACTGGTCGTAGCCGGTCCTCAACCCCAGGCTGGTCGAAGTTTGCGGGCTGAGCGCCACCTGCTCGTCGAACGCCGCATCCAGAAAGGTGAGCAGGCGCGTGTCCTCCGCCTCGACCGCCAGCGGCACGACCCCGGCCGGCAGGCTCGGTGAGGGCTGTGCCGCCACCGTCGACGTGGCGAGCGCCGCGCTTGCGAGAAGGAGGGAAGAGCGGATGATCATAGAGCAGGGCTCCAGCTTGCGGGACGGGCGGGAAGCGTAGATCGGGAGGATGCCCGCAGCAAATCCGCGCCAGCCGAACACGAAGGAGGAGGCTTCCTCCTCTTAGAGTCTGATTCAAAACTATATCGTGTGATTTCATAATTTTGTGATGCGTCTGGTGAAGAGCTGGACGGAGGCGATGAAGATCCATGCGGTTGCCGAAGCGAGGGTTTGCTCGAAGTCCTTGG
>JAABUN010003707.1_pt1 | contig 22822 bp, 35 predicted proteins | sample 5559311 | NCBI WGS metagenome assembly JAABUN01 (sample SAMN10711877, study PRJNA513370) | rock metagenome | isolation source: Antarctica rocks | place: Antarctica: Victoria Land, Siegfried Peak sud
AAAGCAGCGATAAGCTCATCGAAGCCTTCTGTAATGCTGTCAAAGTCATTACGTCCGAAAATGTCCTCAACTCATACCGGCATTGCGGCTACTTCGTGGGTCAGTAAATCGTGGAAATGCTAGGTCTATACGACATTGCCGCTGAGGCCAAAGAGGACGGGCTGAAACTCGGCCTGCTCAAGAAAGATAGGACCGTCGTAACCGAAATCATCGGCGTCTGATCTTTTTTTTCCCGGTCTTTTCGCCCTCCGCTCAGGAGGGTTTTTTCTTGGAGGTCCGCTGTGGCTAAGTATGACCAGCCCCCGAACGCCGCCTCAAGTGGTTTCCGGCACCTTCGAGGTCACGCCTGACTAGAGCAAGCTGGAAGACCACAGCTCGGCTCGAGCGTTCTCGGGCGTACCAGCAGCAGCAGATTTGGAAAGAGCACCTGACGGTCACTGGGGTCATGATCGGGCTCGCCGTGCTGTTTCTCTTCTCGCTGATCACCATCAGCTTGCCGGGGAGCACCGCTGAGGCAAAGGAGGTTGCGAAGCAGGTGCTACAGGCTCTGACTACGGGGCTTTTGGGGTACTTCGTGGGCCGACGGAGTGGAAGCTGAGGTGTAGGGGACGGCCTCTCCCTACCGGTAGCTCACCCTGACGCCGAAATACTGGCCTGAACAACCTCATACGAAAGGCCAGCACGCCCACTAGGGCGTGCATCTTCTTTGCACGAAAGGAGAATAAGGTGAACAGAGCCAGATTAGAGCACGGCAAGCGGGTTGTCGAACGTCTCAGGGACGCCGGGGTTGCCGACGCCAAGAAGGAGGGCCAAGACGTCCTCCACATGGACGACTGGGGTCACGCCAGGGACTGCGGCACCATCGCCTGCCTCGGCGGGTGGTTCAGCCTCGACCCGCATTTCCGCGAGCAGGGTCTCAAAAACGCCCGCGACACAACGCCCAACACCACCTCGCTCGTCCCCTGCTACCAAGACCGCACCGCCTACAGCGCGCTGGCGCTGTTTTTCGACATCGACAACGTCGCGGCTCACCACATCTTCGCCGGGTGGAACACCAACCGCTGGGACGACGCCGTGGAACGTATCGACGACGTGCTTGAAGGGCGTGATGGTGACGAGCTGCGGATCGCACGGCTAGAGCAGGAGAACCGACTCTACGCAGGCTGGGCGGTGAGCCGTGAATAGGGAGATGCTCGAGGCCGCCAAGGCGTTTCTAGCTGAACTACAGAGCCGAGGGGTTAGGGAGGGCCGGGGCGACCTTGATGACCACAACCGCGGCGACCGGCTATGGCTCTCCGTGTGGGGCTATGACGACGAGTGCGGCACGTGCGCCTGCATCGCAGGTTGGCTCACCACCGCCCCGGTCCTGCGCGCGTGTGGGCTGCGGCGTGTCAAAGACGTCTCCGATGACGTCTGCCTGAGCAACGCCTATGCCCCAGCGTTTGCCGGTGCGGAGGGCTACAGCGCGATGGCTGAGTTTTTCGGCATCAGCCTCCAGCAGTCCGAGCACCTGTTCAGCTCCAGCAACCCCAGCTCGTTCCGGCACGCGCTCATGCGCTTCGACCAGGTCCTGACGGGCAACGACGACTGGGACGACTTCATGGCTACCCGCCGCCGCCAGAAAAGGGAGTGAGTAGGAACAAGAAACGGAGTTCGCACATGTCTAAAGACCCGCACCCACCGTCGGCCACAACTACCCCAATGAAGAGTGAACCGCATGACGACGTGCTGCTGTCGATCCTCCAGCGTACCTACGACGCGCACGCCCTGGGTGGTCGACCGTGGGGCATCAACCCCGAGCAGGAAAAGGCGGGCGGCTGCTCGTAAAAAGCGGGCTGCCCTATCGGCCTCTCACTCACACCCAAGACGGCCACCCGCATCGACGGCTTCGACCCGACCGACTACAATATCGATGACATCCTCAAGCTAGACGCGGATTTGCGCCGCGAGCTGTTCGGCACCGCAGAGGCTCTGCCCGAGCGCTGCGACTTGTTCCTGTCGCAACTGCAATTTGAGCATGACCAGGCGGCTATCGAGGAGAGCAAGACCGGCGTCAGTCAGCGCGACCTCTACAAGGATCGTCTCATCAGCTTGGCAGAGCGCTGGGAGCTGCGGATAAGAAAGGAACCAACGTGAGCCCAAGCGACAGAGCGCAGTGCCGACCGGCCGCCATGCCACACTAGACCGTTACGCTGAGCACGATTCTGGAGCCATGAGGCAGCGTCTTGTTAAGCTCGGGCATGGAACCGGACTGGCTTCAATCTAGCACCGACGACAACTTCCACACCGCCACCCTCCGGTCGCACGAACTATCTGCGTTCATCACGATGTTCGGCAACGTCACCTACCTGGTCAGTCGAGGCGGCCGCATTAAGAGGACGGGCAATGTTGCCGATCTGGAGACAGCTAAGGCCGAAGCGCTCAGGCTCGCCCGGGAACTAGAAGCGTGACCAACCACCTCAGAACCAAAGAGCGGGTTGCGAACCCTCCTCCACGGGTGCGGATGCTCAGGTCGTAAGCTTGGAGCTTAAGTAGCGCGCGCCGAGCACGCAAGCAGGCACCATGATCAGAGTCGTTAAACGTGGCCACAAGCAGGCAGAAGGAGTTGTGCGCTTCAGTGTGGGACGCGAAAGCAGCGGCACAGGACCGGGCTGCACACCAGCTCACGCGCTAGGCAATCCCTTCGGCGTGAAACCCAACGGCCCCTACACCCGCGAAGAGAGCATCTCGCAGTACGCAGCGTGGCTCGAGCAGAGGATCACGGACAAGGACAAAGACGTGTCCGCTGCCCTCAATGAGATTTGGAGGGCGGCGAAGCAGGGGGATGTGGAGCTCGAGTGTTTCTGCGCTCCGAAAGCCTGCCACGGCGACATCGTTAAGCGCGCCGTGGAGGAAAAGCTTCAGTACACTCAAGCACAGGAGACCGCATGAACCCCGACCTGATCAGGAGTGTTCTGCTCCAGTTTGAAGACGACGGGAAGTTCCCAGCACCCTTCATACCAACTGGCGTACCCACAGAGGAGCTGCCGGGCCTTCTTGAGAACCTCGAGCAGGTCTGCTTATTCTTTACGAGGAGGGCGGCGGGGAGACGGGCATCTTCTTTCTCACGATGACAGGGCACGACTTCGCCGCGGCCGCACGCAATGAAGCGGGCTGGGAGAGCGTCAAGAAGCGCGTCATCACCATTGGTCAACCAGCCTCTCCGCAAATCCTCGCGGACCTGCTCGAAGACCGTACCCGCGCCCAGGTTGGTCTCCCGCCAAAGGGGTTGTAAGAGCCGCTCGCGCACGAGCAGCCTCTGCCCAAGGAGGCGCGATGAAGGTGTTTGTCTCAGGCTCGAGGGGTGTGACAGAACTACCGGCACAAGCCAGGGCGTCACTCGACAAGATCAGGGAGCTTGGCTACACCGTTCTTATTGGCGATTGCCACGGCGTCGATATGCCGGTGCAGGACTACCTCAAGGATTACCGGCGTGTAGTTGTCTTCCACATCGGAGACAAACCCCGCAACAACCTCGGGTTCGATTCGGTTAGGGTCAGCGGCAGTAGACAGACTGACAAAGACGCGGCGATGGCGGCGGGGGCGGACTACGGGCTGGCAATCTGGGACGGGCGTAGTCCCGGCACCGCTAAGAACATCGCAAGAGTAGAGAAAACCAAAGTCATCCGCGTCTAGGTTTTTGTAAACAAAACCGACAATCCGAGGAGGGACCATGAAGCTGAGTCGTTTCGACTATCACGCTCTGCGGTACATCGCTGCCTTCACCTTCGACAACCCGACGGGGCAGCACCGGAAACAGAAAAGCGCATACCGCAAGGGCCGCGTCCGGGCTGCTAGCTCCCGAGCTCAGCGGTCGCGCAGAGCCAACCGGAGGTCTTGATGCCCACCGAAGAAACGCACTACCAGGCTGAGAAGTGGAACATCTGGATCGGTCGGCCATACGGGAACCTAGTCATGGAAGGCTTCGTCAAAGTCGGTGAGGCGCTTAAGCACCTCGTCTGGCAGGTAGCCGACACAAGTCTCCCTACCGCCGTCGATATGACCATACAGCACGGGCGGGTCGTGCAAAGACCCTATGTGCTAGGTCAAGCTTGTGACGGCAGCATCAACGCACCCGTCATGGCGCTGTATATCGACTTCTGCACCCGGCACGGCCTCGACGCCCCTGCCCTCTACGCCCAGGCGTACCCGGAAGAGGAGCAGCTCGAGGAAGACACCATCACTGCTTTTGCCCATTGGCAGGGCGTGACCATCCCCCATACCTGGACTGCGGCGTGCTTCTCGGGCCTGTTGGAAAGCCTGACGGAGATCAACAACGCTATGCTACGCGTCTTGCTCGAGGACGCTACGGAGAGCGTTTCTTTCCCGAGCGGCGTGCTGGAGCGCGAAGGCTACACCTGCTTCCGAGGCACTACCCGCTGCTACGGCCCCGACGCCCGCTTTACCTGGGGCCATGTCATCACGCCCAGCGGCGAACAGGTCTGGCAATACGACCCCTGGCAGAGCACCAGCGGCGTCGTTCCAGGCCACTACTGGCTGTCGTTCATAGCGGTCGCAGCACGGCGCGATGGCAACACGCTGCTTGCCCGCACGCTGGTCCAGGAGGCGGAGCGGTCGGCGCGCTCTCCTGCGAATAAGCAGCACTACCGGGGATGGCTCGAGACGCTCCCGGCGGCTTAAAGAAAGCTCGTTTGCACGAGCAGCTAGAGGGGGAAAGGAGACGTGTATGAAGCAGTTCGACGCTTTCAAGGGCCTGTACACCGGCACTCACGCCCTGGTGCCTTGTCCTGGCACCATCGTTTGGGTCGTCGATGTTCCTACCAGAGCGTTCGTGGTCGAGCAGCACGGGCAGGTCATCGACGAGGGGCAGCTCAGCTCCCTGCAAGCCAAACGCTTCACTCTGGCGGCGACCGGCGCAAGAGCTATAGAGCGCCGCGTCGTCAACCTTAACAGCCTGGTCCATAGCGCCAGCGCCTAGAATTACAGCTGTGTTGGAACTCGAACTCCCTGTAAGGAGCGACCCCGAAGTGCTCGAGCACCTCTATACCCACTTCACCTACCTGCGCGGCTACCCGCTCAAGCTTCAGGGCTCACTCATCGAGGACGCTGCGAGCCTGGTGGCGCTACAAGCAGGCGACTTTCTCGGCTTTCTCATGGCTTACGACGAAGAGCAAGATACCTACACTGCCGACTTCTCCTTTCTGACCGACGAGGAGAACGCCAGCCTCACCTGTCAACGCCTGCTGCGCCCCACCCAACCCTGGCCGCAACCCACCGTTGAGGTTCTGTGGGATCATCCAAGCGAGCCGGGCATCACGCTGGACGTGGACCATGTGAACGTGATGCTAAGAGACGTCGGTATGGCGCAACTCTGGTACGGCGACGAAGTGGGGGTGATTTGGGAGGCGTTCTACGAGCGTAACCTCCGCGACGGGCTCGAGCACACTCTGCTGATGCACCAGCTCTGGGAGGGCTGCGAGCGTTTGCTTAACAAGAACGGCGTACGGTTCGCGTACACCTACGCTCGAGACCCGAACTTCAACGACGTATGGTACGGCGCTTTCTTGCACGCTCGTGGCTACGCCCGTGACCCGGCTCGAGCCCATCTGCCGGGTGGACGTGTAGCCGTAGTCAAGGACCTGGACCCCTGAGCAGAGACTCAAAGGTGCCTGTGAAGAGTTAGGACGCGCGCGCGCCGTGTCTCATACTCAAGATACAAGGGGTACGCAATGCTTGAGAACTTCAGCCCCCAGCCGACCGAAATAACCCGCTACGAGCTGGTATTCAGGCTCGAGGACGGTTGCGGTTCGGCTTTTCGTTTCGACTGCGACGAGCACGGCAACGTCTACCAGAACGGTCTACCCGAACTTGCCCTGTACAACCTCCGCTCCTGCTTGAAGGGCGAGGTAGACGGCTTCTCGGTAAGTCCTGGCGTCGTCACCTACTACACACAGAGCTACATCGAGGATGGCGGCGGCACGCTCTAAGCATCCTTGAAGGTCGCTCGCACGCGAGCAGGAGGGTGGGCAAGGAGGCGTCATGGTCACACTCGAGGTTGTCGTTCACACCCCACACAGCTTGAAGGTCGTAGGGCTTCTCGAAGGACTTACGTTCACCGGCAGCGACGTTACCCTCAAGAACGGACGCGGCGAATTTCAGCTCGAGGGCGATGAAGCTACGCTCAGCGAGGCACAGCGGAGGATAGAGGCAGTTGATTTCGCCATCTGCGTGCGGCAGGAGATCGTCGAGGACTAAAGATGCACCTTCGGGGCACACTGGCGGCAGGAGGCCCTTATGAAGCTCGCCAAGGGTGATACGTGGTCGGTTTACGATCAAGCCGACTTGTTTCTGGTCACTACCAACCGTGTCCTGAACCGTCACGGTGCGCTCGTCATGGGCGCAGGCATCGCACGTCAAACCAAAGAGCGTTTCCCTGGACTCGACGCGGCGCTCGGTAACGCTGTTGTACAAGCAGGCGACACCTACGGCCTGCTCGTGTCCCCAAGGTGGCCGACCGCAAAGCTCGGGGCGTTCCAGACCAAGATTCACTGGCAAGACCCCTCGAGCCCTGAGTTGATCAATTTCTCTACCAGCAAGCTTTTGACCTGGTGTAAGGTACACCCCACCGCGCGGGTGCATCTCAACATGCCCGGCGTCGGCCTAGGCGGGCTCTCCCGTGAACAAGTATTGCCTATGCTCGAGCCCCTGCCCGACACCGTTACTGTCTGGGAGTACGCGCCTCGCTCCTAAAGGGCGCGTCCTAGCACTAAAGCCGAGAAGCACTAGCTGAGCCACTCTTTGAGACAGGCACGCCTAGGGCGTGCAGCCACTTCCCAGCCGGTCAGTATTCCCCTACCGACCGGCACTTTCTTTGGGAGGTGCAAGGTGGCCGCGACCAAGCGTTACCTAGGCGCACGAACCGCGTTCGGCGTCATCATCCACATTGAAAACCGGCTCTATAACGCCAACGTTACCGTCGAGGCACGTGACGGCAGCACCAACGAGTACCGCCTGCCGTTTCTGATCGCCCACGGCCTTACCTTGCCCAAAAAGGAGGAACAGTCATGCCAGAACGCACCACCCGCCAGCCCTATAGGCTTGCACTCCGCGCTAGACCCACCGCACCCCTCCAGCGCCACCCCGATTACACCCTGCTCCTGAACGGCGATGTGGTCGGCGAGGTTTACTTCAACATGACCGGCTACGTCGGCACCCTGCCCCAACCGGATGGAACGGGCTTCACCCCTGGCGAGACGGGCATACCGGCGTACCGGACTGAGATTGCCCGGATCAACCGTGAAGCCCGGGGCAGCTCAAGGAGCTAGAGAGGAAAGCGATGCCGTACTTTCTTGCACGCAAGACCGAAACCTACCACTACCTTCTCGAGGCCGACTCGGAAGAAGATGCCCAACAGGAGGCTGAAGATTTACCAGATTATGACTGGGACCAATCCGATGGTTCCCTGATCGAGGTCGAACTGGTTGAATCCACGCGGCCACGGCAGGGTAACGACCGGGGTTTGGCATAGCTGTCATGACCGCAACCGACATAACAGCACGCATCGACCGCAAGGAGAGGGCGTTACGCGCCGTGGCCGCAGCGAGCGAAACAGTGATCGCCGCTAAGGCCGACCTCGAGTTCATCCGTAACCGCCTCACGCTCGAAGGACTCGAGGGGACGAACGAAAAGCAGCGAAACGCCGACCTGCTAACCAGAACCGAGTCCGAGCGTGCGGGTGTAGCGCTGGCAGAGAAGAACTTGAGACAAGCGCAGCTCGAGCTCGACATCGCCAACCTCCGCGTTCAGGAGGCCACCATGCTGCTGAAGGTGGCTGAGAACACCAGCAGCTAAGAGGCAGCCTCGCACAACCTGCACCACATAAGCACCGCGCCCTCACCGGGACACTGTTGGCGAATTCTATAGCGACGTCTCACAAAATGGAGACTGAAGCAAGGAAGGCCGAGCAGTACAAACAGGTCGACTCTGCCGGGAGATGGGCTTTTGGTTCGCATGAGTTCCTTTCTCAGGAGATTCGCGCACCTGCCTTGCTTAACCAGCCGCTAGAGCCTAAGCTGCGTGTCGTGCAGTCTTGCGTAGACGCCGCCCCGCTCGAGCAGCGCCTCGTGCGTCCCCTCCTCGGCAACACCGTGTTCGGTCAGCACGACGATGCGGTCGGCCCGGCGGACGGTCGATAGGCGGTGGGCGATGACGATGAGGGTCCGATTGGCGGCGAGCCGCTCCAGCGAACGCTGCACCGCCCGTTCGCTCTCGTTGTCTAAGGCGCTTGTCGCCTCGTCGAAAATGAGCACGGGCGGGTCCTTGAGAAACACCCGGGCGATACTGAGTCGCTGCTTTTGCCCGCCCGAGAGCTTGACCCCGCGCTGCCCGATGTCGGTGTTGTAGCCGTCCGGCAGGGCAGAAATGAAATCGTGCGCGTTCGCCCGCTCCGCTGCCATGACGATGTCATCGAGACTAGCGCCTGGCCTTCCGTAACCGATGTTCTCAGCAACCGTTCCGGCGAACAGGTACACGTCTTGCAGCACGACACCGACATGCCGCCGCAAGGAACTCAGGTCGAGATCCCGAACATCATAGCCGTCGAGCCGCACACTTCCTTCGCTCACTTCGTAAAAGCGGGGAACTAGTGAGCACAAGGTCGTTTTGCCGACGCCCGACGGCCCGACTAAAGCGACGTACTCGCCCGCGGGTATCTCGAGCGATAAATTCTTGACGACGTGCGGCAGGTTGTCCCGGTATCTAAAGCTCACGTTCTTAAAGTCGATATGCCCCCGGATTTGGCTTAGTTCACGCGCTTCGGGCTTGCTCTGAAGGTCGGGCTCGAGTTCCAAAACCTCCATCACCCGCTCGAACCCGGTTACGCCCTCCTGATAGAGCCGGACGAGGTTGAGCGCCGTCCGAATCGGCTCGACGAGGATGCCGACGTAGAGCAGGTACGTGATGAGATCGGCCAAACCGAGCGTCCCGTAGGCAATGGCCGCCCCGCCGAAGGTAACGATAGCGGCAGTAAAGAGCTGCGTAAATGCGACGACGCCGTTGTAGAGCCACGCCTCGCCGCCGTACTCGTCACCCCGGCTTTTGAGGAAGCGGTCGTTGGCGTCGGCGAACTTTTGCGCCTCGAGCCCCTCGCCCGCGAACGACTGTACGACCCGGATGCCCGAAAGCGTATCCTCAGCCTGCGCATTCACGTCGCTGATGTTTGCCCGGCTCTGCCGCATCGCCGCCTTCATCTTCCGGTTGAAAAAGACCGCATAGGCTGCCATGAAGGGCAGGATGCAAAAGAGCGCAACGGTCAGCGGGACGTTGATGCTCATTAGAATGGCGAAGGTGCCGAAAAACTTTAGGGCCGTCAGCACGATGTCCTCGGGGCCGTGATGGTACAGCTCACCGAGCGCGAAGGTGTCGTTGGTGAGGCGGTTCATAAGCTGCCCGACCCGCGCGTCGTCGTAAAAGCGAAACGGCAGGCGCTGAAGGTGCGCGAACAGCTCGGCCCGTAGGTCGCGCTCCATCTTCGCCCCCATCATGTGCCCTTGGTAGTCGATGAACGAGTTGCAGAGGGCGTACAGCACAATAAGGCCGAGCATGAGCGCCCCGACCGTGTAGATTTGCTGAGCGGCGTTCGGAGCGTCTGTTTCGAGGATGGTGTTGGTGATGTAGCGTGCACACAACGGTAGAACCAACGTGATGGCGGCGACGACGAAGGCGCAGGCCAAGTCGGCAACGAGTAACCTACGGTAAGGCCGGTAGTACGACAAGAACTTTTCGCCTCGCGCGCTCAGAAACGAGTTTGTCCGCGTCTGCGGTGAATGAGCTGGGCTAGCTTTAATCAAAACGAATCTCTCCTGTAAAAAAGCGGGGCGAAAACTGAACGCTGTTCCTGGGCGATCTAAGCGTCATGCTGGCCTTTCGCGCCCCACCAGCCCAAAACGTGAGTGAGGTAGGCTTTGCGCTCGAGCGGGTCGGGCTCTATCCGGAGCCGGATCGGGAAGGGACTGCGGACCGGCTCGAAGCGGCTGAAGGTGGTCTCGAGCGTTCCTTCTCCCCGAGTCACTCCTGGCAACCGCTGCCGGAAATCGTGAACGTTTGCCGCCGGGATGTCGCCCGCCAGAACGGACGTAACATCCTGCGTATTTTGTTCGGTCAAAGCGGCTCCCGACTTAGTTAGGAGCGCAACGGTCGGCCCTACGCTGTCGGTCGGCAGCTCGAGCCTGAAACTGTGCAGCGGCTCGCAGACGGTCGTGCCCGCTTGTTGAAGCGCCTGCATCAGGACGAGCGGCGTCAGGTGACGGAAATCCCCAGCGGTGCTCGAACTGCTCTTATCGAACTTGAAATGCGACGAACTCTGACGCGCTGCGTAGCCCGAGTGCGTCAGTGTCACCATGCAGTCGGTAACGCCCCAACCATAAAGGCCCTGATGCAGCGTCTCATAGACCGCCTCCTCAACGGCCTTGAAAAAAGCGGGCGGCATCGACCCATAAGAGACCGCCAGCCCAAAACGTATGCCCGTCCCGACCGGAGCGGCCTCGACCCGTAGCCCGACGGTCGCCAAAAACGGGTTGGTCGGCGCTCGTAAAAGCTCAAACGCTGCGCCGACGCCGACGGGCCGCTCTGTACAAATCGTGGTCGTCTCTTGAAAGGCTACCTCAAGACCGTAATTGTTAAGGAGCGTCTCCCCGACGACCTCTTTTTGCACCTCGCCGTAGAGCGATATGGACAGTTCACCCCTGGTGTCGTCCTGACGCAGGTTGATGAGCGGGTCTTGTTCGGCAAGTTGGGTCAGGGCGGCGTGGAGAGCGGCTTTGTCGGCGGGGTTAGCGGGGGCGACGACGGTCGCGAGCGTCGGCGGGGCGAAATGGTGTTCCGAGGGCGTTGTAGACGTGCCTAGCGCGTCACCAATCTGCACCTCAGTGAGACCCCGAAACTTGCCGATCTGTCCAGCGACGAGCGACTCGGAAGTTATCGCCGCTCCTTGTTCGAACACGCTTAGCGCAGTGACTTTGCCCTCTTGCTCGCCGTAGGGAAGCCGCTCCCGCACCCGCACGGTGCCGGAAAAGAGCCGCGCGTAGGCGACCTTCTCCCCGGCGGGGCCGCGTTCGACCTTAAAGACCGTACCTGAAACAGGACCGGTTTCATCGCCTCGGGCGGTAGGCAGCAGCGTTTGGACGCCGCTGAGGAGCGCGTCGACCCCCGCCCCGGTTATAGCAGAGCCGAAGAGCACGGGGTAGATGAGCGCTTTCCGGGTTTGTACGGCCAACTCACCGCAAAGGCGGGTGGGCAAGATGGTTTTTCCGTCCATGTAGGCGGAGAGCAGCGCGTCGTTATGACGTGTTAGGACCTCGAGCAGCCCTTCTCTAAACCTCAGGTCGTCGAACCTGTAGGGGACGTAGCGGGCAGCAGGGGTGCCCAAAGCGTCGGTGACGCCCAGCGAAACTGCCGCCGGGGTAAGTTTTTCGGACAGGTCGCGCAGCAGACTCTCGCACCGTGCCCCACGGCGGTCGATCTTGTTGATGAACAGCAGGGTAGGGACGGCGAGCCGCCGAAGCGCCCGCATCAACACGCGGGTCTGCGGCTGCACTCCCTCGACAGCGGACACGACGAGCACTGCGCCATCGAGGACGCTCAAGACCCGCTCAACCTCGGCGATAAAGTCGGGGTGGCCGGGCGTGTCGATCAGGTTGACGGTCAGGTCGCCGAGCGCGAACGACACGACAGCGGCCTTGATGGTGATGCCGCGTTGCCGCTCGAGGGCAAGAGTGTCGGTTTGGGTACTGCCCTCGTCGACACTACCAACTGTGGGAATAACTCCGGCGGCGTAGAGGAGCCGCTCGGTGAGGCTGGTTTTACCGGCGTCTACATGCGCCAGGATGCCTAGATTCAAGTTTTGTTTGCGCAAACAACGTGCCTTTCTCGTGCGACGTGGGATTGACGAATTTCTGAAGTCGCATGAGTCGGGACACGGGTCGCTCCTTTGGGCTAAAAGCCGTTTTGTACCTTAAAGGGTTTTAGCAGAAATTGCAACTCATCGTCAACTACAAGCTATTTCAAAAGGCCGCAGTCAAGTCGTGCTTTTTTTGCGGTGTATCGCTATGCTACTTCGAGCGCCCAACCGGAATGAACCTAAGAGGCATCCATGCCTTGCACATGCCGAGAGAACGAAAGGATAAAAGATGCACCAGCTATTGCCATCCGTTGAAAACCTCATCGACCCAGTTACCTTAAGCACACTTGAGCCTGCACCTATTAGAAGCGTCCGTTGTGAGCCAGTTGAGATGACCTCGTCAAATACAGGCAACCGCTTTTATGCCGTAACAACGAACGAAAGTCGCGGACCCCGATATCTCCTCAAGCGTCGTTACGAGGGCAGCAACGTGATTGCTTCAGGTCCCGACGGCGATTTTACCCGGACCGTCATCCTCTGGCAGCACGGTGTTCTTGATCGCCTCCCGAATCGCATTGCGCATCCGATAGTGGCCTGTGCGCGTGACGGCACAGGTTACGCCATCCTTATGCGTGACGTGAGCGACATTCTCCTCAGTGGCGACAAGCGATTCACAGTTGAAGAACATGCTTTTCTACTCGACACGCTGGCCGCCATACATGCCGCGTTTTGGGAGGATGACCAGTTAAGGCACCTCAACCTGCACACACTATCGGGGTATTTTCTGATCGAACCCGACTATGAAGCCTGGAACTATGTCGAGGAGTTTCTCGAGCCCGATGTCGCCCAGGTCGTGCGGTCGCTTCTCCAAAACCCGAAGCCGCTCTATGACGCCCTCTCAAGCTACCCTTCGACGTTGGTTCATAACGACGTATGGTATGGCAACCTCGGGATCACGCGCGATAAGCCTAAACGCGTAATGATGCTGGATTGGGATTACGCCACGTTTGCGCCTCCAGGCGTTGAGCTTGTCTTGTATATCGATCAGGGCTTTTTGGTGCTGCCGACCCATGACGAGGCAAGCATTGCCGAAACTTACCGAAGGTACTTGGCGCAACGGCTTGGTTACCCTATCGACGAGCGAGCATGGCAGACACAGCTCGACCTTTGTTTCCTCGGAGAATTCATGCGGCGAAGTAAGTGGGTTCTTGAGTCGGCAAGCCGCGCAGCTGACTCAGAACAACGACAGCAGCTTCAGGAAAGGTTGTCAGCTTGGTCGCGTGCGGTTCGACGCGGTGCAGCGCTGCTCTAATTGGATACGGCTTCTAGGGAGCCTTTGGCAAAGGCTGCCGCCAACTGAAAGGGTTGCACTGGTTGTGCCACAGGTCGTGCAGCATAGAGCTTCATAGAAGTGTTTCTGTTAATCCGGAGTTGAATAAGTCTTGCACGGCTGCTAGGGCAGCCGTGCAGCTTTTTGGCAGAAGGGAGGAGCTGGTTTCGTGCCTGATTTTAAGGATGTGCAAGAGTCTGCCAACAGCGTCCCTCACCGGGCGCATTCTCTTTGCCGAAAGGAAGGTGCGCCACGCGCTACTTTGCGCTCTATCAGCTGGAGTACTCAGTGGTACCGCAGCCTTTAACCGCCGACTCCCACGTCTTCGTCGACTACACCTCCGCAAACGACCTCGAGGAAGTGTTCACACAGTTCCAGGGCGAGGTCATGACCGAAACGCGGCGCTGCCGGGTGCATGTCAGCGGTGTGAACCACACCTCGATGTCGGTGGGTGACTTCGTTATCGACGAGACCGGCCACCTCTTCGCGGTCATACCGCTCGGCTTCAAACAAGCACGCATCTACACCCTCGAGACCCGTACCGAGCTCGCTTTGCATCTGTTGGCGTTGGGTTTGGAATCGACGCCCGGCTGGAGTGAACTATTCGAGCAGGACCCGGCGCTACTGGGTGCGGCCATCGTCCGGCGGCTCCGATCCGGGGCTTACGGGGCAGCTCATTATGCGCTGGACCCTCTTCCGATTCCCCCGATTGTAGATCTCGCGCCGTGACCGAACCGGCGCGAGGCGGCAGCGGGGCTCCAAGACAACCCTTGAACGCACACAGTTTAAGAGCTGCACCCCCCACGCGTGGGGGGTGCATTCATCTTCACGAAAGAGGTGTCATGCCTGATCTGATTATCGAAGTCAAGGGTGGCGTCGTCACCGCCATCTATACCAACCTCGACGTCACCGTCGCCGTGAACGACCATGACGAGGGCGTCGTAGAGGGGCCGGTTGTAGTCCTGTCTCGCAATCCCGCCGACAACGAGGGTGGTCAACCTGGAAACGTCCAGGCCGCTCGAGCCGAGGGTGTTCTGAAGGGGTTGCAAGAAGCCGCGTTCATCTGCGAAGGCGTTCAGGCTGAGATGGCCGAGGGACAAGACCATCAGGCTGAGAGTGCCGCCGCCGGGGAGTGCTTCAGCCGCATCGACCAGCGGCTGAAAGATAAACGAGCCGAGGCGTGAATACGACTACCGCTCGAGGTTTTAGAGGCGCGCCCTATCGGTCGCATTTTGATGTGTGGAAGGAGCAATGATGAACCAAGCCGGACCGACCCAGATTACGTTTAGCGCAATGCACGACCTTTTCGCGCAGAAGTTCCCAGACCTCGTGGGGCTGTTTGACCAGGCCAAGCCTGACCTCGAGCAGGGCAAGGGCGCACAAGCCTTAGCCAACCTGATTAATTGCGAGGTCGACGTTCAGAATGATCAGGGGTTCAGCACCTACCGATGGACCGGCAGAAGTGGCCCCTTCGAGATGCGGATCCCCAAGCCCTTCGACCCTCAGTCGCAACGCCTCACCGGGACGCAGCAGCAAGCGCAGGTGCAGGGTAAGGAGCCCGGTACCCTACAAGAAGCCCCAGAAGTAGCTGCTGAAAGCCCGGAAGCCCCTGATAATCACTCCGAGGTGCCAGTGGCCGCCTCAGACAGCCAGGACGCGAGCGGCGAGAAGGAAGCCGCTGAGTCGGACCCCGCACCCGCCAACGTGCCTGCCCAGGGGTTCTTTCCGGCACTGGCCGCGCTGCTTGGCGACAGCACCCTGCTGATGACGGTCGCCAAGACAGGTGAGGAGGGTAAAGAACCTGTGCTGACCGTCACCGTGGTGCCGCAAGCCGAGACGGAAAGCTTTACGCCCGTTTGTCTCACAGGCAGCGTCACCGAACTCGACACCCACTTCGTCGCCGCCCTCGAGACCAAAGTAGAGAGCCGCAAGAGTCTCGAGCAGGCTGTTGCCGACCTGAAAACTGCTGATAAGGCTCTGGAGGACGCGAAGAAAGCGGAAGCCGAGAGTAAGTGCAAGCAGACGGCCAGCAAGAATAAAGCTGCTGAGAAGAAAACTGAGCCGAAAGAGGACGAGGCACAGCCTGAGCAGGCCGAAGCTGTACCGCCCGAGCCCCCCAAACCCGAGCCGCAACCGCTCTTCTAAACGACGTTACGCACACGAGAAAGCCCTATATCCATTCAGGGAGGAAACCATGCTCGAGACACGAGCCGTTACCCGCAGCTTCCGCTTCAACAAGCGCGTTTTGCCCGACCCCAACCCGAAGCTCTCCCCAGCGCAGGTCAAAGACCTCTACGCCGCGCAGTTCCCGGAACTAGGGTCTGTCTGACAGAACCGTTGTGACTAGCTTAAGGTAGAGAGATGGCACGAACGGACCTAACAGAGAAGCAGTGGCAAGTCCTGAGAGCTCATTTACCTGTGAATCCCCAACGCGGTCACGCCTACGTCGATCATCGCCGGATCATCGACGGCATGTTGTGGCGTCTCAAGACTGGAGCACCTTGGCGAGATGTTCCTGAGCGCTACGGAGCCTGGCAGACGTGTTGGGACCGATTCACGAGGTGGGAGCGTGACGGTACTTGGAGGCACATCCTACACACGCTTCAGGCTCATGCTGACGCCAGGGGCGATATTGATTGGGACGGGGCCGCGCTGGATAGCAGCCACATCAAAGCTCATCGTAGTGCTGCGGGCGCAAGGAAGCAGCCTGCCGAAAGAGAAAAAAGGGGGATGTAGCGGACGAGTGGCTGGGTCACTCGCGCGGTGGCCATACCAGCAAAATTCATGTCTGTGCCGACGGCAAGGTTCGACCCCTATCCCTGGTAGTAAGTGCTGGGCAATGCAACGACGCTGCCTGGCTGGAGCGAGTTTTGAATGAGATTCGGGTGCCCCGCTTAGGCATAGGGCGACCAAGAAAACGCCCTCCACGGCTCCGGTTAGACCGCGCCTACAGCTTTAAGAAGCAACGCCAAGTGTTGAGACGCCGGGGCATTCGCTGTATCAGCCCTGAGCGAGAGGATGCCAAGAAGCATCGGCTTGCCAAGGGTTCAAAGGGCGGGCGTCCACCCGTTTGTGACACTGAGGTTTACAAAGGTCGCAACGTCATTGAGCGTTGCATCAATCGGCTCAAAGACTTCCGGGCCGTAGCCACGCGCTATGACAAACGCGGCAGAAACTACCTCGCTGGCGTGCTCGTAGCCTCCATAGTCCTCTGGCTCTAATCAGTCAGACAGACCCTAGCTTCGGCAGCTATCGAAGGACCGGAACTCAAGAACGGGCAGCAAGTCTACGGCTTCGCAAGGCAAGTTGGAACGAAAGGCTAGGGGGCAACCCCTAGCTGAAACGCTTGTGCGTTTAAAGCGCTCGATAACTGCATAACGGTTGGGCATCGGCGGCGGCTAACCTTTGCATATTTGACAATTCGCTTACCAAGAGTCGCCTAGCTTGGAAGGCCAAATCCCCAACAGTTGGCGCAGCGTTACCATCCGCCCGAAGTGGTAGGCGTTGTGGGTTGCGATGACCGTCAACTCGCCCTCCACCGTCCTGTCCGGGCGGAAGGTCCGTGCTAGCGCCGTCTCGTCCCGCGCTAACCCCGCAAGGATGCCGAACCCTTCGTGCACCCGGTCGAGCAGCTCTCGCCACGAAGCTTCATCTAGAGTGGCGTTGTCCGGGGGGAAAGCCTCCGAGCTGTGCGCGGGGAGAGCGGGACCTTCACCCCGGATCATCGCCAAGCTGAAGCGCAGCCAGTAGTCGATGTGCCAAAGCTCTTCGTAAAGGCTGTGGGGCAGCCCGTGGGGGCGCGCGGTGACGAACTCGAAGGGGATATCCTTAATAACGTTCGCGGGTTCCGCAAACGCCGCCTTGGCAACCAGAACCTGTTCCAGAGTTTTCATGCTCGTACCTCCGTCGTTTATGGTATTTCACTCATTATGGCTTAGTGCGCTCTAGCGGCGCTCGCCGCGCTCTTACCCGCTGACCAATTTGCAGTAGCACCGAGCCGATCCCACTTAGGGCGGCACACAGCACAAAGAGCGAGCGATAGCCGTATACCTGTGCCCAACCCCCAGCCGTAATGCCGGAGAGCATAGATCCCACCTGACTTGTGTTGGTGTACAACGTCGTGGCTAAGCCAACCTGGTTCGGCATCAGCGCCTGAAAATAATTAACGCCCTGACCGCTCACCAATCCAATTGCCACGGCGCGCAGCAACTGGGCAGCCACAAACATCCACAGGGCAGGCGCAAGCGCGACCACACTGAAGTAGAGCGCAAATAAGATGAAACCAGAGAGGATAAAAAGATGACGCCGAGACTTGGAGGAAACCCCAACCAAGCACAGCATCACTACAACCTCAAAAAACGCACTCAAACTGAAAATCAAGCCAATGTCTCCGTTCGTCCCCCCCAAGTCGCGTGTGACGACAATGGAAAGCGCGATGGAGCCAACGAACATAGCCATGTGGAAAACGATAAAGCTCAACCCGGTAAAGCCCATCGCACGAAGCGGTGGACGGACGGTCACTGTAGTCCCCGAACGTTCGGATTCCGTGGTGGCTGGAGCATGAACCTTAGCCACGAGGAGAATCATGCCCGCCAAGACGGTACACAGCGCGGATGCCACGAACACGCCCCCAAACCCGAATGCGGTGATGAGTCCTACGCCCAATGCCGGTCCGGCAATCCATGCCATAGAATCGATGGCGGGTAGTAGCGTCATGCCGCGCTCAGCAGTTACCGCCCCCACACGATCAAGGCGCTTTCTCGCTAGCGCGAAAAGTTGGGGTAACGCTGCCGTACCCGGACCGAGTAGCACACAACCGATTAAGACAAGCAACCCATGGTTAGTCGTGAGCGCCAGCAATATGTTGCCGCAGGCTGTAGCGAGCAACGCGAGCAGGATGGGAACACGACTTGGCTTACGGTCGAACCGTCGTCCGAGCCAGGTGCTTACAATGACACTACTCACGGCAGTCCCACTTAAGAAAACGCCTAGTAAGAGGGGACTCATCTGCGCCTGATTGGCGACGAACAGTGTGAGGTAGGTTCCGGCGGTAGCTTCGGCCAAAACGACGAAGAAGACGCTTGCAGCGATAGCAAAATAGTCGGGTGCCTGTTTGAAATGACGAACCTGTTCAGAAAATAGGTTTAACCTACGCATTCCACGTTCCATTAGGCGCGACTACGATGTTTAAGGGCTTATCTTGTTGAAATAACAGCGTTTTCTGAAAGTAGAGGACTATCACGCCCTCAGTTTAAAGAAGCATTAGGCCAGTTGCAGACCTAATTGCTGCAACGATGGCAATAACATATTTGACGCACCAGAGCCTGAAAGCCATCTTGCGCTAAACTTGTGCTCGGCCTTATATTTCGTATTATGAGGAGTTAAAACACCATGCCCGAGACACACTCAACGGTTCGTGACGAGAAACGACTGCTCTGGTACACGGAAGGGTTGTGGAAAAGGGCTGAACAGTTAATACCTTTCGAGGTTGAGATCGCTTCTATTAAGGAGCTGGACGAAAACTGCTGGTTTCGTTCAGGTGGCCCCACGCTTCGAGAGGTCTTAAAGCACTTTGAACGGATGCAAAAGGCTGATCTTACCTATCCGATCATCCTCAACCACGATGGATCCCTGATGGACGGCGGGCATCGCCTCTGCAAGGCTCTTTTAGAAGGGCACACCAAAATAAAAGCGGTACAATTCTCATCCATGCCCGTACCCGACGAGGTTAGCGATACTCGCACCTCTAAGCTGTAGCGGTAGGCGCTTTAGTAAATTACAAAGCCCGAAACAATCTGAAGCTGAACCCTCTTTTGGTGCGTCAGGTATGTTGATGCCGCAACAATTTAGGTGAGATACCGTTGCCGAAAGAGGTCCAGCGCCTCTTGTAGCCTGTGGTTCACGATCCTAGGCATTGTATTTTGCCGCGATAGTCATCCTTCCTACTTCGACCTTCATCCTGTGAAACGTCGTTAGAAGAATTCGGCAGCGGTATCTAGTAAGAAGTGTTTCATGTCCAACGCGACGTTACGGCCCAAAGACCGCATAAGCTCGCCCTAGCACCTCGTCCTCGAACCGTCTTCTTTAGACATCACAAGTAAGAACCGCGCCCTCTGGGGAGGGCGCATCATATTTGCCGATTGGAGGTCCTGGTGGATGAACAACGACGCACTCAGGAAGCACCTGCAAGCCCTCGCCAGCGGCAAGAAAAGCGCCAATACGCCCCTGGTCGAAGCGTACCTGGCCGACGAGCAAGCCGGACAGGTGGCGAGTCTGCTCAAGCAGGTCACGGGCAACTATTACCTCAGAAAGACGCCCCTGTTACCCCCCTCATCCTGCCTGCCGCTGCTGGACTGAGCCTCCCCAGACTCACGGGCATCCCGGCCAGCTATGGGGTCCATACCGATGTCAGCGAAGGCGCAAGCCTAGCCCTGGCGCTGCTACAAGCCGAGATTGTCGACGCCGATGACTTTGAGCAGGGGGCGGACCCGAGTTCGTTCATAGCGCGCAGCCTCAAGCGGTTGTGGGCACCCGAAGGTGTAGAGGACTTCTCGCTCACCTACAGCCTCACCACTATCGCCGAAGGACTCTACTTCCTGATCGGACTCGATGAGGGCAACTATCTCGACTTCACCCCAGCCTCGCTGGTGTGCGACCGTGCTCACGAACAGCTAGGGCCGTCGCTCCTGACGCACCTGGTCGCCAGCACCCCACTACTACCTGCGTTCACACCCGAGGTGTGCCGCGACTACATCGTCTTTTATCACTGGGAAGGCTGGAACGAGGCCGAGAACCTGCTCGAGATGGCGAGGTGCGATCTCGCCTATGCAGAAGGGGTGGACGAGGATAGCCTCAGTCTTGAGGAGGTCGAGACCTACGCCGACAGCCACTACTTTACGCCCAGGCGGGTGGACGCCCTGATCGAACGGCGCTACCAGGAGCCCGGCAAACTCTCACTGGCGGCGTGCGAGGAGCTGTGCCGCCGTCACGGCTTCGCCAGCCTCAGCAAGGCGTGCGAGCTGCTTACGGAGCTGAAGGCGCTTTCAGACGCGTTGCCGGAGCGCGCGCAGGAAGTCTACGACTACATCGAGGGGTGCGCCCCATTCGGGCTAGTCGTCGGCTTGCAGAAAGAAGGCGCGGAGCTCGACCTGGTGGACGAGATCTTCCGTGAGCATGAGCAACACGCCTGGCAGCTCGGCGAGTTCGAGCCGGTGTACGCCATAGAGCTAGACCCCGGCATCCCGGAAACGCTCACCGCCCTTAAGGATGCACTCGGAACGTGCAAACGCATGGTGGAGCTCACCCAAGAGCTCTACACCACCCTGGAGGTAACGTCATGCCTACTACCGTAAACGTCTCACTCGGCAGACAAAGCGTGGTAAAGCTCGCCAAGGCCGTACTCCTCTACCAGGAGAGCAGTCACCAGGGCGACGCATTCGCCACCGTCCATGAGGTGACAGGCGTCGAAGAGGGACAGCCCACCCTCGCCCCCGGCCAGCTCCTCACGGTCGAGGGGCTGAGGGAGATCCACAAGGCGCTCTACCGGGTACAGCAGCTCGAAGTGCTGCCGTCGCACGTGCTGGCCGTGAGTCCTGAGCGGCTGGTGTGGTTCGAGCCCGCCCTCTCGAGAGTCATGTTCTTTACTACCGCGGACACTTTCCTTAACGGGCTCTCTTGTCAGTCCTTCCCGCAGCCGCCCCTGCTCTTCATCGCCGGGGAGCGCTCACTCAAGGTATTCGCTCTGGGAGAAGATGGGCGGCCCACCGGCTCGAGCCCTGTGTTCACCGCGCCCTACTACAACACCGATCATCTCGGGGTGTGCATAGGCAGTATGCCCCTACCCACGGCGCTGAGCGTTCACGAGACCGACGCCTACTCGGACGCGTTTTTCCACTCGGCGTTTACCCACGGCACCTCACAGCGTCTTTTCAAGGGTTGGGGCGGTTCGCATGGCGAGTTTTGGACTCATGCCCAACAGCAGGGGTTATTTCCGAAGCAGCACTTGGTATCCCAGGAAAAGACGGTCGAGGATGTCATCAACGCCTGAAGGGAGTCTTTGTAGATGAAATAGAGCCGCACAGGGCGTGCAGCCGTCCTCAAGGAGGCAAGTATGCTGACGCACACGCTTCATGAAGCACTCCGCCCTTCCCGTTCTCCGCTCCGGGTGCTCGTCGTAGGCGCGGGCGGCAACGGCTCCAAGTTCACGGTAGGGATTAAGAACCTGCACGGCGCGCTCCTGGCGCTCGGGCATCCCGGTGTTCAGCTCACCCTCGCCGATGGCGACACCGTGAGCACAAGCAACCTCGTCCGGCAATCGTTCTACCCAAGCGATGTGGGACTCAACAAAGCCACGGTCCTGATCAACCGCATCAACACGAGCTGCGGCCTTGCTTGGGAAGCTGTACCCCGCCACCTTACGGCTCACGATCTAACCGTAACCGACACCCGGATCGACCTGCTGGTCTCGTGCGTGGATTCTCGCGCTGCCAGGCGTGAGCTTGCTACCGGACTCGAGCGTAGCCAGCGCGTGATCTACCATATGGACTTCGGGAACCTGCGCGACTGCGGTCAGGTCGTCTTAGGAGCCGCCTTGGGCTGCTACAACAGGCGCGCAAAGGACAGACTGCGAACAGCCTATGAGCTGTTCCCGGAACTGACGGACACGTCCCTACCCGAGGACGACACCCCGAGCTGCTCGACGATGGAGGCGCTCGAGAAACAAGATCTGTTCATCAACGACACGCTCGTCACCTCGGCACTGGCGCTTCTGTGGCGTCTGCTCAGGCACGGCGAGATAGCGCATCACGGTTCGTTCGTGGACCTCAAGACCGGCTCGGTGCGACCCCTACCGATAGACCCGGCGCTGTGGAGACGGCTTCAGCGGCAGGGACGTAGGTAGTGGAGAGAAGTACGCCAGCAGGAACAAAAGACCCAGGGGTGCTCCGCCACCAAGCAAGGGCACCCCGAGGCTCCTCAACAGTCGAAGGAGACTGCACAAAGACGTTAAGGCAAAGACTCAACACCGTCAACGACAAACCCGGAATCCTGGTTTGTCCCTGGAAACGCCTAGCTCTCACCCTCGGCCAGCGCCTCATCGAGCCACGCCTGTACTCGCGCTTTAGCCACTTCAAGGCCCACTGCCTCACCCCTGTAGGCGGGCTCCTCGTCGTCGATCCACACCTCAAACGCATATCGGTTCCCTCTAACGAGACGGAGCGTGATGATAATGTCGTCCTCGACGCCAAGCAGCGAGCCGTCGGGCTGAACGGTGTACGAAATCGCCATCAGACCTCTCCCAACCGTTCCTTAATGTGCCGCGCACACGAGATGCTACGTTGTAAGTACAAAGATGCGTCTAGAAGAGGCTGCTTCTCCTCGGGCGTCCGGGCTTTGGCAACGAGCTCTCGAGCCTTTTTGGAAAGACGCTCGAGTTCCGCTAGCAGATCGACTTTGGTGATGAGTGACACCGTGCAGTCTACACCTGTCATGAAAATGTCCGCGACCCGTTCAGATGGCTTCTCGGGGTGCGCGGACGTCATGCGGAGAGTATTACCACTACAGTGTGTATGTTGAACCTTAACATCACCTTAAGTCAA
>JAABUN010003708.1_pt1 | contig 22811 bp, 22 predicted proteins | sample 5559311 | NCBI WGS metagenome assembly JAABUN01 (sample SAMN10711877, study PRJNA513370) | rock metagenome | isolation source: Antarctica rocks | place: Antarctica: Victoria Land, Siegfried Peak sud
CCGAGACTGATCTGCTGCGGCTAGAGCAACAAGCGGCCCGCCGACAACTACTGGCAGCTCACGCCGAGCGAATGGAGCAGGTCGCCCACGCAAAGGCGATCGGAGTAGACCCAAGGGAGATCGGCTCCGAGCGAGACGACGGGTAGAGAGGAGAGGGAACGATGCGTGAGCCGGCGGGGGATTTGCAGGTGGAATGGCTAGCTCTGCTCGCGCGGCGAGAGTTGTTGTTGGGCGCAGCGGGGATCGAGGCGAGGTTTGGGATGGAGAAACAGCGCCGTCTGGTTGGTCAATTGTTCCTGGGGTGCGGGGTCATGGTCAACCGGCCCTACTTATCTAGTATCCAACGTCTGGCGCCTATATTCGGAAGCAATCGTCGGAAGGTCGAGCGTAGCGAAACGCGGTTGGTTCATAACGGGGAAGGTGGAGTAAACCAGGCGGAGAAACGTGGTCCAATCGACATTGATCGTCTCGTCGACCACATGGGTCAGAGCTCTCTGCTGTTCCTGTGTCAGCGTCGTGATGGGTACATGGCGGATCTGCTTGATCTCCTCCTTAGGGCCTCCGAAGCCGTTCCGTTTCTTTTTGATCCCAAAGGCAGGGTCGTGGCGGATCGAGTCCACTACGTCGGCGACCCAAGATCCGTAGAAGTTGAAGATCCAACGGATCTGGGTGATCTGGCGCCCGTACGTGAGAGCCGCCTTCCAGTCCGCCAGATACACCATCTTGGTGAGCCGTGCGTTCGAAAACGAATAGCGCCGCGGCGAGCGGGATTGACGTCCTACCTGATCCAAAAAGCGATCGCGGGACGTTCAGCTCGGATAATCGGAAAAGCTGAAGGCGACGGAACTACGAAGCAGCGCGCCACGATTTCTCGCGGCGCGCTGATCGAGTCGTACACGCGCCGTCACCTCGTGCAGCGCTGGTTCGGGTTTACTTCTGCCGGAGCATCAGGAGCTGGCCACTCTCGTCCTCGGTGCCGAACTGAGCGACCTTGATGGAGTGTGCCTGGACGTCAGCCAGCCAAACGCCGTCACCGAAGAGGTCGGAGACGTTGAGGATGCCCGACGACTCCCAGGAGCCTGCCTTATCGCCTTCGTCAAGAACGCCAGAGCCGTCCGACTGATCGATCTTGGCGATGGCCGTGAGCTTACCGGAGGCGAAATCGTAGGCGAGGATTCGGCCCGTATCGTCTGAGTTCTCGGCCCGGTTGTACCCGTTCCGGTCCTCACAGATCATGAGGGTCGTCTTGCTGGTATCGAGATTGTCGGGATTCTTGATGTCATCCCCGGCATCGCCGTCGAGCAACACGCTGAACGACGTGACCTTGGTGGGAGCCGACGGATCGAGGGTCATGCTGTAGATGCGACCGTTCTTGGTGTACGGCTGACCACTGGAATCAAGATTCGGATCAGCGTCGTCACCGGTGTCAGCGAAGTAGATCGTCGTGGTGGTGTTGCGGTCGTAGGTAACGTCTTCGAGCCGGACGAAGGTGAACGCACCCATACCCTTGACCGCTTCTTGCAGCGTCTGCTGATCCGGGTTGTCCCCCTGATCCACAGGAACGAACGAGCCGGTCAGGTCGTCGCCCTTCTTGATATCTCCGGTATTCGCGCCGGTGTCGGACTTGAAGACATACAGCTGGCCGTTCCCCGCCAGCAAATCCGCCGGGCTGTCGGCGATGTACAGGTAGAGCTCGGACCCCTTCGAGTCGTCGTCGGTGGTCACGACGACGGTCTTGCCATCGAAACCCGGAACGGCAAGCACATTCTCATGCGAGACGTGGCCAAGCCAGGGCAACAGGGTGACTTCGCTCGTCGCGCCATCGATGGCAAGCGACATTCCCCCGAACTCGCCGCTCGTGGACTCTTCCCCGGTCATGAATACCGGGGTGTCGAAGCCCTCCGCCGACCCGGCGAGCGAGGCCGAGCAGAGACGCTCGTATCCTTCCGTCCCGTCGAGCGCGTACGTTCCCGACTTGACGGCGCCGGTCGTTCCATCGAGGACGAGACGAGAGACCCGTGCGAATGACGCATTCTCGTTGTCAGACGGGGTCAATTCGTGGTTCATGAAGAGAACCACATCGTCACCATCCTTGTATGCTCCGAGTCCGTCCGGCACTCCCGCCATCTGATAATCGGCGACGGTCTCGCCAGCGGTGATGATTGGGGTGATTTCCAGGGTCGCGCTATCTATGGCGATCAGGAACGACCGCTTCGCCGTCAACTCTCCGGGCTGGAGGGCCATCGGCGTCGATGCGGACTCGGTACTCGCCGGGGTGGCTTCGTAGCCATCGGTGCCCGGTGTGCCCTCCTGGGCTCGAGCAACCTGAGCGATGCCACCAGCGGCGACAAGCCCAAGTCCGCCCTTGACGACATTCCTCCGTGAGACAGATGACTTCTGCATTGCTGTGGTCTCCATCTGGTCAAACTCCTGGCTCAATCGGCGCGATCAGCGACAGCGCCTCCGATCGTCGAGTCACGGCGCGACGATTCCACCACAGACTAATGTAGCCACGACGGAGCGGCGAATGGTTAAGCGTATGTTTCGGAACGGCCGTCCGAGCATGAATGGAGCCAGTGTGCTGCACGTTCACATAGTCCAGCCCACTGGAACCGAGGGTGATCTACTACTGGCCCATGTTCGCGCGAAGGCAATCCCGGATGACGCTGATTGCCCATGATGGGAGATCGCGAATGACGGAGCCGTTGCCAGACCTGAAAGTGCTGAGCCGCTACGATGACCGCCTCCGGCCGGTCGCGGCCGATCCCTCGGGCTGGAGGATGCCAACGAACGGTTGCTCAGGTCGCTGGCGGGGACCGCGGTCGGCGACGGTCTCGAGCGCGCCCGGCTGGAAAACTATCCCGGCAGGTGTTCGGTCCCGAGCGGGCGGGAACGCCTGTGCGGCTCCAACCGCTGCGGGGCCAGGAGTGGACGCCACCTGACCGGACGGCATCGAACGTCTCGCTCCTCTCTCCCGGCACCGCCGACCAGATGCTCGAAACGGGCTAGAAGGGCGGTGTGACGCTGCTCTGGTTTGGTCGGGAGCGGGTAATCCGGGTGCCGGTTGATTCAGAGGGGCGGCTCCGGGCGGACGGCCTTCCGGCGCTGACGGGTGCGACGATCGTCTGCGCACAGGCCGGCAACGTCAACACCGGCGCCTTCGACCCGATCGGTGAGGACTGGGCCTGGGCGCGGGCGACCGGTACCTGGGTCCATGTCGACGGCGCGTTCGGACTCTGGGCGGCGGTATCGCCGGCGCGGGCGCACCTCGTCGCGGGTATCGCCGGGGCGGATTCCCTGGTGACTGACGCCCACCAGTGGCTGAACGTCCCGTACGACAGCGGGATCGCGCTGGTCCGGGATGCCGAGTCGCTGCGGGCCGCGATGAGCGTCAGCGCCGCCTACCTCGCGACGGGCGATGCGCGCGAGCCGAGTCACTACGTGCCGGAGAGTCCGCGACGAGCCCATGGTGTCGATGTCTGGGCCGCCCTGCGCTTCCTCGGCCGCGGCGGACTCGCGGACCTGATCGATCCCAGCTGCCGGTACGCCAGCCGCTTCGCCGATGGGCTGCGGGGGGCAGGGTACGAGATCCTGAATAGTGTCGAGTTGAACAAGGTGCTGGTCCGCTTCAGAGATGACGAGATGACGTGCCGGATCATCGCTGGCATTCAGGCGGACGGGACGTCCTGGTGCGGCGGGACGGTCTGGGAGGGTCGGACCGCGATGCGGATCAGCGTCTCGTCGTGGGCGACAACGGACGACGACGTCGAGCGCAGCCTCACGGCCATAATTCGGGTTGCCGCGTCGGTTCAGGAGTCGTGAGGTTGATATGTCGTCCAGTGTCGCGATATCAGGATGGCGGCGTCGGCATGGATCAGCCCACATGAGTCGACATTGGCGTCGGCGCGGTCCGCTACAGCCAGTCGTTGGCAGCGAGACCACGCGAGCGGTGGCCGAGGTCGCCGCCTCGTGTGGGGCATGAGTCGGCGGATGTAGTGGCGGCTGAGCGTCCTCACACTCATGCCACCAGATTTGCCAGGTCCCTGACGGTCAGGGTCGCGGTCATCGTCGTCGTCCTGTGCACGGGTGAGAGGGTATCGATTAACGCCGCCTCAGGGTTAGGCGTTCGATTTCGGGCCATACCGCGAAGCGCTCCAACGAGTGTCGCTCACCAGACGTCCGAAAATCGTGGGAGCTGGTGTCGTTGGGTATCGTGAGTCGGAGAGTAACCCGAGGCCTTCAGGACAGCTACGTGCCGAGTCACGGAGACACCGACGGGTCTTGGATGTGTTCATTCCCATATACATCGAGAATGGCAGCACGAAGGAAGTCCCACTTGAGCGGAACACCGCCCAAACGACGAACTGTACTGAGGCTCATCCTCTGTTGCCCGCTGTCACGAATGATCGAACCCGGAAGCACATGAAAGTCCCACGCGTCCAGAGCCAGCGGGTCGTATGTATTCCGGTCCTGAGATGTCTGTACGGCAAAGACGAAGACATCGGCTCGCACCTCGGGCTCCGCTCCGTATCCAGCCTCCGCTGACCAGGTCCGGCCCGTGAGCCCGGAGAAGGTTATCGCCGACGGCTTCCGCTGTGCCCAGCTCTGGAGATAGCCGGAGCATTTGACCTCGATCCTTATCCCCTCACGCGAGAGAACGTCGAAGTTGCCCCAGCCATCATCGTTCAATCGGATGTCTCCGACTGCCCTCGCTACGAGGAACTGGGCGAGCAGGCCACGCCTGGCATTCAGGCGCAGGTCACCCATGGCCCACTCCCAAAAGTCACGAACTTGAACTCCTGGCAGGAGTAGTTCGTCGCCTTTTAGTTGAGCATGGGGGACCGGATCAACAAACTCCGACGCTTGATCGTCCTCGGTCATCGCGAGCCTCCAGGATGGATAAGACAGCCGCCACACCTGCTTTTACGTTGGCTGACCGCTTCCTCGATGATCGGCAACACTATACCAGTCGATGATAATGCCACCGAGGACTTTCGCGGCGGGGGCGAGTGAGGTCAGGTCCAGCCACTCGGCGGCGGCGTGGCCGTTGCCGCCGGTGGCGCCGTAGCGGCCGGCTGGCGGGCCGGCGAAGTTGTAGTACCTCCCGGAGGTGACGGCGGGGCCAGAATGTAGGGGGGCGGTGTGTGGGCTGTGTGGCCTGTGTGGGCTCTTCTAATTGTTCCGCGGGAAGAGAGAAGAGGAGACAGTGAGAGAGCCGGGACTGGAGCGGGGGAACCCACACAGCCCACGCAGCCCACACAAACTTTAGTTCTGTCGATGGCGAACCAGGAATGGTCTGGGTCCGCCGGATGGATTGCGGTGTGACATTAGCTGAATGCTCGGCTCAACCGCATGGAGGCTGCCCCGGCGAGAGTATGGTCAATACTGCCGGGCGTAGCTGCTCTCAGGTGCGGTGGGAGAGCAGGATGGCCGCAAAGGGCCGGGCGTGCTCCGCCAAAGCCAGGCCTCTAGGAGAGGGTCCTCAGACGCCTAGGCGCGTGACCGAGCGATCCTAGGTGCCGCCCAGGCGTCTGCGTCGTGACGCGTAAGCAGCCGGCTCGCCAGACCGCCACTGCCGCGGCGGTCCGGCATAGCGCCGCACGGGGCCGAGGTTGGCCACGATCACGCGCGGCGCGGCGCAGCTCACCGCGTCATGGAAGCGCTCGACGCGATCGGTGCCCACGGGGGCAGCTCGGCTGGCGCGATCGGCAGGGGCAAGCCAGGGTCAGGCTCCCTAAAGGGGTGGGGGTGGGGGTCGTCAGCAGTTGGGCCGGCCGGCGCAGTCAGGCGGGGACGGTGGCGCCCGATCCGGCCGAGAGCTGCTGGTAGCGGGTAAACAGGACGACGAGGCGGTCGGTGTCGCCGGCGAAGGTCCGCCGGGGGGCGTAGAGGCGGTCGACGGCCCGGTCAACCGACTCGTGCGCCTTGCGGAGGGCGGGCGGCATGGTCAGCGGGTCGTAGAGGTCGGCCAGGGTGCTGTGCGGGAACAGGGCGCGGGCGTCGAGGATCGCCTGCCCGAGTTGGCCGATGGTCTCACGCTGCTTGTCCGTCGCGTCCGGCCAGGGGAAGTTGTTGTAGACGATGTCCTTGGAGTACCGGTAGTCGCTCTTGAGCCGCCCGCAGACCGCCCGGACCCACGCCATGTGCATGGCGCTGGTGAGGACGGCGAAGTGGTAGAGGGAGGCACCGGGAACGAACTGCACCGTGTTGCTACAGATGACCGCATTTTCGAAGAATGCCATCGGGATGTAGTCGCGTGTTTCGGATGAGACTTCCGGTACAGCCAAATACGATTGATTGGGTTGAGCGATTTGCCTGAAGAGAGTGGGATGGACCGCGTACGCTCGGGTCGTTGCTGCCTTGCTGTCTAGCCGAAAGCTGCGGACCGCTTCAAGGCGACCCGTTAGGAACTCTGACTGACGGAGCAGCTGAGGAGGCGCATCCACCAACCATAGGCAGTAGCGTTCGAGGTTGTTGAGGAAATCGCCGCCGCCAATGTATCTGCGGATGTATGGTTCTAGTTCGGGCTCCCGCCTTAGTGCATCAAAGCGTTCACTGGGAGAGAGGATTAAATGTCCACCGTCGGTTGGCTTGTTGCCCCAGAGCATCTGTGGCACTAGTCTAAGTGAGACCGAGCGATTCCTGACTAGTACATCGGGGGCATCGATCAGGTACGGATTAATCTGCCGTGCCTGAATATCGATCGGTTCACCTGCTATGGAAGGATAGATGAACAAGTGCTTCTCCGCGCGCCCGGTAATGCCAAACCCAACGATGACACAGTGGACGGCGGCGATGCCTTTGGCCTCGTTGGACCACCGGAAGGTGCGGTGGGCGAAGTTGATCTTCGTCCCCTTGCCCAACAGGTCGGCCCAAAGGATACCGACCTGTTCCCCCTGCGTGATGGAGCTGGTCGACACAAGGGCGGTCTGGATCGCCGGGTTGCTCTGCATCATCTGGACCGACTTGGCGTACCAAGCGGTGACGAAGTCGAGGGCTCCCGTTCGCGGGATGTCGGGGAAGGCCGCTTTCACCTCTGCCTTCTGCGTCTCGGTCTGCCAGGTCTGACCGACGAAGGGTGGGTTCCCGAGGATGTAGGTGAGCGTGTTGGGACTGACGACATGCCGCCAGTCCGTCGTTAGCGCGTTGGCGTGGACGATGTTTGCGCTGGTCGTCAGGGGCAGGCGGGTGAAGGTCTGGCCGAACAGGGCCGACGCCTCCCGGTTGAGCTGGTGGTCGGTCAGCCACAGCGCGGTTTGACCGATCCGGCTGGGGAACTCCTCGATCTCGATGCCGTGCATCTGGTCGACGTTGACCCGGATCTGGAGCGTCACGTCCACGCTGAGCTGGTCGCCGACGAGGTCCTGGATGACCTTGTGCTCCAGCCGGCGCAGCTCGCGGTAGGTGATGACGAGGAAGTTGCCGCAGCCGCAGGCCGGGTCGAGGACGTTGATCGCCGCCAGCTTGTCGTGGAACCGTTCCAGGCGGGACCGGCTCTTCCGGGCCGTCGCGTATTCGGCGTAGAGGTCGTCCAGGAACAACGGCTTGATCACGCGGAGGATGTTGCGCTCGCTGGTGTAGTGGGCGCCGAGGTTGCGGCGCTGCGCCTCGTCCATCACGCCCTGGAACATGGCGCCGAAGATCGCCGGGCTGACCTGGGCCCAGTCCAGCCGCATGACGGCCAGCAGTTCCCGCCGCATCGCGCTGGTGCAGGCGGGGGTCCGGAGCCGCCCGGCGAACAGGCCGCCGTTGATGTACGGGAAGGACTGAAGGTCGTGGTCGAGCGTCGTCTGGCGCTGGTCTTCCGGCGTGTCCAGCACCTCGAACAGTTCGTTGAGGCGGGAGCCGAGGTCGCTGCCGTCGCCGCTCGTCCGGGCCCGGATGTAGCGCTCGAAGGCGCCGCGCTCGAAGATGAAGGCATCGTCGGCGAACAGGCAGAACATGAGCCGGACGAGCAGCAGTTCGAGGTCGTGGCCGCCATAGCGGCTGTCGCGGAGCTGATTGTGGAGCCGGGCCATGCCCTCGGCGGCCTCACGGTTGACCGGGTTCTCCTCGGCCGGGGTCTGGCCCGTCTCGCCGAACAGGAATTCGAAGCTGCGGACTCGCTCCGGCAGCCGCTCCAGCGGGAAGCTGCCCCGCTTGCCCGTCGCCAGTTCCAGCAGCTCGAAGGTAGCGAAGTCGCTGGTCACGATGAACCGGGGCAGGTCGTGGTCCGGCATGGTCGCGATGTAGTCGAGCGCCTGGACGCTGGCCTTCGTCAGATCGCGGCCGGCCGACTTCTGCTCGGCGAGCAGCATCCCCGGCCAGAACAGATCGATGAAGCCCTGTTTGCCGTTGAGCTTCTTGATCGCGTACTCGAAGTAGGCACCCTGGCGGCGGCGGTCGATGTCGAAGATAGTCAGGAAGTCGCCCCAGAAAGTCTGGCTCTCGCCGCGCTCGTACGTCTCGCCCTGCCACTTGGCGGCGAACACGAGGGCGCGGGTCTCGATCTCGTTCCAGCTGATGCGTGGCATGCGGCAGTGCTCCCCAGACCGGTATCCACGAGGACTCAGGCCGGGCAAAGTATTGCAGACCCGGTCCGGGTCATCTCCCCCTCGATCCCTGGCTAGCGTTGGCTGCGGCGATTGCGCTGGCATTGGAGGATACGTCCGCTACCATGACGTACGGGCTGGTTTGACTTGATAGCCTAGGCCGTCCGTTCCGCTGCGGATCAGTTGGATCTCGATCGACCAGGGTAAACCGGCACATCTGGAGGATTGGACGTGCCTCATGTCATTGCGGGTTCTCATAGGAGCGTCCAATCGTCGTGTGCCATAGCCAGTGGTCCGGCGGGACCAGCCGCTAGCCGCCCAGAGACGAGACAACTACCGACGCCAGCCAGCTCGTCCAGGCTGCCCGTGTCAACAAGCTCATTACGGGCGTCTCCTCTTGCCTCCCGCTTGGGCTCCGCACAGTCGTCTAGCTGAGCACGGTCCTCGGGCTAGCCGTCGCGTATGGGTTTCATGGGTCGCCGATCCAGCCGTTTCGGCTGAGCGTCCGGCCGTTCACCCTAGCCGGACGTGAAACAGGTGTTCGCAAATTCTATATAATGAATACACTGATGCCAATGATTCGAGTGAGGCTGCTAAGCGGCGGGGGTTGGAGGTGCTGCCCCCCAAGTCCTCGAGGATAAGAGGGGCCGGGAGATGATCCGGTTCCGGGAGAAATGGTTTCGGCCGCGACCCGCGACGTTGACCGATCACGACCTCCTACAACTCGGTAATGGGGATGACCAGTTGCGTCTGCTGCAAGAGCAGTTACAGGAGCGGGCGCGGGGCCAGGATGTGGTGATGGGCGAATACACCGCCAAGGCCAACACGCTTTTGAGCGCGGCATCCATCATTTTGGCGGCGTTCGTGGCGTTTGGTCAGTTTCACCTTTCGCTAGACAAGGGTTCGCCCTGGTTCGTTCTAATCATCGTCTGCCTCGCGATACTCCTGGCCGGGCTTGGCGCGTGCCTATATCCGGTCCTGCAAGTGGCCACTACTGCCCGCTCTGATAAGCCAGCCAGGCTGGCGGAGTTGAGCCAGCGTGACCTACCGACCTTACGGCGAGAGATCGTTGGCGGCCTACTGCGCCAAGTCGCGATCAACGATCAAGTCATCGTCTATCTTGGAGACTGGTTACAACGGAGCTGGCGCGTCTTCGCGCTGCTTGTGACCTGGGCGTTTGTCGTGGTGAGCATTAGCATCTGGCGGTGATCAGCACCATTCGTCACGTCATCAGGAGGACAGCGTGAGCGACAAGAACCACCCCCCCAAGAACGCTCCAGTTCCAGGAGACGGTCTAGTTACTCAAGAGAAGCGTGGCGGGGAAGGACCTCCGCCCAACTCTCCACAACCACGCCAATCCCCGGAAACGTCCGTGCGGCCAAGCAAGAAGCCGTCGCTGTAAGGCAGATGGAAGGTAGGTCGCATGTCCGTGACTCGGGAAGCACGTCTACTGCCAAGCGTCAACCAGCTGGTGCAGGAACAAGTTGCGGCATATGCTCAGACGCCAACCTTCGAGGTGCGTAACCATATCCCGGACACCGGGGACATTCCAGGCAGTGGCAAGCCCCGACACTGGCTGAGGGTCGAAGATGTTATCTGCGTTTTCGTCGATATGAAGGGATCAACCCAACTGAGTGCCACCATCCATGAGAGCGGCACTGCGGCTATCTATGACCTCTTCACCGGCACCGCCGTTCGTCTCTTCCACCAGTTCGATCCGGCCTATATTGACGTGCGTGGTGACGGTGTCTTCGCCCTATTTGACAAGGGGCAAGAGTATCGCGCCCTTGCCGCAGCCGTGACGTTCAAGACGTTCGCGGCCCAGAATTTTGCGATGGCGGTGCGCGATAAAACGGGGCTGAACCTCTCCGCCCATATTGGTATCGACCAGGACACGGTGCTTGTGCGCAAGGTTGGCCTCAAGCCCTACCGCAAACGAACGGATCGCCAGAATGAGGTCTGGGCGGGGAAGCCGATCAACATGGCGTCAAAGCTCGCCGCGCTTGGGGAGGCGGATGAACTTCTTGCCTCAGATCGATATTTCGCCCGGATCACGCATGACTTGGTACGCTGGTCGTGTGGCTGCCAGAACGGGTCGCCAACGACGAATCGAAATTTGCTGTGGGAAGCGAGAGACCTGACGCATGACGCCAGATTCGACTTCAACACCGCCCACCGGCTCCAGACCCAGTGGTGTTTCACCCATGGATGGGACTACTGCGACCGAATCCTCGCTCTGGACAAGTGATCCTGACCGACTCCAAGCGTTCCTCTCCGAATCGCTGCAGCGCAACGAGCGGTGGATTGCTTTGGCGGACGCTAAGGCAGGGACAATCCTCGTACTTATCCCCGCCATCGCTGCATTGGCTGGCCCTGCCATAGTCACGTTTGCTAAGCGCCGCCTCGATCAGCTGTTCCATCCGGGAATGCTGGGTCCACTCGTTGGCAACATCCTTTATGGAATCTTGCTACTAATTTTGGCAGCTTCAGGTGCATGGGCGTTAGGTCATGCCATCGCCGTGGTCATTCCTCGTGTCAACAATAGTCACCTGGTGAAAGATGGCGTTGTCTTCTTCGGGCATGTGTCTGGCCGCACCCTACCAGCTTGGCAACGTGATCTGACCAGCCTCTCTCAAAACACCCTCATGAACGACTACGCCGAACAAGTTCTGACCACCGCTCAGATCAGCCAGCAAAAGTTACACTACATGCGAACGGCTATCATCGCCGGTTCCCTCTTCCTGGTAACGACAGTCTTGGCCTTCATCCCCACCGCTCTCTAACATGGGTACCGATTGCTGATCTGGCTATCACCGCCCGCGCTCGATCTCGTCCTACGGCCTATGTGTTACCTCGGAAACTCGGCGTCACGGAGCAGTTCCCAGCCAGTCGTCCCGAGTGCCGCGCCGATTCGAATAAGAACCGCAACACTCGGGTTCCGCCGCCCCCGCTCGATCCCGCTCACATACGTCCAGTGCAGCCCGGCACGGTCCGCAAGTTCTTCCTGCGTCAGACCCGCCTCGATGCGTCTGGCGCCGATGAGTTGTCCCAGCCTTTGGTTGAGGTCGTCCACAGCGGCGATGCTGCGACCCGGCATGCCATTTCACCATAGACTATCGTCTATGCTAAGCCCTTGTCCCAATAGGCAAGGAGTGGGTGATGCGAGTGGTTGGGGTAGATGGCTGTCCGGGCGGTTGGGTCGCGATTGAGTGGGACACGGAGGCGAAGACGCTCACGCCTCTGGTCCACACCAGTATCGCTGCGTTGCTGGAGGCGCATGCCGACGCCGAGGCCATTGGTATCGATATTCCGATTGGACTGGCTGAGGGCAAGCCGAGAGGCGCCGACGTTGAGGCTCGTCGTGTGCTCGAACACCGCCGGTCGAGCGTCTTCCCGGCTCCCGACCCACGACTTCTAGACGCCGCGAATTACGCCGAGGCCGGGACGCTCTCCCGGTCCCTAACGGGGAAGGGACTCAGCAAGCAGTCGCACGCCATCTTCTCGAAGGTGGCCGAGGTTAACCGGGCTCTGACTCCGGAGATGCAGGATCGCGTCTTCGAGGTCCACCCTGAGGTGAGCTTCTGGGCACTGGCCGGTCGTCCGATGGGGCACAGTAAGAGCAAACCAGAGGGTACGAAGAGCGACGGCAGCTTCTTGCCAACGCTCTTGGGGTAGGGGTTTGGACGCGCATTGAGGCTCGCTCCGTCGCCCGACCTGCCGAACCAGACGACGTGCTTGATGCCGTGGTCGCCGCGTGGAGTGCCCATCGTCTCGCCACGGGCGAGGCTCGTCGACTCCCGGTTGTCTCCGAGACGGACGGACGTGGATTGCGAATGGAGATCGTCCATTAGCCCAACTCAAGGCATCGTAAGAAGTGCAAGGATAAGCGGCGGCGATAGGATTGCTCCGACCAGGCTGAAGGGCAAGTGTGCAGATGGTTATGGGGGAGGGCACTAATCTTCACGTCCCTTTGAGCTCCTGCCGCCATTAGATGACTGAACGGACGTCCAGTTAAAGGCGCGAGAACTCCAACTCGCTACTAAGTTACCGCTGCTATTGACCGCATGGGCTACACACATTACTGTTCTACATTCGGGATTAGAGTGTCCATGTCTCTTAGGCTCTCCATGTCTAAGGAACTAGAAGGTATGACTAGCATGAATCATGTGCAGAGTACCAACGAGAAAGCAGAGTGGCTGCAGACTATTGTTGACCTGGAGTTGCGTCTTTACCTTACTAACAGCAAATCCACTACCGATTTTACCGACGACATTCGCGGTGCTTTCGTCCTTCTAGAGCGACGAATTCGTGAAATTGCCGGTCTCAAAGACCGTCTTGTTGGTCAGGAGTTGATCAACGCAGCGTTCCACCCCAGCAATGGGATACTTCAACCGGTCTCATCCGTCACAGCGGAGCGAGAAGGACTCCACCACCTTCTGCTAGGCATCTTTTTATATTACCGAAATCCGATCGCTCATCGAGCAGTGGATTTCGCCCTTGAGTCGCCCAGGCAGGTACTATCACTTATTGACCATGCACTCCTACTCGTTAACCGAGCCAACGAGTCTGCATTTAGCCCGGCTGATTTTGTTGGTCCGCATGAAGGCCAGATTCTGCGCCGCCGAGATTACCGGGTGGATATAAAGGGCAGTGCCAAAGGAAGGCCAGACATAGTTGCACTCCTCGAGTTAGGGGCCGTCTTGGATGGAGATAAGATGGTTACTCATCTCGCGCCTATCATTCTTGAAAAGGTCGACAACGGGTATAGGCGTATCCCTGCGGAATGGATACAGGGCACGTCCATGTATGGGGCCGTTGAGGTTACAGTTCGACATATAACGGACGTAAGTAGGCCGGACGTTGTAGTGTCTTGGGCATGGGGCGAAACTCAAACCTTGACCCTTATCCTGAGGCACGACACTGGACGGTATGTTTTGGCTCGACGAGAAATCGCTCAAGGAATCACGGAACCGTACTCGGGTCACCCGAGCGAGAAGGGATTCCAGGTTCATCCTCGCCAGATGCTTGCTTTTGTAGATGTGGATGGTGATGGGCTGACCGAGATAGTACAAACATTGCTCTTTGATCTAGAGGACCTAGAACAGATGGGTTACTCGGGCCACATCAACGGTATCAGCGGCCATGTTTATGTGTGCCGTCTACTGAAGTGGGATGGCGCAAAAGACCGGATTGTCCAAGTGGAGGAGCGCCTGGTTGCTCGATGACGCGGATTCTTCATGATTCTAGGTCGGATCCAAAAGTGAGACGATGTTGGCACGGTCGGCGTCGAACCAGCCCGGACGAGAAGGCACACCAGCACCGACCCTTCCACGTCACCGCTGCCGCAGAATGCGATCACGGCGACAGCGGAATAGGGCTTGCACGGGCCGCATCGGTGCTCTACAGTGTCTAAACGAATCTGACAGGGCCTTTCACCTCCATATGGAGAATGGGTTTTGTCTTAGTGGAACTCCCGCAGGTGATTGCGCGGCCACGGATTCACGGCTTCTTTGCCGTGACCGTGGCCTTTTTGCATTCCCAAAAGGCGACCGGCACGGCTCGACGAAAGGAGGTGCAGCGACCAGCACCCCAACGAGCACGGACCGACCATTCGCCTTCAAACGGAGCATTGCATGACCACGACAAGCGAGACCGCCGACACGACCATCGTCCATGTTCAGCCCCAGACCGGGCCTGTCGTCCTGACCGAGGACGAGAAGGCGCTGTTCAGCAAGCGCTACCTCGTCCACCGGCTGCGGGACGCCCAGGCACCGTTCAGCCCGACGAGCAGACCACTCATCTACGACCTTGAAGACAACAACTGGTGGAAGCCGGGCGAGGAGGAGCGATTCCTCGCGTGGCGTTTCCGTAGCGGTACGAAGATGGCCGAGATCCGCCGGTTTCGGACTCAGGCGGTCCGCGATCTCTGCCTGCCATCGCGCTACCTGAACATCTAGCCAGTCAACCCGGAAGAGGAGCGCTCCGGCCACCCGGTCGGGGCGCTCTGCGTCCCCTTTTGCCTGTCTCCGGCCCTTAACCAGGCATTAACAGGACGATACCGACGGATAATTGTTCGGACACCGCTTTATCTGATTTAATTAGTATAACAGGGATGGCAAAAGTCCCCCGGTAGATAAGGCGGATTCCATGAACAGCATCACGATCACAGGTCACGAAGCAGGCGAGCTGGTCAACGAGCTGCTGGGCTGGCACGACGCGGGGACGGTCGAGGCAATCACGGGCGAGGCGCTGCAGGACGCGGCGGTCATGGCTCTCGGCGGCGACTTCTGGGAGATCGAGGAGTCGTTCGACTGGACAACCACCCGCGAGATGGCCGAGGTCGTCCGGCTGGCAATCCTCGACCGCGAAGTCGAAGCGGGTATGGCGGACTACGCCGAGCACGCCGAAGACCGGCGCATCGAGCGCGACTAGACGTAACGCGGGACCGGCAATCGAGCCGATCCCACCAGCAGACAGGGGAGACACGAAATGACCAGCACCACCAGCAACACCACCATCAAGGCCGTCGGCAAGAGCGAAGCGGCCTCGGTCAAGGCGACCGCCAAGCGTGCAGTCAAGGCCGCGATCGTCGTTCCCAACCCGTGCGGCTGCGGTTGTGGCGGCTTCACGAAGACCAGCCGGGCGGAATTCGTGACCGGGCACGATGCGGTCCTCAAGGGTCGGCTGCTCCGGCAGTACGACGGCGGCGACACCGGGGCCGGTCGAACGCTGGTCGCCCGTGGTTGGGCGACCGAGGAGGGGCTCGTCGCCCGTGGCGACAAGAGCCTCGACGCAGGCGAGAAACGGGCCGCAACGCGGGACGCCAAGATCGCCCGGCTCGACGCGCAGATCGCGGCACTGGTGGCCCGTCGCGATGCGGTCGCCGCCGAAACCGAACCCGTCAACGACTAACCAGGACAACGGGACCGGCCAAGAGCCGGTCGCAAGCCGAGGAGACCCAATGAACACGCCAATCAGCACAGACCAAGAGACGATCCGGACGGTCCGCCAGTGGCGCCTGCTGCGGGGACTGACCCACAAGCAGTTTGCCGCGTCATGCGGCCTCGCCCTCTCGACCGTGCAGCAGGCCGAGCGGGGCACCTTTCGACCTCAGGCGCCGACCATCGCCGCGCTTGCACGCGGTCTCGATGTCCGGCCCGAGCAAATCCTCGAAATCCGGCAGGCGGTCGGGCTCGACGGAGAGGGGATGGAGCGATGACCCGCGTAATCATCTACACCCGCGTCTCGTCCGAGGATCAGGTCAAGAACTATAGCCTCGGGACGCAGCGACCCGAGTGCATCGCCTTCGCACAGGCGCAGGGCTGGACCGTCGTAGACACCGTGACCGAGGCGCAGACGGCAACCAACAACGATCGACCGGCCTTCCAGCGGGTGCTGTCTCGTATCGAGGCGGGCGAGGCGGATACGCTCCTCGTCCACACCCAGGACCGATTCTCCCGCGACATGACCGATACCCTGAACGACCTTCGTCGCTTGCGTCGAGTCGGCGCCGGGGTGTGGACCGTCATGGGGGGTCAACTCAAGATCGAGACGGCTATCGAGCAGATCATGACGGTATTCGGGGCGTTCGGCGGGCAGAAGGTCATCGAGGACATGCGCGAGCGGGCGATGCGTGGCCAGCGGGGACGCGCCGACGCGGGTCGGCTCATGGGTGGCCGCGCTCCCTACGGCTACCGGTACCCACAGGAGGAGCGCTACCCGGACGGGCGGCTCCAGAAGTGGCGGCTCGAAGAGAACCCGGAGACCGCACCCGTCGTCCGACGCATCTTCGCCGAGTATCTCGCCGGACGGTCGGTCCGGTCGATTGCGGCTGGCCTGACGCTCGACGGCATCCCTAGACCGACCGAGGACGGCAAGGCGTGGAACCCAGCCTTCGTCCACAAGCTGCTCCGCAAGGAGGCGTACATCGGGCGGGCCTACGCGCTCGGGAGCGTCCCGACCAGCGAGGGCAGCAAGGGCTACGGCTTCGACCGCGAAAAAGCGGTCGTCCTGCCCGAGGGGACGATTCCGCCACTGGTCACAGACGAGGACTGGCAGCGAGCGCAGGAGGCGGGACGGCTCAACAAGGAAGCGAGCCCCGGCACCCTCGACGACGAGGCCACGCTGCTTCGCGGCGGGATCATCCGCTGCGGTCGCTGTGGTCGGGCGATGAAGCGCTCCCGGAGCAAGCGGTACGGACCCGGCTACCAGTGCAACGCGGCCTCCAACCCGTCCAACCCGTGCGGCAAGCCGTCGCCCAACACGCTGGCTCGTTTCATCGACCCCAAGATCTGGGAGAACGCGACCCGGCTCTGCCTCGAACCCGGCATGGTCCGGGCCGAACTCGACCGACTCCGCGAGGCGAAGCCCGACTCCGGGCGGCTGGAGTCGCTGCAGACCGAACTTGCCCGCACCACGAAGGCGCTCCAGACCGCGACCCGGCGGATGCTCCTGATCGCCGACGACGAGGAGGCAACCGCGATCGCCGAGTCGATCGTCCGGGAGCAGTCGGCCCGGAAGCGTGCGCTCGACCGCGAAATCGCCGCGACCACGGGCAGACACAGCGTCCTCTCCGGTCTGGACGCTGCGGTTGCCTCGTTCGAAGCCGAAATGCAGGCGCAGTCAAAGCGACTATCCGGAATGGGCTACGACGAGAAGCGGGCGCTCCTGCGTCGGCTGGGCGTTCGCGTCCGGCTCTACCCAGAGGGGAGCGCCTTCCGTTGGCTCATGACCGCGCAGCCGTTGGGCGAACTGGCTCTCGACGGCGCGTTCGGGACGGCACAGACAGTGACCGCCGAGATGCGGGCAGCGCAGGCGGCATTCGAAATGGAGGAAAGCGGCTTCCGGGCGAGGGTCGACGACTGCTGGCGCGAGCAGGCAACGCTCATCGGGAACGCGACACCGGACTCCGGGCTCGCACCCGTGTATAGCGAGGCAGGGCGCTGTGGAAGCAGTTCAACAGGGACAACCGATCCAGGAACGCGGACGGGTTCTCCGCCAAATCGCCGCGCCACGTCGACCGTCTCGCTCTGACGTTACACGGGATGGATGGCAGAACGACCGCCCCCTTGTCCGAGGCAACGCTGTCCGACGCGATCACGGTCTTCGAGTACTTCCGCCATCAGCACAACCGGATGATGCGGGACGTCGGCGCCGGCGGCTTCGGCCTGCCCACCGATCCGCAGGCCCGGCTCCGACAGCGGATCGAGCGGACGCTGACGGCAGCCGGACCGGACGGCCTCAGTCGGACTGAGTTGCATCGTCGTCTCGGGAACAGCGCCAAGGCTGACGAGAGCGAGTTCGTCCTCGATGCGCTCCATGAAGACGGCACGGCGGCGATGACGACGATTCCGACCGGCTAGCGTCCGCGTGAGGTCTGGCGGTTGGTCATCGCAGGTGGACGACCTGCCGACGATATGAACTATGAAAATATGGCCGGCTCTCCGGTCGATAACTTCATAACTTCATATGTTCGGCCCGATGTGGAGCCAGATGCCGAGGACGAGCCCATGCCGGCCGCGGATGTCCCACCGAGTCGTAGCTCCGCTCGCCGGACCGATTGCGCCACCTGCGGCGGGCCGCTGGAACCGGGACAGCAGGCGCGGTGCGCGGCCTGTGTCGTGGCCGCCTACCGGGATCGAGAGGCGAGCGAATGAGCTCAGACCACTGGAAGCGCCATGAGCGCGAGGTCGCCCGGCTGCTCGGCGGCCGACGGCTGCCGAACACGGGGCGGCCAGCCGGACGTCCTGGCGGCCACACCGGCCGGGACGCTAGCCGTCCAGAGTAAGACGCGGGCTAGCGTGCCGGCCTGGCGCACCGCGGCGATTGGGCAGGCGATCCGCGACGCCATCACCACCGACCTGGAGGCGGTCCAAATCGTGGTGATCGCCCATCCGTCGTCCGTCGTCGGCACGCGACGCTATGCCGTCCTGGAGATCGAGCAGCTTGTCCGGCTCCTATCGTCAGCCGATCCCGGTGGCGGGCAGGACGGACCGTGAGCGATTGCGACGACATGCGCTCGCTAGCCCTGACGATCCGTCGAGGTCGCCCGGCCCCGGACAGCCCGGCGACCCACTGATCACGGATGATCGCGCCGCCCTCGGCGGGCTCGACGACCTGGCGACCGACTACCGCGACGATGATCCCGACGCTGGGACCGTGCTCCCGACCGATCCTGCCGAGCACGCCTTGGAGCGACTGGTCCGGGCGGGCGGTGCCGACCGCCTGCCCCTTACAGAGACCATGCTCGCGGAGGCCCATCGGACGGCGCGGCAGATCATCACTGACCCCCATGATCCGTTGACCCCGATGATCCGTTCTACATTGAAAGAAACTTTGCTGCGGATATGGGTGCGACTTTGGATGAGCCTAAGCCCAACTGACCGAACCACCGGTTGGGCAGCCTGGCAACTTGTGATCCAGCAGAAACCCTAAACCCAAATGCTCGGGGTGGTCAACGAGAACGCGGAGCTGCAGATGGTTGCCCAAGAAGTGGGAGATCGATTGCGGAGGGTTGCAGCAGCCCTGAGTATAGTTCGGTGATGCGATCAATGTGGAATGACGTTCTCCTGGTGAGAAAGGTCGGCCGGAACATACCTGGAGATCAGCATGGGATTGTCGGCTGCCAAATTGCTCAAGGTCAAGCACACCCGCATTGGAACGGTGCTTCAGCGTACGCTGGCGGGCACGCCGCGAGACGTCGGGACCGAGATGAGGCGGCCCTTGCCCGCTTGGGCACTTCTGGGCGCCTCGTTGCTCGTCGCTTTGGTCGCCGCCGTAGGCATCGCATCCCTCCAGCGCTACGCCGAGATCAACTCCCGTGAGGCAACGCTCCTCACCCACATCGGCGACGTCACGCTTCTCCTTCAACACCTCGAAGCCGAGGCCGAGCAGTCCCCCGGGGCGGCGTCAACCAAAATCCAAGGGGAGTGGGCAGAGGAACGCGCGGCGAATCTCCGAGCCGCGCGTGTAGAGATGGAACAGGCGTTGGCCGAGCTGGCCCGGATTGACGCCGATGACGCCCACGCGGTGCAGTCGGCGGTCGCACGATACCTCAGTGACATCGACGAACTCGCCCGCCTCGTGGCGATCGGCGCGGAGGCCGAGGCAGCGGCATGGGACGACTCCCGCGTTGACCCGAGCTTCACGGCGCTCATCAGCTTGGTCGATGAGGAGGTCACCAAACACGCCGCGATCGCAGCGCAGATCACCCGGTGGACCGGCGTGTTCGAAGCAGCGGTGCTGGGACTGGCTGGGCTCGTTATCGGCCTGTTGTTCCATCGGTTCGCGCGCGCTGGGCGTGCTGTTGCCGAACTGGCTGGGGAGCAACGAGCGCTGCGGGTGAGCGAGGCCCGCTTCCACTCACTGATCCAAAACGCCCTCGACATGATTACGATCCTCGACGCGGATGGGCTCATCCGCTATGTGAGTCCGGCGATCGAGCGAAACCTCGGCTACCGGCCGGACGACATGATGTGGCGCAAGGTCGACCTCGTCCATCCGGATGACCAACCATCGCTTGGCGCTGCCTTCCTGGCGGCGCGCCAGGACCCGGCGCTCACACCAACCGTGGAGTCCCGGTTTCGGCATCACGACGGCTCGTGGCGCTGGCACCAGGCGACCGTGACGAACTTGCTTGCTGATCCGGCCGTCAGCGGCTTGGTGGTCAACTCCCGAGATATCACCGAGCGCAAAGAGGCGGAAAACGCATTGCGCCAGAGAGAGGCGAGCCTGGCCGACGCCCAACGACTCGCGCGTATCGGCAGTTGGGAGTGGCACCAGGGCTCGAACCACACCACCTGGTTAGATGAGCTCTACCGCCTCATCGGTACGACGCCTGAGGAATGTCCCGCTTCATCTGAGCGGTACCTTAGGTTCGTGCACCCGGAGGATCGAGCAGGTATCGAGGCCATCTTCCAGCAGATACTCGTGACCGGTCAGAGATATGAGCACGAACACCGGATGGTGGGAACCGACGGGGTGACGAAGATGATCTCGGCTACTGGCTCGGTGTTTCTCGACTCCGAAGGGCGGGTCGCTGGTGTCCGGGGGACCGTCCAGGACATCAGTAAGCGGAAGCAGCTGGAAGAGGAGCTCCGCTTCCAGGCGTTTCACGATAGCCTGACGAACCTGCCCAACCGGTCCGGTTTCCTGCGACGGCTCGAGGACGCCCTGGTTACCGCCCACCAGACCGGTTCCACGGTCACCGTGCTCTTCCTCGACCTGGATCGGTTCAAGGTCATCAATGACAGTCTGGGACATATGTCAGGTAATCAGGTGCTCGTCGCCCTCAGCAAACGCCTGACGTCCATTCTGAGCGACGCCGATATGGTGGCGCGGTTTGGGGGCGACGAGTTTGCAGCCCTGCTGACAGGCGATCTGCTGCCCGACGAGGCTGAGCGGGTTGCGTATCGCATTCTCGACGGGCTCCATGCGCCATTCCAGGATAATGAGCGTGAGCTCTTCGTGAGTACAAGCATCGGTATTGCCTCCAGTTCGTCAGCCGTCTCTGAGGCCAACCACTTGTTGCGGGCCGCCGATGTGGCGATGTACCACGCAAAGAGTCGGGGACCGGGCAGCTACGCGGTCTTCGACCTCGACATGAATGCGTGGGCCGTCGAGCGCCTGGAACTGGAATCCGACCTGCAACGGGCCGTCGAGCGCAACGAACTCGTGCTGCACTACCAACCCAAAGTCGATCTCGTCACCGGGGCGGTCGTCGCGGTTGAAGCGCTCCTGCGCTGGGACCATCCCCGACGTGGCATGCTCTATCCGGGGAACTTCCTGCAGCTGGCTGAAGAAAGCGGCCTGATCGTACCGATCGGTCGGTGGGTGTTGGAAGAAGCCTGTCGCCAGGCAGTTGCGTGGCGGGCGACCATGGCGGGTGACACGGACTGCCTGATGGGCGTCAATCTTTCCGCACGCGAGTTTCGTCAGCCCGATCTAGTGGCCAGGGTTGCCCAAGTCCTGGAGGAATCTGGGTTACCGCCCGGCGCGCTCGAACTGGAAATTACGGAACAGGTCGCAGTCGACGATGACCAGGCCCTCGGCATCCTGTTGCAGCTCAAGGCGATAGGCCTCCACCTGGCCCTGGATGATTTCGGGACGGGACACTCGGCTCTGGATTCGTTGCGTCGATTGCCGATCGAGACGCTCAAACTCGACCGCTCCTTCGTTCAGGACGTGCTGCACGACCTACGCACGCGGGCGGTCGTGCAGGCCGTCACCACCCTTGCTCACGAGTTGGGGATGCGGGTCGTTGCCGAGGGGGTTGAGACGGTGGCTCAGTTGGACGCAGTGCGGGCTCTGGGTCTCGATGTCGTCCAGGGTAACTACTTTGCACCGGCGCTTTCGGCAACGGACTGCGTGGCGTTCCTGAGAGGCCCGGAAGGGTGTCCTCCTCGTTCCCGCATGGCGCTGGAATTTCCAGATGCACCGGTTGCACATGACTGAGCGGCTGACGATATCGCGAGGGGACGACGCTGTCACTTGGCACCGGTCGCTCCGATGAACCACCGCCACAGGCGACGGTAGCGAAACAGCCGCGCTGTAGTCACCGCTGACAGGCGTTCCAGGGTGGTCCTGACTCCTGGACCCCTCAGGATCACTGGACGCCACGCTGGGGGCGCCCTGTCCCCCCGCTGCACAGGAAAGCGACGCGGTAGCGGTCAATATCTGAAGTCGAGTGGCCTGCTCCAGGGCGCTGGCCTGCCGCGCATCCGTGTCCATGACCTGCGTCACAGCCACGCCACGCTGTTGCTGGCCGAGGGGATCCCGGTCCACGTCGTGTCCCGACGGCTGGGTCACGCGAAGACCAGCATCACCGTCGACACCTACGCGCACGTCATGGCAGGGCAGGACGAGGTCGTTGTCGCCGCCTTCGATCGGCTGCTCGAGCGGATGCTGTCGTGACCGAGCGGGGGCCGATTACAACCGTCCGTGACCAAACCGTGACCAAAACGCCGGGCACGAGGAACGCCGGGCCATGCAACCCGGCGTTTTCCTTGCTCACGTGGGGTTTTCTGGGAGCGGGGGACCGGACTCGAACCGGCGACATGCTGCTTGGAAGGCAGCCACTCTACCAACTGAGTTACCCCCGCAGTGCCGAAGCCTCGCGGACCGCTTCGGTCGGGGTGATAGGACTCGAACCTACGACCTCAGCGTCCCAAACGCCGCGCGCTACCAACTGCGCTACACCCCGGTGAACGACCGGCACCGTAGTATAGGGTCGGAGTGGCCATCTAACAACACCCGAAGCTGAGTCGGCCCGGACCGAGGTGG
>JAABUN010003709.1_pt1 | contig 22809 bp, 15 predicted proteins | sample 5559311 | NCBI WGS metagenome assembly JAABUN01 (sample SAMN10711877, study PRJNA513370) | rock metagenome | isolation source: Antarctica rocks | place: Antarctica: Victoria Land, Siegfried Peak sud
TGCCCCACGCAACAAATCACGGGCTGAGAGCACCGCGCCACAAAAACACGTCAATTTCTCTGCAAATCGCTCTAAGCCCGCGCAACGCCTCGAAACCCGCCGCCCTGATTCGGGAGTCGCCGCCGGGGGTGTCGGTGTTGCAACGGCAGGTATTCCGGTCGCTATCGGGGAAGAATTCGTGCGGTCGCTCCGGGGTGCCTCGGTCAGCCCTCGAAGACGCGGAACGCATCGTCCTGCGGCGCGTAGCCGAGCAGTTCCCGCGTGGAGGCAATATCCAGCCGCTTGTGGCGGTTGTCGGACACGCCATGCACGATGGCATAAAGAATATCCGGCACCTCGACGCAGCGGACGAGGAGTTGATTGAGGTCGCGCTGACTGATGTACATGCGCAGGCGGGCGTCGTCCATCTCCTCGCGGCGGAACCCCGAATCCCACAGGCCGATGCGCACGCAGATGCACGACAACCCCTCGGTATGCGCGAAAGAACGGGCGGTGGCCTCGCCGAAACACTTGCTCGCGCCGTACATATTCCGGGGCCACACCGGCGCATCCGGCCCAATCGGCGCGTCTGCCGGGTACCCGGACACCGCTTGCACGCTGCTGGCGAACACCACGCGCCGACACCCCCGATCCTTCGCCGCCTGGAAGATGTTGTAGGCTCCTTTGATGTTGTTGTCGAGGAGCGAGCCGTAGAAGTCCGCGCTCCCGTGGCGGTCAGCGGCGAGGTGTATCACCGTGTCCATCCCCTCGCAGGCCCGCCGACACGCCTCCAGATCGCTCACATCGAGGGACACCGCCTCGTGCGGCGCGGCGTCCGTCGGCTCAATACAAACGTGATCGCCGAGACGGAACCGATAGCGTCCGTCGGCGAACTTCCGGAATGACGCACCGATACGGCCCGCCGCGCCGGTCAGCAGGATGCGCCTCGTCTCTCCGGGCTACCCGCACCCTTCATGTCCATCGCTTCCCGCCACCGCACATCTCTACGCTCCCTGTATCCAATCTATATGTTCCGTCCACCGTTTGTCCTCGCGTCGTCGCGCCCCGGACACCCCCCCAACCGTCGCTCCCTACGGCGCGTCAGACGGTGAAGAGGTCCGACAGACGGCTCAGAACCGCGTCCAGTTCTCGATGGTCGAAGGCGTCGAGCGGCGAGGCGGTGCGCCCGCGTATCGTGGCGTGCGCGATCACCCCGCGCCGCCGCAATACCTCCTTGCACAAGGACACGCCGAACAGCGACTCCATATTCAGGAGCGGCAGCAGGCGCATGAAGATGTCCCGCGCCCCCTCGTTGTCCCCCGCTTCGAGCGCGTCCCACACGGCGGCGTGGATGTCCGGCACCTGCGCGGCGGGCATCGTGCCGCACGCCCCGCGTCGAAACTCGTCGAGCAGGTACCGCCCGCCCATGCCGCCCATCACGCCGTCGCAGGTGTCGCCCGCCGCCGCGAGCACCGCCGTCATCGTGTGGCTCGCCCCGCCCGCTTCCTCCTTGAGGTACGACACGGCGGCAATCTCCTTGAGCACGCGGAGAATCTGCGCCACATTCATCGGCGAGCCGGTCGGCCCCGCCCAGTTCTGGATGCAGACGGGCAACCCGCCCGCCGCCTCCGCGACCGCCTGAAAAAAGGCGAACACCGCTTCGGGGTCGGTGGAGCGCACCCCATACGGCGGCATGGCGATCACCGCGTTCGCACCGACCTCGCGGGCGTACCGGGCGTAGAGCACCGACGCCTGCGTGCTCGCGCCGGACACGCCGATCATCACGGGCCGTCGCCCCGCCGTCGCCTCGGTGACGATGCGCGTCACCCGCCGCCGCTCGTCCTCGGTGAGCGACGGCCCCTCGCTCGCCACCACGGGCGCGACGATGCCGTGCGCCCCGGCACGCACGCACCAGTCCACCTCGCGCCGCAGCGATTCCTCGTCGAGGTCGCCCCGCTCGTCGAACGGCGTGACCGGGATCGCAAAGACCCCCCGAAAGCCCTGTGGTGTCGCCCGCTCCGCCACTCGTCTATCCCCCCTACCGCGTATTCATCGCCCTTCAAATGCACCCGACCCCTGCCCCCTTCGCCACAAGGAAGGGGGAAGGGGGCAGGTGCATCTCGGCGTCGCCGTGTTGCTGCAATCCACGACGGCGCATTACGCCTTGAGGTCGTCCTGCAACTCGCGGCGCATCTGGTCACCGCCTCGGCTGCGCCAGTCCCGGATGTATGCGTCGAGGGCGGAGGCGGGTTCGCGCCCCGTGACTATCGCGTTGATGCGATCCACGCGCAACTGGTTGAGTTCGCCCGCCTTCGTCGCCTCGGTGGGCGAGAACGCCGTGAGGGCGGGGTTCTCCACGCCGATGGCGATCATCTCGCCCATCAGTTTCTGCACCACCACCGCGTCGTCCGGCGCGTGCGGGTAGTACAGGGCGGCCAGTCCGTTCGAGAGGTTCGGGAAATCGCTCGCGTCGCTGATGTAGGCGTCGTTGCGCACCCGCGAGCCGTCCGCCATCACCGTGTGATGCACGCCCTCGATGCCGTACTCGGCGAATACCTGCTCCTCCGAGCCGAAGGGCGCGGCGTAGAAGTCGAGCACGCGCAGCAACTCTCGCACCCGCTCCCGGTCGCGCCCCACCCGTGCCGGGAGACAGACGAAGCCGAAGTATTGCAGCCCGGTATGCGCGACGCCCTTGCCGCCGTCGTGACCGAACGGGAGCAGCGGCACGGTGTCGCCCGTCGGCGTCACCTGCTTCAGCGTCGCCCGCGCACCGGCGGTGCCATAGATGAAGAGGTTGCTGCCGTATGCCCCGTACTTGCTCGCCCGGAACGCATCGCGGTTCTGCGCGTTCGTGAGCGTGGCGGAATCGGGATGCCAGATGCCCGCCTCGAAGAGCCGCCGCTGGTAGGCGACCGCCGCCCGGAACTCCTCGGTCTCGATGGCGTTGGTGAGCGTGCCGTCGGGGTTCTTGCGCCAACCATTCGGCACTCGGAAGACCTGCATGAAGTAGGCGAGGTTGAAGCCGCTCCCCGCGATGGTGGTCGAGCCGGCCATGCCGTAGGTGTCCGCCCGCCCGTTGCCGTCCGGGTCGCTCTTGGTGAACTCGGTCATCACCCGCAGGAACTCGTCGGTGTTCTTCGGCTGCGGGATGCCGACTTTGGTCGCCCAGTCCTGCCGCCAGATCAGCGGATCGCCCGGTGTCAGCATCGGGCGCGGCACGCCGAAAATCTTCCCCTTGATAGTGGCGTTCTTCCAGAGCCGTTCGGGAAAGGCGGCGAGGTTCGGGAACTCCTTCAGGGCGTCCCCCGTGACGAACGGGGTGAGGTCGGCGTATGCTCCCTGCTGGATCGCCTGATTCTGGCTCGGCGCGTTGAGCAGGCCGACCCATGTGAGATCGGCGATGCTGCCGCCCGCCGTGACCGCCGCGATCTTCTCGGCATAGGCTCCGGCGGGCGTGAAGCTCGGCTCCAGCGTCACGCCGAGCCGCCGCTCCAACTCCTGCCAGTAGCGGTTCTCCCCACGCGGGCGGGGCGGGGGGTTGTAGGCGATCTGGAATGTCGTGACCTTGCCACCCTTACCGGGGGTCATCTGCACGGACTTGAATGGGGCCGGAGCCTTCAGGTACGCATCCGGCACACCGGGCACTCCGCCCGGAATCCGCCCGCTCGCGGCAGATGCGGCAGGTGCAGTGGCAACGGCAGGCGCGGCGGTCGGCGGTGCCGCGACGATGGCGGCAGTCGTCGCGGCGCGGGTCGGCGCGACTGTTGCGGCGGCACCCGCCGCTGTCGCCGGGGTGGTGCTCATCGGCGCGACCGTCGCCGGGGCCACCGTCGGCGGAACCGAGGTCGGCGGTGCGAGGGTCGGCGCGACGGCAACGGCGGCGGCGGTCGGCGGGCGCGGCGTGTTCACCGCCGTCGGCACCGCGCTCTCGCCACACGCCGCGACGAGTGCCGCCGCCCCCGCGCTCGCGGCGAGGCGCACCATCGCACGCCGCGACAGCCGCCGCGCAGTATTTGTGTCTGTATCCGCGTCCGTCGCTGTCACGTTTGCCGGGTGTGTCTCGATCATCGGTTCTACCTCCACGACGTTTGCTACGCCCTCACGCCCCCGGCGATCCTCGATAGACGGCGGCATCGCCGCTGGCAGCGCGTCGCAGTGACGACCTACCGATCCCGCAAACACCGCTGATTATTCGGATTACCTTCTGCGGATTATCGCATCATCGCTGTCAAGGGCCGGATCGTCGCGGCACGTTGGCGAAGGTGACGCCCCACGACATACAATGGCGGGGCGACCGACTGATCGGCCAACTTGGCTGACCGGCTGACCCGGGTACGCGACCGTCGGCGGGGATGCGGGAGGATCATGGCAAAGGCGCGTCCCGTCACCAGTTACGATGTCGCGGCGCAAGCCGGCGTCTCTCAGGCGACCGTGTCCGTCGTGCTCAGCGGCAGGCAGAGCAGTATTCGCGTCTCCGAGGCCACCCGACAGCGCGTACTCGCGGCGGCGGCGGCTCTGGACTACTCCCCCAACTCGCTCGCGCAAGCCTTCCGGCAGCAGCGGAGCGGCATTATCGGTTTCGTGCCGCGTTTGGAGCGTGCCGCCCCGGAGCAGTCGCTCCCGGTGATGTACCTGCTCGGTCAGCATATCGCCCGTACCGCCATCGCGCATCGGTACCATGTGCTCGAAGCGAGTGCCGAATCGGAGGGGATGCGCACCGGCGAGGATTCGGTCGAGTTCATGCTCAGTCGGCGCGTGGACGGCGTGATCTTCGACCGCCCGTACAGCGCGGACGAGGTGCGGCATTTCGCGGATCGGGGTGTGGCGGTCGTGCAACTCATCCGACCGCAGATCGCCGTGCCGACCGCGATCATCGCGGTAGACGCGGCACCGGGCATCGAGGCCGCCGTCGCGCACCTCGTGGCTCTCGGACACCGGCGGATCGCCCTGATCGGTCACGACAACGCGCACCCGGCGGTGCGTTCGCGCCTCGACGCTTTCGCCGCCGCCCTTGCCCGCCGCCAGATCGCGGTGCCACCCGATTACATCCAACTGCGGGGCGTCTCCGACATCGCGCAAGGGAACGACGCCGCTCGGTCGCTGCTCGCGCTCCCGGTACGCCCGACTGCCCTTGTCGCCACCGCCGAAGCCCTCGCCCTCGGCGCGTTGCGGTCACTCTATGCGGCCCGCGTGCGCGTGCCGGAGGAGATGAGCGTGATCGGCTACGACGACGCTTTCTCGGTGCATCTCTACCCGCCGCTCACGAGCGTCGCCCAGCCATTCCGGGAGGTTGCGGAACGGGCGGTCGGCCTCATCCTTGAGCAGTTGCACGGGCTGAACGGGCAAGGTGGCGCGACGGAGCCGACACACATCGTCCTGCCCACCACGCTCGTGATCCGCGAGTCTACCGGGCCACCCGGAGACTAAAGCGGTGTGGCACGATGATTGGCGAGGTTGTGTGCATGTGGCGCGGTGCTCTCAGCCCGTGACTGACCGGGGCGGGGCAGGAATCACGGGCTGATGAACCTTCACGACGGGATTGGATAGTATGGAGCGTCCCTTGTGGCGCGGTGCTCTCAGCCCGTGATTCGTCTCGTGGGCAGGAATCACGGGCTGAAGCCCGCGCCACAACTACCCGATCTGGTTCTTAGATTCATTAGGGAGAGGTGGCAGCGTCGAGGCGTACGAGGAAGGGCGCATTTCGGGACAATGAACACGCCCCGCGCTTCACGGGACGAGTTCGATGTTGACGAGCTGCCGGCTCTCCGGCGTGTAGTAGACGCGGTGGACGAGGCCGCTTGCGAGGGCGCGAAAGGCCGTCTGCGAGACCTCGAATTGCCCGATGTCGCACTCGTAGCGGTAAACCCACGTGTTCGGGCCGTCGGAGCCGGAGTTCTTCCACCCCTCCCATTTCGTCACGACCCCCTCGTACATGACCACGCGCCCCGCGCTCGCGTCCCGTTGCTGGCGGGCGTGGGCGCGGAACTGCATCACGAGGATGGCGACCCAGATCGCCGCCCATGCAAGGCCCGCGCCAATCCCCTCAAGGCGTGCGGTCGTGAACCCGTCGCGTAGTGCCTCGCGGACGTACACCCCGGCACCCGCCGCGCCGAGGGCAATGGCGAAACCAAACAGCACGAAGAGCCGCCAGCCGATGTCGGGCGCGGTGTCGCGCAAGAGTCGCGCCTGCTCCGGCGTGAGCCTGCCCGTGCCGTTCTCCGCGAGATTGGCGGGGGCGAAGCCGCTGGCACCGCCGAGCGAGTACCGCGCCGCGAGGGCTTCCTCGTCGGCGGTCGGGCGTTCCCAGTCGCGCAGCCGTTGCGCGGAGAGGAGCCAGTCGAAGCGCGGCAAGAGGAAGAAGCGATACCGCCCCGGCTCGATCCCCGCCATCGCCCGCGCATCCCACGGGCGCAGTAGCCGACCGGCGGAGATCGCCAGCGTCTCCCCGCCGCGATGCTGCACCTCGCCGATCACCGACGCCACCCGCCCGTGCAGCAGTGCCTGCCGCAGGCGCAGGAAGCCGACGAGGTGCTTCACCTGCACCCCGACGACCGCCACATACGCCAGCGTGACGAGGATGAGGAAGACCTTGAGCATCGTCCACAGCGGCAGCGAGACCGTGAAGGCCGGGAACCGGAGCGGCACCAACCCGGCGTCGTTGTCGGTGAACAGCGTGCCGACGAGTTGCCCGAACACCGGGGTGAGAATCCGCAGCATCACGAGGCTACCCGCGATCCAGCCGAGGCTCCCGACGGGCGTTTTCCAATTCTGCAAGTAGAGATCGCGGGCGAGCACCCGCCGCTGCTCCCCCGCGACCTGCCCACGGGCATTGACCTCGACAAGGGTTGGGGATTCGAGCGTGAGGGGTGGTGCTGCCATCGGGTTCCTCCCTCCATGCGCCTGCGCGTGTGCGGTTCGGGAAATTCAGTATGGCAGATGTTCGCGCATCGCACTACCCGTACGGAGCGGTGAGACTTCGGCACCGTCGAAGGGAAGCGCTGCAATTGTGTGGGTGATCGCGTGGGTGGTCGTGCGTAGTGGCAGGGCATCCTCTGCCGCACACTGGGGTCAGACCAGCACCGCGCACGCAACGACATCAGGGGATGTCACGCGGTAGTTGATCGCTCTCCGCAAAGAGCAGAAGGACACACCGCCATGACGACCACGATGACCACCGCACGGGTTTCCCGCCGCCAGTTGCTCAAAGCCGGCCTCGGTGCTGCCCTCGGCCTCGGTCTCGCCGCCATCGGCCTTGCACTTCCCGGACTCGACACGCCGCAGGTCGCCGCCTCCGTTCCCTTCGTGGCGTACCACAATCTCACCGGGGCGCAACATCAGTCCCGCTTCAACGATCTCGGTTCCCGTGGCTACCGCCTGACCTCAATCAGCATCTATGGCGATCCGAACGACGCACGGTACGCCGCCGTGTGGGTGCAGCAGGGCGGGGCCGCGCAACGTGCCGTCCACGGTGTCACCGCCGCCGGGTATCAGGCCGCCTTCGACGGCGCAGTCGCGGCGGGCTTTGCCCCTGTGCTCGTCTCCGCCACCGGCCCCGCCACATCGGCCCGCTTCGCCGCCGTGTTCGAGCAGGGTGTCGCGGGGGGATGGATCGCCCGACACGGACTGACGGACGCGAGCATGGGCATCACCGGCGCGATGGCGACCGAGAATCGCCGCGCCGAGGACGAGAAGTTCTACCTGCGTTCGCTGGCACTCTACGGCGACACCGGCGACTATCGGTACGCGGCGATCTGGCACAAGAACCCCGGTGGCCTCGACACCGCGTATCGGTGGGCCTTGACCAACGACTCGTACCAGCAGGTCTTCGATGCATTCACGGGGCGGAACCACAACCGGCCCGCCGGGTTCGGGGTGGCGACCGACACCAGAATCGCCTCGATCTGGCGCAAGGACGACATCGGGCCGTGGATCGCCCGCCATAACCTGACGAGCACGCAGTATCAGGCGGCGTTCGACGAGTACACCGCGAAGGGGTTCCTCCCGCTCACGGTGCAGGGCGGCGGCAGGGGGGCCAGCACGCGCTTCGCGGCAGTCTTTGCGACACGGGTCTGACGGGGCGACCGGCGCGAGCGAGGGGGTACGATCCACGAACGTCGTGGATCGTGCCGCCCTCGTGCGTGTCCCGGTAGGACGTACGCACTTGACCGCGCACGTCGTTACCGCGCCGGAGAACCTTCCCCCTCCCCCTCTCCACGGACGTGGAGAGGGGGAGAACCCCTGCGAGTCGAGCGATGCGGGCAGCGCACGGTCACACCACGTCAACTGCGTACGTCCTACCCGGTTACGCGCAGTACCGCCAGCGGTAGTAGTGCTGCCCGATGTTGCCCATCTCGACCCGGAACGCCTCGGCGTTGTCCGCCGTGTACGTCAGCACCCGCCGCTCGAAGACCTGCACCATCACCTGCCGCTGCATCCCGCCCACCTTGACGACCGCGAGGAACGGCTCGGCCTTCGCCAGACCGATAGCGGCGAGGCCGGTGCGGGCGCGGTACTCCGCGAACGCCTGCGGCACGTTGTGTCCCGTGGTCTCGTCGTAGGCACTGATCGCCGTCGGCCCCGCGCCCGCCGCCGTTGCGCCGGTCGTGACCGTGCCGTCCGCCGCCACAACAGTCGTCACCGCCGTTCCCATCTGCGCGGGCGTCGCGCCCAGCAACACTGCGGCGGTGCTGCCGAGGGCGGCATACGTCGGCCCCGCGTTGTCGGGGTCGCCCGCCATCGGGATGCGGGCCGCGCCCCGGTTCTGGAACGAGCCGTCGCCCATCTGCATCTGCCCGCTCACCAGTTCGCTCGCCAACAGGCCGTTCGTCACCGTGCCTGCGGCGGCGAGTTCCATGCGCCCCTTGTCGAAATACTGCACGGTGCGCATCCCGCCGGAGGCTTCCCGGTACTGCTCCGGGAGGCCCGTGGTACCCGCCGGACCCCAGAAGTTCGCGGCGACGGCTTCCCCCGCTTGCCACTGCGCCTGAAACCCCGCAACGGCGAAGGTACCCGTGGGGGCGAGCGGCACGCACGCGGTCATCAGTCCCGGCCCCGGCGTCGGCGCGGCGGGGATTAACGGCGACACCGGGGGAGCGAACGCGACAACGCCGGATTGCGGAACCAGACCCGCCATTGCGGTGGTGGGGGTGCCGGGGGCATCGCGGGTGGTGCCGGGGTCAATGACCATGCTGTTCGACGCGGGAACAATGGGGGCGGCGGCGGTCGCCTGCGTACCGGGGGCGGCGAATCCTATGTTCGGTGTCGTCGCCGTCGGCAACGGGGGCGGGGGCGTGAGAGAAGGCGTCGGTACCATGCGCGGCGTCGCGGTTGCCGTACCCCCTAGCGTCGGGGTCGGGGTGGCACGCGGCGCGGTGGGCGGCACGGGCGTCGCCGCTGCCACTTCTGCAAAGGGGGCGACCCCTGCACCGAGCAGCAGGGCGACGCCCACGCACACGGCGAAGCGGCGCAAGGACACGGCGCGTGGCAGAGCCTTCATGATGTGCGATCCCTTCGCGTGTGCGTCTGTGTCTCATCTCACGGTATGGACAACGCCACGGTAGCATGAATTGTTCTCTGTAGCGACCTTGAATGCAGGGAAAAGCATACACACCGGGGAATGTCACTGCGACGGGCACCCGCACGGCCTCGCCCGGTGCCTGTCCGGTCGCGTCCGGCCTCGCGGGGGCAGCGCAAAGTTGTGTGGGCAGTCGTGTGGGCGGTCGTGCGTAGTGAACCCCCTTCCCACCCCCCATAGTGGAGGTAGACCAGAACCGCACAACGAACGACACCGAGCGGTGCCACACGGAAGCGGAAAAGCTCCACGGAGCGGAAGGAGACCCACGATGAACGCAACAAACGGGACCACGCTTACCCTCTCGCGTCGCATCAAGTCCACGGTGGTCACGGGCCTCATGGTCCTCTCGCTGACGGTCGGGGCAGGTGCCGCCTCGATGCAGGCGAGCGCGGCGGCACCGCAGTCGGGGCAGATGGCGGGACAGACGGGAACCACCGGGCCGACCTTCCCCACGACGGGCGGCACCGTAGCGAAGCCGAAGGGCGGCAAGCCGAAGACGCCGACTGCCCAACCGCCCGTGACGTGCGTACATTTCTCCCAAGACGAAGCGATCATTGTCTTTGGCGAAGACCCCGGCCCCGGCGGTTTCACGAACTGCTTCTTCACCTCGGATTTGAAGGCGTGACGCGCCCCACCCCACGCACACACGAACGGTCGCGCTATCCGGCGCGACCGTTCGTGTATCCGCTCTCCGCGATCAGGGCCGACACGTCGCCCGCCTCGCCCGCCGCCCATGCCGCCGCGAAGGCGTCGGGGGCGAGGGCGGCGCGGGTGATCGCCAGCACGCGGGCGTGTTCGTCGGCGTCGGCGGGGGAGAGCGCGAGGTGGGCGGTGTCGCGCAGGTGCGCCGCCATGCCGAAGAGCCGCGCCGCCCGTGTCGCGTCGCCCTGTGCCTGCGCGAGTTGCGCGAGCGACTCGATGTTCTCCATCACGGCACCCGTGTTGCCCATCGCGTGGCAGCGGGCGAGGCTCTCCGCGAAAGCGGCGGCGGCTTGCGGGTAATCGCCCGCCGCGAGGGCGAAGGTGCCGAGGTAGCTGAGGCCGAAGGCGATGCCGCGCTCGTCGCCGATCTCCTGATGAATCGCCAACGCCTGTTCGCACAATTCAATCGCTTGCGCAAGATCGCCCTGCCGGTACGCGATCATGCCGAGCGTGTTCAGCGAGTTGGCGAGGCCGCTCCGGTCGTTCAACTCGCGGTGGATGGCGAGGGCTTCCGCGTACCGCTCCGCCGCACGGGGGTAGTCGCGGCGGTACTCCGCGATCAGGCCGAGGTTTGTCAGCGCACTCGCCGCCCCGGCGCGGTTCCCGACCGTGCGATGGATCGTCAGGCTCTCCGCGAGCAGCACCTGTGCGCGGGCGTAGTCGCCCTGTTCGCGCAGCGTGTCGCCGAGCATGTCGAGGACATACGCAGTGCCACCGAGGTGCTGCGTGCGGCGGCGCAGGGCCAGTGCCTCCTCGAACCGCATCACCGCCCCCGCGTGGTCGCCCTGCGAGCGCAGCAGCATTCCGACGCGACAGAGCGTGTCCGACCTGCCGCGCTCGTCGCCCTCCTGCCCGCGCAGGGCCATGCTCTGATCGAACAGCGACCGCGCCCGGTGCAGGTCGCCCCGGCTTTTCGCGCCCTCCGCGAGGTAGTCGAGCGTGTCCGCCTCCCGCGTGCGGTTGCCCGCCCGCCTCCACAGCACCAACGCCTCCTCGTTGCACGCCTCGGCGTGGGCGTAGTCCCCCGCGACCGCGAGGGCGAAGAACCCGGCACCATTCAACGCCCTCGCCCGCGTGGTCAGGTGCGCCGGGTAGTTGGCGCGGGCGTCGTGCGCAAGGAGCGATTCGAGCCATGTCTGGCCCTCGTCGTAGTGAGAGCGCGTGTACCAGAACCGCCACAGCGACCCCGCGATTGCCAGCCCCGTCTCGATCTCGCTCGCCTCCTGTGACCAGACGAGCGCGGCGCGGAAGTTGTCCTGCTCCGTCTCCAGCCGTTCCAGCCACGGCAGTTGCTCGGCACCGTGCAGGGCGGAGCGGCCCTGCTCCGCGAGGGCGTGGTAGTGGCCCGCGTGCCGCCGTTGCAGGGCATCCGCCTCTCCCGCCGCCGCCAGTTGCTCCAATGCATACTCGCGGATCGTTTCGAGCATCGAGAGGCGCACGCGGTCGCCGCGCTCGTCCAGTTCGAGCAGGTGCTTGTCCACGAGCGACTCGATCCAGCCGAAGACATTCGCGGTCGGGTCGTCCTCCGGCCCCCAGAGGACTTCCGCCGCGTCGGTGTCGCAGCCGCCGACGCAGATCGCCAGCCGCCGGAACAGCCGCCGTTCGCGGTCTTCCAGCAGGTCGTAGCTCCACGCGATGGCGTTGCGCATCGTCTGCTGGCGCGGCGGGAGGGCGGCGTCGCCGCCCGACAGGAGCGACAGGGGCTTGTCGAGGCGGGCGAGCAGGGCCGCCGGGGGAAAGAGGCGCACGCGGGCCGCCGCGAGTTCGATGGCGAGGGGCAGGCCGTCCAATCGGGCGCAGATCGCCGCCACCGCCCCGGCGTTCGCCTCGGTGAGCGCGAAGTCCGGTTTCGCCGCCCGCGCCCGCTCCACGAACAATTCCACCGCCGGGGTTGTGGCGTCCGCGACGCCGCTCGCCCCCGGTTCCGGCACCGCGAGGGGCGGCAGCGGGTACTCGCGCTCCCCCCGAATATGGAGCGGCACGCGGCTCGTCGCCACGAGTTTCACGCGGGGACAGGCGGCGAGCATCGCGGCGACAAACCCCGCCGCCGCCGTGATCTGCTCGAAGTTGTCGAGCACGAGCAATGCTTCCCGCTCGCGCAAGGCCGCCAGCACGGTCTCGCGGGGGGTGCGCCCGATCTCCTCCGCAAGGCCCAACGCCGTTGCCACCGCTGCCGGAACGAACCCCGGTTCGCGCACCGTCGCCAGCGGCACGAAGACCACGCCCCCCGCGAATGTCCCCGCGAGCGAGGCCGCGACCTGCACGCCGAGGCGCGTCTTGCCCACACCGCCGGGGCCGAGGATCGTCACGAGGCGCACGTCCGGCCCGTGCAGGAGTGCCGCGACCGCCGCCACCGCATCCGCCCGCCCGACGAGCGAGGTTGCCGGGGCGGGCAGCGTCGCGGGCCATGTGGAGGCGACAGCGGCGGTCGTCGGGCGGGCGGATGCGGTGGCGGCGGGCGAATCGAGCGCGGCGAGCGCGTCGGAGGTGGGCGCGAGGCGAGCGCGGGGGCGGGCCGCTTCCTCGAAGGCGGCGCGGTCGGCATCCTCAAGACCGAGACCTTCGACGAGCAGGCGCACGGTCTCGCGTTGCGGGCGCGTCTTCACGCCGCGTTCGAGGTCGCTGATGCCGCGCAGGCTGAGCATCGCCCGCTCCGCCAGTTCCTCCTGCGTGAGGCCGGCGGCAATGCGGAAGTGGCGCAGCACCGCCGCGAAAGTCTGCGGGAATGGCGCACGCTTGTTCATCGTCCCTCCCCGTTCGCGCACGCCGCGAGATCGCCGCGAGATCGCCGCGAGAGTCACCCATGCGACACTGCGAGTATAGCAAAGCCCCGCCACCGTGGGATTGTGGGATTCAGGGGTTGTGGGATTGCGAGATTGCGGCGTATCCACTGTTGCGGCAGACGGTGGGGTGCGGGTGTCCTCCGGGCGGCATGGGGTAGGTGGGGTGGGGCGTCCGGCGAGGTAAACGCCAGTGTTCGCCCGGTTCTGGTATACATCGCACCATGCCCGTGACCCCGCGCTATCATTGCTCGCGGTGGTTTCGGATCAATGCAGGTCAACAGCGGGGCGGCGATCAGTTGCCGGGTCAGGAAGGGAAGGGACGGATGCAACGGACAATCATCCTGCGCTTTGCGCTGGAGGAGCCGCACCTCGGCGCGTTACGGGCCGCGTTCCCGGGTGTCGCGTTCCCGGTTTGCACGACGGACGAGGAACTGACCGCAGCAATCGGCGATGCCGACGCGCTCATCGGCGGCGGCGCGGTGTCGGCGGACCTGCTCGCGGCGGCACCCCGGCTTCGCTGGATTCAACTCCCGGTGGCCGGGGTGGAGCGCATGGTAACGCCCGAAATGCTCGCTCGCGGCATCGCCATCACGACCTTCAGCGGCGTCACCGCCCCGAACATCGCCGAGCATGTCCTTGCGATGATGTTCGCCTTCGCCCGCAACCTGCCTGCCCTCGTCCGGCAGCAGGACCGCCACGTCTGGCGTCAGGGCGAGGTCGCGCCCGATCCGGCGACGCGGGGGGCGTCCCGCACGATGTGGCCCCCGGTGTTCGAACTCGGAGGCCAGACGCTCGGCGTGGTCGGCCTCGGTGCGATTGGGGACGCACTCGCACGGCTGGCCCACGGCATCGGTATGCGCGTGATTGCGACGCGGCGACGGCCCGGAGTCCCGCCGCCGCACGTCGCCCGCCTCCTCGACCCGGACGCGCTGCTCGCGCTGCTCGCCGAAGCGGACCATGTGACCCTGTGCCTGCCGCTCACCGCGACGACGCGGGGCATCGTCGGCGCGGCGGAATTGGCGCAGATGCGGCGAACGGCGTACCTCTACAACACCGGGCGCGGCGCACTGATAGATCAGGACGCGCTCATCGCGGCACTACGGGGCGGCGGGATCGCCGGGGCGGGTCTCGACGTGACCACGCCGGAGCCACTACCTGCGGATTCCGTACTCTGGGACATGCCGAATGTGCTGATAACGGCGCACACTTCGGGGGCGACACCCCGGCACTGGGATCGCGGGATTGTGCTGATCCGCGACAACGTGCGGCGGTTCCTCGCGGAGGAGCCGCTCCGCAATGTCTACGATCCCGTCGCCGGGTACTGAGCGCGTACCCCTGTCCCCCTGTCGGCACCTTCCGGACATCATTGACTACGCATCATCCCGAACCCGTTTCGTGACACACGCTTCAGCCCCACCACGGTTCGCCCTCCGCCCGGTGTGCCTCCAGATACTCCTCGTCGAGTTCGACACCCAGTCCGGGGCGCGTCGAGACCTGCATCCGCCCTCCCCGGATGGTCGGAGCGTCGCGGGCCGCCCGGAACTGCGCGTCGCTGTCGCGGCGGCACTCCATCATCGGGCAGTTGAACACCGCTGCGGACCACTGCTGCGACGCCATCGCCAGAACCGGGCCGCTCACATTATGTAGGCAGATCGGGGTGCGATAGACGGCGGCGAGGTCGGCGATGGCCTTCGTCCCCGTGATGCCGCCCGCATTGATCAGGTCGGGCTGGAGGACATCCACCGCCTGATGTTGGAGGAACGGCAGAACCTGCTCGGTCAGTTCGAGGTTCTCGCCCGTCATGATTGGGAGGCGGGTGGTGCGTCGCAGCGCGAGCCACGATTCGGAGAAGGCCGGCGCGAGGGGGTCCTCGTAGAAGAGTGGGCGGATCGGTTCCACCGCCTCCGCCACGCGGATGGCACTCGGCACGTCGAGTTCGCAGTGGCAATGCACGATGATGTCCACATCCGGCCCGAATGCCTCCCGTGCGAGGGCGTAGGCCCGTTCGACCTTTCGCGCCTCGCGTGGGCCGATGCTTGGGATATACTGCTGCATCGGCACGCCGAGCGCATGGTGGATGTCTACCTTGAAGGCCCGGAACCCCTTCGGGTCGCCGAGGAGCGTCTGGGCGCGATCCCGCCACGCCCCCTCGTCGAAGTAGTCGCCGCCGGTGCAGTGCGAGTAGAGGGGTATCTCGTCGCGGAAGGTGCCGCCGAGGAGCGTGCTCACGGGCTGACCGAGGAGCTTGCCCGCGAGGTCCCACAGCGCGATGTCTATCCCGCTCAGCACGCGCACGCTCCGCCCGCGTTGCGGGTAGGCGTAGAACATGTTGTGGAAATGCACCCCGATGGCGAGCGGGTCCTTGCCGATCAGGCCGAGATGCGGGAGGCGTCCCCCTTCGAGTCCGGCGATCACGGCACGGGCGAAGGGGCCACCGCTGTGGCACTCGCCGTAGCCGACTACCCCGATGTCCGTCTCGATCTTGATGAACGTCTCTTGGCGGACGAGCGGCCCCGGTGCCTGCACCTGCATCGCTTTGATCGCCGTGATGCGGGCGACTGCCCCGCCGGAAGGTGCGACCGGGGCGGGCGACGCGGGCGGGCGCGAGGGATCGGGCGATCCCAGTGCGGGGATGTTCTCCATTGAGACCCTCCTGTACGGGGCGGTAAGCTGGCAGAAGATGATGCGCGTACGGCAAGTAACGGACAAGACCGAGGGAGCAAGATTCTGCCGTGCCGGGTCGGGATTCTGCGGCGCGGCGGGCGCGGCTTCGTGCTTTCGTAGCCTGCCGCGCTTCGTTCCTGCCCGTCCCGCACGGCGCATCGCGTGCGGGAGCGGTTCTAGGCGGATTGCACGGGGGCATAGGCGGCACAGACCATGCCGAAGTAGGTCGGTGCCTCGTATGCCAGCAGTTCGCCCTGCCAGCGGTCCCCGATGGCCCCGTGCAGCATCAGCATCTGCCAGAAGCTATCGGCCTTCGCCCGTGCGGACACCCACGCGGGGTCGTAGTCGAGCAGCCCGCCGAGCCGGTTCTCGCGGATCAGGGCCACGACCTGATTATCGTATTCGGGGGAGGCGGGGTCGAACCCGTAGTGGCTATTGGCGTCGTGTCCGTGTCCGTGATCGGCACTGGCGATCAGGGCAACCCGCTTGCCCGATGCCGCCGCGACCTGCGCCAGCACCTCCCCGGCACGCACGTGATCGGCGAGGGAACGGTCGCGTGCGGGGCTGACGACCACAACGGGTACCTGCGGTTCCGACCGGCCCCCGAAGAACCACAGTGGCACGAACACGCCCCAGTCCATCGGGGCGGTCGCCGTCGCCGCGTCGTTGCCGCCGTAACTGATCCCGGCGGTGGGGATGCCCGCGTCGTTCAGGGCGGCGCGGGCGGCGCGGGCGAGGTCACGATCCACGGAGCAGGTGAGGGCGACGGGGGCGGGCGTCCATTCCGAGAGCGTACCCGCCATACGTCCGGCGGTGATGACGGCCATCTCCCCCTCGACGTGTACATTGTGCGGGGTGAGGATGATCGTCGCGTCGGGACGGGCAGCGGCGAACCGGCGGCCCAGTTCCGCCATCGCCGCCTTGGTCGCGGAGGCGAGATCGCGTTCTTCCTCCGTACACGCCTCCGGGATTGCGAGGTGTCCGTGGGGGGCAATGGCGGCGAATACTAAACCACTCATGATTGCGTTCCTCCTCATCAAATGGGTGCGTTGGCCTTGCGTGCGGTTGTCGGCACGATACTCGTGCATCTGCACGTCGGTCAAGGGGCGCGACGATGCCATGCGGGGCTTATGCGTTTTCCTGTCGGCGGTCGTTGCGGGGAGAAATGCACCTGACCCCCTACCCGCGCCCGCCTTCCCCATCGGGAAGGGGGTGACGCACGGCGAGATCGGGGCGTAGGGGTTCACTCCACTTCACCAACCCCTCGGAAGAGCCACCAATCCGGGTAACTCCGCTCCTGTGGGGCGGCGGGCGCAAGTCGTGTGGGTGTTCGTGTAGGCGGTTGCGCGTAGCGGGGCGGGGCAACGCGGCGCACACTGGTGTCAGTTCCACCGCACGGATGGCGGAACTCGATCACCCGGAACAGCCACGAAAAGGAGCCTCACCCATGACACGCCGCCCTCGTTTCGCACGGCACCTGCGCCTCGTCGGTACGCTCATCGCCGCCCTCGTCGTCGCCCTCGGCCTGCTCGCGCCGCAAGCGGTGCGGGCGACCGATCCAAACGCCATCGTGACGGGGGCGTACACCGACACGATCAGCAATGTGCGCGTCGCTACCGCGTACTGCTCCCTGCCGCAGAACCTCACGGTTGACGCCGCCGAGAACACGGTGACGTTGCGGTTCGGCACCTGTCGGGCCGAGCGCACGATGGTGATCCTCCGCCGCCAACTGTACCCCGCACCGTTTGCCGATGCGCAGGCATCCGAGGCGACCGCGACGACGGTACACGCCGTCACAGTCGGCAACCTATGGCCGGACACGGGATACTCCTACCGCCTCCTCTCGACCGAGAACGGCGGGCGCGAACTCGACGCGGGGACGTTCCGCACCCGCCCCGCTCGCCTGACCAATGTGCGCGTGGAACCGGGGACGACCGACGTGCGCATCTTCTTCGACACGAACGTCCCCGTAAACGCGATCATAGAGATGCAGGGTCTGGACTTCCCGAAGATTACCGTCCCCTTCACCGACATCTCCCACGGGTGGCTGCACCGCACCGGGTTGAAGCCCTGCCACCTGTACTACTTCACGATCACCGTGGGCGACACGGTGGCCCACAAGGGGAAATTCATCACCGACGGCCCCGGCCACTGCCAGACGCTGCCACCCGTCTAACCCGCCTCTGTGTACATCGAGCGACAACGCCGGGGCGAACCTCCGGCGTTGTCGCGTGCTCCCCGATGCGATCCCCGATGCCCTGCTGCCGATGCCCCTGCTGCCGCTGCACAGTATGCGATGCGCAACAGGCAACCGAAAACTGCGGGGAAGGTACGTTTAATGGGGTGGGAAAGGTATATGATGAGAACAGACCTCCCTCGGCGGTATCGCATCACGCATCGCAAGGCTTCGTGCCTTTGTTGGTTTTAGGGTCGGCAGGACGTGCGTCCTGCTTCGTGGTCGCGCCGTGAGCGGCGAGCGGCAGGAGGGGTATCGTCGTGGAAAGTCAACACACTTCGCGGGGATGGACAACGGGACGGGTGCAGGGACGACGGCGATGGGCGGGCTTGCTCGTGGCGGTGCTCGTGGCGGGCGGGCTTGCGCTGCTCGCCCCCGCGCCCGCCCGCGCTGCGGACGTGGTCGTCAACAGCCTTGCCGATACCATGGGTGTCTGCACTATGAGGGGTACGCTCTGTCTGCGCGAGGCGATTACTGCTGCGGGATCGGGCGGCACCATCACCTTCTCCGTTACCGGCACGATTATCCTCAACCGTGGCACGCTCGTGGTGTCGAACCCGGTGACGATCACGGGGCCGGGTGCCGCGCTCCTCATCGTGAACGCCAACGGTGCGGTGCGCGTCTTCTCCGTACCCGCAACGGGCAACAGCGCAATGACCGGCCTGACGATCACGGGCGGTGCCAGCAGCAACGGGGGTGGCCTGTACGTGGGCGGCGGCACGATGACCCTGACGGGGGTCACGGTGCGCGGGAACACCGCAAGCGGCCCCGCCCCGAACGGTAACGGTGGCGGCATTTACGTGGATACCGGCAGCACGCTGATCGTGGACAGCAGCACGATTGGTGGCCCGAATCCCGCCGACGCCAACACCGCCGTGGGAAGTAGTAGCCCCCCCGTTGGCGGTGGAAACGGCGGCGGTATCTACTTGCACTACGACGCTAGCCTGATTATGCGCAACGGCTCGGTCGTGCGTGGGAACTCCGCACGCGGCGGTGGCGGCATCGCGGTCAGCGGCCCCGCGATCAGCACGGGTACGAGCACCGCCGCGATCATGGGGAGCACCGTGGCAGGGAACACCGCCGGGGACTTCGGCGGCGGCCTCTCGGTCGCTGGCCCCCTGACGCTGGACGCGAGCACCATCGGTGGTCAGAACGCGACCGACACCAACACCGCCGCGAACGGCGGCGGCATCTTCGTCAACGGCGGCAGTGCGCTGCGGACAATACGCAACGGCTCGGTCGTTCGCGGCAACCGTGCGACGAGTGCCGGGGGCGGCATCTACGCCACCGGCCCGACCACGATCACGGGCAGCATCGTGGCGGGGAATACCGCAGGTACCAAGGGTGGTGGCATCTACACCTTCTACCGGCCCGCGATCATCGTGGACAGCAGCACGGTCGGTGGCCCGAACGCCGCCGATGCCAACACCGCCACAAACGGTGCCGGGGGCGGCATCTACATTGACGACACCGGCCCGCTGACGGTGCGCAATGGCTCGGTCGTGCGGGGGAACGCCGCGAGCGGCAACGGCGGTGGCTTCTACACCAGCGGCACGACCACCGTGACGGACAGCACTCTCTCCGCGAACACCGCCAGTTTCGGGGGCGGCATCTACAACAAAGCCGGCGGCATGTTGACGGTCACGGGGAGCACGTTCGCCGCGAATGCCGCCGCCGGCGGGACCAGCGGCGGCGGCCTCTACAACGAGGGCATCACCACGGTGGCGAACGCCACGATCTCGGCCAACCGTGCCAGTTTCGGCGGCGGGATCATCAACACCGGGACACTCACGGCACGTAACATCACCGTGGCGGACAACACCGCCACGAACGAAGGCGGCGGCCTGTATCAGTACGGCGGCACGCTCGACATCGGCAACGCCCTGCTCACCGCCAATACCGCGAGCAGCGGCTTCGACTACTTCCGCAGGGCGAGTGGCGGCACCGTCACGAGCCGGGGCCACAACTTCATCCGCTTCGTAACGGGCAACTTCGACATGCAGATGACCGACATCCTCGGCAATGAGACGGTCGTGCTGGAGCCGCTGACGGACAACGGCGGCGTGACCACGCTGCCCGACGGCACGCACACGCAGACCCACGCCCTCGTGGCAGGGAGCGTACCCGTGAACGCCGGGAGCAACCCTTTGTGCGCCTCGGCATTGGTAGGCAACCGCGACCAGCGCGGCTTCACGCGCCCGCAGGGAGGCACCTGCGACATCGGCGCATTCGAGGCTCCGTCCGACCCCACGTTCGCGCCCGCCATGTACCTCGTCGGGACGGCGGGTGGCCCGGTCACGCTCATGGGGACGAATCTGACGGCGAACACGACGGTGACGGTGGGCGGTGCGACGGTGGCGGTGCTGGCGGCGTCCCCGGACGGTACCGGGCTGACGGTGCAGGTTCCGGCGGCGGCGGCGGGGACAGTGGTGCCTGTAACCGCGACGAACCCCGGCACGATGAGCGCGACGGGAACGCTGATGTACACGGCACCCGGTGCCGCGCCGCCGCCACGCGAGGTAGGGATGCCTGTAGGGGTGCCGCAAGTGCAGCCGCCGCCGCGCCCCGTCGCCCCGGCAATGGGGATGCCCGCGCCGCCGAGCGGGGCAGGGGTACGGACGCCGCCCGCAGCCGCGCCCACGCCGCTGCCCGCCCCGGTGCGGCGGTAGGGGCATCCGCAATTTCCCGGCGTGTGCGCGTGCGGGCAGCGGTTTGTGTGGGTGGTCGCGTGGGCGGTTGTGCGTAGTGGGCGGGGGTTGCGTGCCGCAGACTGGGAGTACACCAGAGCCGCACACTGAACGACATCGAGTGATGTCAGCGGCGACGGGACAGCCCCCACGAGGGCGAAAGGAAACCCCTATGACCACCACGCAGCCCGCCTCGTTCTCGCGCCGCCAGTTCCTCCGCTTCGGCACCGCCTCGGCCCTTGGCCTCGGCCTCGCCGCCACCGGCCTGCCCCTGCTCGGCACCGACGCTGCGGCGGTCGGGGCCACCGTGCCGCTCTCCGACAGCCTCCGGGTCGGGGCCACGCTTCCGACGTTCTCGACCCCGCCCCCGCCCCCCCCGCCCGTGATCGTGGTCGGCCCCTCGCCGCAGATCATCCCCGTCGCCACCCCCTTCTCGGCATACCACGACGTAAACGGGGCCACGCACCAGAGCCGCTTCGACAGCCTCGGCGCGAGCGGCTACCGCATGATCTCGCTCAACATCTCCGGCTCGCCTGCCGACCCGCGCTACGCCGCCGTCTGGGTGCAGCGTAGCGGGGCCGCGCAACGCGCCGTGCATGGCGTCACGGCGACCCAGTACCAGCAGTGGTTCGACGCGGGCGTCGCCGGAGGCTTCTTCCCCACCCTCGTCAGCGCGACGGGGTCGGCGGCAAATGCCCGGTTCGCCGCTGTCGCCGAGCAGGGGATCACGGGGCCGGGAGCCGCCCGTCACAACATTGACGCCGACGCCTTCGACTTCCAGACGGTGCTGGCGGTGGGCGACGGCCTGATCGCCCGGTCGGTGGCGGTCTATGGCGATCCGGGGGCGCGGCGTTTTGCGGGGGTCTGGCTCAAGAACACCACGAGCGTGGACTGGCCGATGGTGACGGACGTGACGCCGGATCAGTACCAGCAGTCATTCAACGCCCTCACGAGCCGGGGCTTCCGCCCGCGCACCCTCAGCGTCGCGGGCGACGGGAAGATGACGGCGGTGTTCGGCAACAACGACAACGCCGGGGCGTGGGTGGCGCGGCACAACCTGACGAGTGCGCAGTATCAGGGAGCGTTCAACGCGCAGACAGGGAACGGGCTGGTGCCGGTATGTGTGCAGGCGGGCGGCGTGGGCGACGCCACGCGCTACGCGGCGATCTTCGTGCCGCAGGCGGCCCTCGGCCTCTACCTCTGACCCGACCGCACCGGGCGATGCGCGAAGGTCTCGCGCATCGCCCCTCCCCCGGCCCGGTACGACGTTCGTACACCTGCTGCGTCGAACAACAGCGGCAATGGTCGGGAAAGCGTATTTTTCGCGGCGAAAATGGTATACGATGGTGAAGCAGTCCCATCGCTGCCCGCATCCTGCCCGCGAGAAGGTTTCGCGCCTTTCATCGGTTTCTGTGGTGGCAGAACAAGTCGTTCTGCATCGTGATTTCGCCATCATCATGGTGGCGGCAGGAGGTACGGTCATGGACAGGCAACGCACGGCACGGACGATGAGACGAACAGTACGGGCGGGCATCGTGCGACCCGGGTTCGCGCTAACGCTGCTCGCGGCACTGTTGCTCACCCCGGTACTCGCGTTCCTTAATGTGGAAGCGGCGAGCGGCTTGGCCGCCCCCGCCTTCGGGGCGCAGTGGAACGCCGGCGAGGCGGTCGCCCCCAACTTCTGGGGGCCGCTCGAACTCGCCAGGAATGGGCAGCAGGAGCCGTACGTCGAGACGGGCGGGTCGCGCCTCGTGCAGTACTTCGACAAGGCCCGCATGGAGATCGGCGCGGGCGGGGTCGTCACGAACGGCCTGCTGGCCACCGAACTGATCACGGGCAACCGGCAGTTGGGCGACACCGCCTTCCAGAACTTCGGGGCGGCGACGATCTCCATCGCGGGCGACCCCGACAACGTCGGCCCCACGTATGCCGCCATCCAGAGCAACGCCGCGCAGTTGCGCACGGCAGTCGCCTCCACGCCCGGTGCGGCGGTCACGGTGGCCCTCACACCCGCCGGGGCAGTGACCACCTTCGCCAACGGTGCCGGGTTCCCGCAGGCGAACATCGGCGGCTTCGACGACGTGACGCAGCACAACGTGCCGACGGCGTTCGTGACCTACCGAGCGACGGCGGGTATCCCCGCGATTGGCCTCGCCATCTCGGAGCCGTTCTGGTCGAACGTGA
>JAABUN010003711.1_pt1 | contig 22802 bp, 17 predicted proteins | sample 5559311 | NCBI WGS metagenome assembly JAABUN01 (sample SAMN10711877, study PRJNA513370) | rock metagenome | isolation source: Antarctica rocks | place: Antarctica: Victoria Land, Siegfried Peak sud
TAGATCCAGAGCTTCCAGGGGAACACGGGAGGCGGCACCGTCGCTTGCTCATGCGGCATTTGTTCGGGGGTGATCGCCACAGCCATCGGTCGCTCCTTAACTCGCAGCACACCATGCGTCGTCCGCTGCGCACGAGACCCCACCCGTGTCGCCTTAACACTCCTCTGTCCAATGCTAGCAAGTAATTCTTACGAGAGTATTACACCGATAGGGGGATCAGAACGCAACTGTGACAGGCGGAACGGGCGACAAGAAGAGAGCGTGCGGATCGCGGAGCAGCCGTGTGAGACGGTCATCATTACCTCGCCTTTGCCGCCGCTCGGCGTCGCTATTCGGCGAATCTCGACCACGCCGTAATATCGTCGTAAGAATTGCGTGGTATCCTCGCCTCAAGCACAGGGCGATAATACTGAATAAAGCGTCGGTAGGCAAGGAGAGACGCGATGACAGCACGCAGCGAGATCGATTCACGCGACGATATGGATATGGCTACCACCCGCCTGACGGGGCCGCTCCTCGGCCTGGTACGCATCGCGATCGGCTACCTCTGGTTCACGCAGACGCTCTGGAAATTGCCCCCGAGCTTCGGGTGCGACTCCGGCAAGGGTGTCGGGGATGGCAATGGTGGCCTTTGCGACTGGGTGGGCAAGGAGATCGCTTATCCACAGTATGCCTTCTACAAAGATTTCCTCACCGGCGTGGTCGCGCCGAATCTCGGCACGCTCGGTTGGCTGATCTGGCTCGGTGAGGCGCTGACAATGATCTTGCTGGTCTTCGGGGTGCTGACCAGGCTTGGTGGATTCCTCGGTTTCGTGCAGGGGGTGAACCTCTGGCTCGGCCTTTCGTCCGTCCCGCATGAGTGGTACTGGACGTACGTCATGCTGGCGCTGCTCAACCTAGCCCTGGCCCTCACCGCCGCCGGACGCTGGATAGGTTTCGACGCGATCCTCCACCCGCGCGCTGCGGCGGCTGGCGTGCGTGGCAGCCGCCTGGGGCGGCTAGTGGCGTTGCTTACGTAGGCGGTCGCGGGTCACAGGTTGCCCGGCTCGGGCGAGGTCTCATGGGAATAGACACGATATCTCGGCCAAGCCAGGAAGCAGATAGCTGGTACGGCGATGGTATCCGACCGTACCACCCTGTCGCGGCGACAGCGGCGCGGCACCCCTACATCGAGACGAGCAATCGCTGCAATTCGTCCTGCCAAACCTGTCCGTTGACCTTGTACGGTACTGTCGACTTGTGAGGACTGAGCGCAGTCGTGCGGTACTGGCCGGGATTTCAAGCCTGGACTGGCAGCAGGCCATCAATCACTTTTCCATAACCTCCGTTTGATCCCATCACCCCTGCCCCGACCGCAAGTCGCCATGCGCCGACTTCTCCTGCGCGCTGTCGCGGGGCTCTATCCAGCGGCGCACACCCGCCGCTCCCCACGTACCGATCCTGATCCGCTCCGCGCCATCGAGCGCCTGTATCTCCACGCACAAGCCCAAAAGCTGCGCCCTCGCTAGACCATACGCGCGGGTCGTGGTACGGTAACGCTCACGAAAGTGGGCGACATGAGTCGCAGAAAAGGGGGAGTGGATGACCCGACCGCGCGTGGCGCACTACGGCAATCCCGGCGCGAATACCGAAGAGGCGGCGCTGGCGATCTTCGGCCCGAGCGAGACGGTACCCTGCGCCACCTTCGCCGCGATCTTCGAGGCGGTCGCGGCGGGGACGGTCGAGTTCGGCGTGGTGGCGGTCGAGAATTCGCAGGCTGGCTCGATCAACGACACCTACGATCTCCTCCTGGCGCACCACGAGGCGGTCACGATCCGGGGTGAATTCGACCTCTGGGTCCACCACTACCTCCTCGCCCTGCCAGGCGACGAACTCTCCGCGATCACCGTCGCCCTATCGCACCCGCAGGCGCTGGCGCAGACGCACGGCTTCCTGACCAGGCACGGGATCAAGGGGGTGATCGGCGGCGACACGGCGGGGAGCGCGCGGCGGGTCCACGAAGAAGGGCTGCGCGGTCAGGCGGCGATTGCCGGGCTGCACGCCGCCGAACTCTACGGCCTGCGCGTCCTGGCCGAGAAGATCGAGGACAACCCGTACAACTTCACCAAGTTCCTCGTCCTCGCGCCGATCGGCTCGCCGGTCGAGCCGGAGCGGTTTGTCCTGCCACCGGTCGCGCCGGGGGTCGTGAAACGCTCGCTCGTCTTCTCGGTGCCGAACACGCCGGGATCACTCTACAAGGCACTCGGCCCGATCGCGACCAATGGCCTCAATCTGACCAAGATCGAGTCGCGTCCGGCCCGCGAGCGCCCCTGGGACTACTATTTCTACGCCGATGTCGAGGGCGACCCAACCGACGCACGCTACGAATCGTCGATCGAGGAGCTACGCGCGCACTGCATCTTCCTGAACGTCCTCGGCTCGTATCAGGTCCTCAACTCTGCCCGCGCGGCGGGCTGGAAAGCGAGCGTCGATAGCGCGGCGCAGGGTTGAGGTGTGGCGTTGCGGGCGTGGGTCGCCGGATGAATCCGGCGCTAAGTGGCCTGCGAGCCACGAAGGCCACTGAAGTGGACTAAGTTCGTTGTAAGGCTTAGTGTTAAGCGAAAAGCACCGCGCCGATGCCAAACCTAACCTACTTCAGTAGGTTTTGTGGCCCGCAGGCCACCTGGCGCAGGATGCATCCGGCGACCCATGTTTACAGCGAGCCCACACCGCCGTAACGCGCCAAACGCCAGCAATCGTCCGCAGGCCACCTAGCGCCGGTTTCAACCGGCGACCCACGCCCGACCAACGCCACTCACCACGGTAACGAGTCGATCCTCCCGGCCACATAGGGGAGCGCCAACGGAGAACAATGGCAAACGAACTGGCGATCATGGCGATCCAAGCAGCCACCCTCTTCCAACTGGACGCGGCGGGGCGGCTCCTCGCGGTCAACGAATCGGGCGCACCGGCCGCGCCGCGCCTCTTCATCGGGCGCACGACCGAGGGGATCGTGTGGCACTGCCGCCACGATCTCCCGGCGTCGCTGGTAGATGAGATCGACGCGCTCCTGGCCGCCGAACCGCCGAGCGCAGAGTTAAGCGTACCGCTTCGCTGCAACGAGCAGTTGCGGGGGCTCTTGAACGCCCACGCGCCGATCACCAGCGTCTGGTCCGGCCCGGCGTGGTATTGCCCGGAGGGGATCGCCGCGCCACGACCAGTCGAGACAACACAACTCGCTGATGGCGCCGCGATGGCGAAACATTACCCCGGCTGGGCGCGCGACTTCGCGGATAGCCAGCCGTGTATCGCCGTGCTGGACGGTGACGACGCGGTGGCGGTCTGTTGCAGTTCGCGCCTCTCGCCGGATGCGGCGGAGGCCGGGGCCGATACGCTGCCGGGCTATCGCGGACGCGGCTACGCGGCCTCAGCGGTCGCCACCTGGGCCACCGCGATCCGCGCGACCGGGCGGATCCCCCTCTACAGCACTTCGTGGGACAACGTGGCGTCGCAGGGGGTGGCGCAGACCCTCGGGCTGATCGGCTACGGCGCGGATCTCTCGTTCACTTAATCGCCGATGCGGCGCAGTAAGGGGTAAAACGATGGTTGCTCAGGCCAGTCCGGTGCGCGTGGCGGTGGTCCAGGCCGCGCCGATCCTCTTCGACCGCGAGGCGACGATCGACAAGGCGATCGGGCTGATCGGTGAGGCGGCGGCGGGTGGGGCGCGGTTCGTCCTCTTCCCCGAGGCGTTCGTCCCGGCCTACCCGCGGGGGCTCAGCTTCGGCGTGATCGTCGGCAGCCGCAGCGACGAGGGCCGCCGCCTCTTCGCGCGCTATCACCGCAACGCGGTCGAGGTGCCGAGCGCCGCCACAGACCGACTCGGCGCGGCGGCGCGCGAGGCCGGGATCTGGCTGGCGATCGGGGTGATCGAGCGCGAGGCGATTGGCGGCACCCTCTATTGTACAGTCCTCTACTTCGGGCCGGACGGCGCGTTGCTCGGCAAGCATCGCAAGCTGAAGCCGACCGCCGCCGAGCGCCTGGTCTGGGGCGAGGGTGATGGCAGCACCCTGCCGGTCTTCGAGACGGCGATCGGGCGGATCGGCGGGCTGATCTGCTGGGAGAATTATATGCCGCTGGCGCGCACCGCCCTCTACACCAAAGGGGTCGAGATCTACATCGCGCCGACCGCCGATGCGCGCGAGGTCTGGCAGTCGACGATCCAGCACATCGCGCTCGAAGGGCGTTGCTTCGTCCTCGCCGCAAATCAGTACGTCACCAAGAGTATGTACCCGCGCGATCTCGGCCCCGAAGCCCTCAGCGACCTGGAGCTGGCCCCCGAGGAGATGAGCCGGGGCGGCAGCGCGATCCTCTCACCGCTCGGCGACTATCTCGCCGGCCCCCTCTACGGCAGCGAAGGGATACTGTACACCGACCTCAACCCCGACGCCCTCGCCGGGGCGCGCTTCGACTTCGACCCGGTCGGCCACTACGCCCGCCCGGATATCTTCTCTTTCGCGGTCGATGAGCGGTCGCAGCGGGGCTAGCAAGATACGGCCATCGTCGCCGTAAAGGAAGCGCAGATGATCGACGACATGGCCCCCCTCCTGCGCCGTCCGGCAAGCGAACTCGCCGCAATGATGCGCGCGGGCGAGGTATCATCACGCGAGTTGGTAGTGGCGGCACTCGATCGGATCGCGGCGCGGAGCGATCTCAACGCCTTTACGTTTGTGGATCGCGAAGGGGCGCTGGCAACGGCGGACCAGATCGGGCGCGATGACGCCCGACCGTTCGCCGGGGTGCCGATCGCGATCAAAGATCTGGCGGCGGTCGCGGGGCTGCCGTTGGGGAACGGCTCGCGCTTCTTCGCTGATTATCGCCCTGACTTCGACAGCTACGCGGTGCGGCGACTGCGCGCAGCGGGCTTCGTGATCGTCGGTAAGAGCGCCTCGCCGGAGTTCGGGATCGTGCCGGTGACGGAGCCGCGCCGCCACGGACCGACGCGCAATCCCTGGAATCTGGCGCACACGCCGGGTGGCTCGTCGGGGGGCGCGGCGGCGGCGGTCGCGGCGGGGCTCGTGCCGGTCGCGCACGCCAGCGATGGCGGCGGCTCGATCCGCATCCCCGCCGCCTGTTGCGGGCTGGTGGGCCTGAAACCGTCGCGCGGGCGGATCTCGGCGGGGCCAGCACTCGGCGACAATTTCCTCTCGACGCAGGGCGTGGTGACGCGCACCGTCGCCGATAGCGCGGCACTCCTCGACGTGCTGGCGGGCTATGAAGTGGGCGATGCAACCTGGGCACCGCCGCCAGCCGCGCCATTCGCCACCCTCGCCACCCGCGAACCGGGACGGTTGCGGATCGCGCTGACCACCACCTCGCCACTCGGCTCCCCGGTCGATCCGGCCTGCGCGGCGGCGACGCACGAGGCGGCGGCACTCCTGACAAGCCTGGGGCATCAGGTCGAGGAGGCGACGCCGCCCGACTGGCAAGACGAGCGCGTCATCCCGCTCTTCTCGATCCTCTGGGCGGTCGGGATCGCCTCGTTCGTCTCCTGGGGCAAGGCACTCGCCGGTCGTGAGCCGCGCGAGGACGAACTGGAGCCGTTAACCTGGGCCTTCTATCGCCAGGCACAGGGGTTGCCCGCGACCGTCTACGCGGGGGCGCTGGCGCAGGCACAGGCATACGCACGCCGCCTCGTCACCTTCTGGGAGCGCTACGACGTGTTGCTGACGCCGAGCCTCGCCGAGCGCCCACCGCTGATAGGCGGCATCGATACCTGCGCCGCCGACCCGATGGCCGAGTTCGACAAGGCCGCGAGATTCACCCCGTTCACCGCCGTCTGGAATATAACCGGACAGCCGGCGATTTCACTGCCCCTCGCCCACGGCACCGATGGGTTGCCACTCGGCGTGCAACTCGTCGGCCCCCCGACCGGCGAGGGGTTGCTACTCTCGCTGGCCGCACAGCTAGAGCAGGCACAGCCGTGGGCGGGGCGTTTTGCGGAGTAGGAGCATGCGTTGGGCAGGCGTGGGATGGCCGATGGGCTGAAGCCCCGGCTGAAGGCGACCACCGTCGCCACGAAGCCCGCCTGCGTGGGCTTGGTTCACTCTCTGCAATATGCCTGACAGTAAGGCAATGCCTCGCAACAAGCCTAGCCGCCGCAGGATAGCTTCGTGGCCCGCAGGCCCGCAAGGCCGGGTGCCCTCTGGGCGATTCAGTCGCCAGCACTCCCCTCAAGCGAAGCCCCCCCTCATCCCCCTACCTCACCGGCATCGAGAAGCCGAAACCGGGGATCGAGGGCGCGAGAATGTGGAAGGCATCGACGGGATCGCCAGCGTGGGCGCGCGGATCGGTCAGCGGGCCGATGATGTCGAGAAATTCGACGATCGAACCGGGCCAGCCATGTGTGAGCAGCAACGGCAGGGCGTCGGGCTCGGGCGGGCGAGCGAGCAGGAAATGGATCGGTTGCCCGTCGATCTCAGCCTTGAACTGCGGGAGCGCATTGATCAGCGCCTCGTCAGCGCGCCAGTCATACTCCTGACACCAGTAATCGGCCAACTCGCGTAGATAGTCGCGCGGCACACCGTATGACCAGCCAACTCCTGGCAATTCATCGGGCCAACGGACGCGCGCGAGGCGTTCGCGCAGGTCGTCCAGATCAGCTTGCAGAACATCGATTGTGAATGGCTGAATCGCGATATCGTCTATCATAGCAGAACTCCTTTCCAGTGAAGATTGGAGTGCATCCATACTTCCGGCGTGGCAGAGTATACCAGAACGGAATAGTTTATTCCACCAGAAAAGCAGGAAAGGAGTGTGGATATGGAGCGGGCGGCTTCTCCCCCACTCAACGGGCGACGCGCCGAAGCGGCGCGCAACAACCTGACGATCCTCGACGCGGCGCGAGCGGTCTTCACCGATGATCCGGGTGCCCCGATCGCCGCAGTCGCCGCGCGGGCGGGGGTCGGTATCGGTGCGTTATATCGCCGTTACGCCAGCAAAGAGGCGCTGTTGCAGCATCTGGCGCTCGATGGGCTGGCCCGTTACCTCGCGGCGGCGGAAGTGGCCCTGGCCGACGATGGCGACCGATGGGCGGCATTCACGCGCTTCATGGCAGCGGCACTGGACGCCGGTACTGGCTCGCTAACCCTCCGGTTCGCCGGCAACTTCACATCCACCGAGGAGATGCAGCAAGCCGGTATCCGGGGCTACACCACGACGCAGCAACTCCTCGACCGGGCGCAGGCCGCCGGGAGCATCCGCGCCGACCTCACCGTCACCGACCTCGCCCTGATCTTCGAGCAACTCCAGGCGATCCGCGTCGGCGACCACGAGCGCACGATGCAACTTCGCCGCCGCGCCCTCGCCCTGCTCCTCGACGCCCTGCGCTGCCCCGATCCATCCCCGCTGCCTGGCCCCGCACCGCACTGGGAGGAGTTACGGCAGCGGTATGAGGGGTGACGGACCGCTCCCCCGGCCCGCCGCCCAGGGGGCGCCCGCGACGTGGGGAGGGGTGGCTCGTTGGAGGGCGAGGGCCGTCTTGTATCCCTTTATACGGAATCCGTTAGGATCCTTGCGTTATGAATCCCCGTCGTTGCTCAGATAGGCGCTATCGTAACGCAAGTCATCAGGAGGATTCCATATTAGGCCGCGAACAAAGCACCTCAGCATAATCTCAATCCCACACAACCGCGCGGACTTGGCTACTCTTTACATCACCCCATACCCCTCCGCAAACACTCATCACCCTCGCAACGAGTCACCCTCCCTCTTTAGGGGAGGGGCCGGGGCGGGGTTTCACATTCACGCCAACCACCCACCCCCACATCCCGCAGCAAGGCATCCCTCCCCGCGTCGCGGGTGCCCCCTGGGCGGCGGGCCGGGGGAGCGGTCAAAACCCAAGCGCCCCCGGCGATCGATGATCGCCGGGGGCGCTGCGTCATAGCGTTGGGATCAGGTCGTGGAAGTTACCGCCTCGGGCCGCTCTGCTTCTTGGCGCGGGCGCGATCGTTCTCTTGCAGGAGGCGCTTACGCAGGCGAATATGCTTCGGGGTGACTTCCAACAATTCGTCGTCGGCCAGGAAGTCGAGCGCCTGTTCGAGGCTCATCTTCAGCGGCGGGGTCAGCCGCACGTCGATGTCGCTGGTGGAAGCGCGCATGTTGGTCAGCTTCTTCCCCTTGCAGACATTGACGGTCAGGTCGACATCCTTCGCGTTAAGGCCGACGATCATCCCCTCATACACATCCTCGCCCGGCTCGATGAACGTCATCCCGCGCTCCTGCGCGGCGGCGAGGCCGTAACTGAGGGCCATCCCCGTCTCGTGCGCGACCAGCGCGCCGTTGCGGTTCGTGCCGATCGGCCCGGCCCAGGGGCGGTAACCGATCAGGAGGCTGTTCATGATCCCTTCGCCGCGCGTGGCGGTGAGGAAGAGGTTACGGAAACCGATCAAGCCGCGTGTCGGCACCTCGAATTCCAGGCGAGCGCGCCCGTTGTCATCGTGGACGAGGTTCGTCATCGAGGCGCGGCGGGGGCCGAGCAACTCCGTCACCGCGCCGATCGAATCTTCCGGCACGTCGATCGTCACCGTCTCGAACGGCTCGCTGCGCGTCCCTTCGATCTCCTTGGTGATGACCTCGGGGCGGGAAACCTGGAACTCCGCGTTCTCGCGGCGCATCGTCTCGACCAGGATCGAGAGGTGCAGTTCACCGCGACCGGCCACCTGGAAGGTATCGGCCGAATCGGTGTCGTGGACGCGCAGGCTGACGTTCGTCTCGATCTCACGATCGAGGCGGCCCTTCAATTGGCGCGAGGTCAGCGGCGTGCCGTCGCGACCGGCGAACGGGCTGGTGTTGACGCCGAAGGTCAGTTGCAGGGTCGGATCTTCGACCGCGATCGACGGTAGCGAGCCTGGATTTGCCGGATCGGCGACGGTATCGCCGATCGTCCCCTGCGCGACCCCCGCGAGGGCGACGATGTCACCGGCCATGCTGCTGGCGACTTCGCGACGACCGAGGCCGTCATAGGTCGCCAACCAGGTCAGCTTGCTTGACAAGGTCGAGCCGTCGGGACGCACCAGCGCGACCTGCTGCCCGGAGGTGATCCGCCCCTGCGTGATCCGCCCGATGGCGATCCGCCCACGGTGCGCGTCGTAATCGAGGGTCGTGATCAGCAGGCGCAGCGGCGCGTCGAAGTCGGCGTGCGGCGCGGGGACGTGCTCCAGGATCGTGGCGAAGAGCGGGCTGAAATCTTCCGCCATCTCATCCGGGCTGTACCCGGCCACGCCCTGCTTGGCGATCGCGTAGATCACCGGGAATTCCAACTGCGATTCGTCGGTCGCCAGGTCGAGAAAGAGGTCTTGCGTCATCGAGACGACTTCGGCGGGCCGGGCGCTCGGGCGATCGATCTTGTTGATCACGACGATCGGACGCAGGCCGAGCGCCAATGCCTTGCTGAGGACGAAGCGCGTCTGCGGCATCGGCCCTTCAACCGCATCGACCAGCAGGAGACAGCCATCGGCCATATTCAGCACCCGCTCGACCTCACCGCCGAAGTCGGCGTGGCCGGGGGTATCGATGATATTGATCTTGATCCCTTCATAGCCGATCGCGGTGTTCTTCGAGAGGATGGTGATGCCGCGCTCGCGCTCCAACTCGTTGGAGTCCATGATCAGGGTGCCGGCGGCGTCGGGGTCACGGAAGACGTGCGCCTGCTTCAGCAAGCCGTCCACGAGGGTCGTCTTACCGTGATCGACGTGGGCGATAATCGCGACATTGCGGATGTCGGTCCGCAACCCGGCCAGCGTCGGGGCGTCCTGGGTAATTGTCATCGGTATTGTCCTGCCTTTATAAGGCCCTCTCGATCCCTCATGCCGGGAAGAGCGAGCATCAACAATAGAGGGAATCGAGGGGCCAATGACACGCGCGTAACGACCCGTGCGTCACCACACGGGCCGCGTGGTCAATTGGATTACGCTTAAGTATAGCACAGTTGCGCTACGGAGGAGCGAGCGGCGGGTCATCTGCCCCAATATAGGTATCTGCCGCAGCATATCGAGAGGTAGCGCCTCCGTTCCCCGCTATCGATAGCGATCCCCTGGATATACCCGATCCTGGCGGCATTCACAGGCGATCCGCTAGGCTTGCTTATGGGCGAGGGGCTTGCCCAACCGAACGTAATGACGAACCAAGGAAGAAGTGTCGATGGCTACGCGCGATATTGCCGACGAACAAACGCCGAAGATGGTGCTGGGCGCACGCGAGTGGCGACCCCACCCGAGCGATCCGCCGGTCGCGTGGCGGGTCAACTGCGAGACGGTGACCCTCCTCGGCTGGGGGGCGGCGGTGCTGCTACAACTGGCGCACCCGCTGGTCGCGGCGGGGGTCGCGGGGCACAGCGTCGCAGTCAACCAGCCGGAGCGCCGTTTCGAGCGCCTGACGCAGACGATCAACGCGATGCTGCTGATCACCTTCGGGACGGAGGAGGAGCGCCAGCGCACCGGCGCGGGGATCAACAGCATCCACGATCATATCTATGGCGAACTGTCTGAGACGGTCGGGCAATACACCGCCGGGACACGTTACTCCGCGCACGATCCGGCGCTACTCGCCTGGGTGCAGTTAACCCTGGTGGCGCTGCTACCGCGCGCCTACGAACTCTTCGTCGGCCCGCTGACGGAGGAGGAACGCGACCGCTACTGCCGCGAATCGACGGCGATGGGGCCGCTACTTGGGATCTCCGAGGCGCAGATGTACACGACCTACGCGGCGGTCGAGGCGGCAATCGCCGCGCGAATCGCCGACGGCACGGTGGCGGTTGGCCCGGCGGCGCGGGAGATGTCGCGCGACATCGTCGCCCCCACAATCCCCAGCTGGGGGCCGTTCATCAGCCCGCTGACCCGCCTGCCAACGATTGGCCTGCTGCCGCCCGCCATCCGCGCGGCCTATGGGTTCCGCTGGACACCGGGGCATGAGCGCACGCTGCGCCTCTTCGCCGCGATCACCCGCGCCGTCCTCCCCCGCCTCCCGCGCCTGACCCACCACTGGCCCGCCGCACGCCGCGCCTACCGCGCGCTGGCGGCAGGGAAGCTGGGGTATTGAGGCACCAAGAATCTAGGAGTGGCTGGCGGTTAAAACCGCGCCTTGCGGGCGCTCACGCGCCACGAAGCCCACCTCCGTGGGCTAGGTTCGCCAGAGACACGGCGCCTGCTGATAAGGCAGTGCCTGGCAACAATCCTAGCCGCCGCAGGGCGGCCATTGTGCCCTTCAGGGGTATTCGTGGCGCGTGAGCGCCCGCAAGGCGCGGTTTTAACCGCCAGCCACCTCCGCCTTTGTGATCATCACCGTATCCCACCTGACCTACCGCTGCGCGAGCGCCGCATTCCCCTGTTTGACCGCATCGTCCAGCAGTTCGCGCGGCGTGCGGCGCGGATCGGTGACGGCGATGAACACGGCATCTTCGATGAATTTGCGCGTCTCGGTCGTACCGCGCACGGCGGGCTCCGGGCGCGCGGTCGGCGGCAGGATCGTCGCGGCAACACGGTAGGCAGGCTGCGCGGTCAGTTGGCTGACCATCGCGGGGGTGTCGAGCGCCGCTTGCCGCACCGGCAGGTAACCGGTCGCCGCCGCCCAGCCCGCCGTGGCATCCCGCGACGTGGCGTACTTGATGAAGAGCCAGGTCGCCAACTGGCGTTCGGGGGTGGAGCGGAGGATCGTCAGGTTGCTGCCGGAGAGGGTCGTGGCGGGGGCCACGCCGGTCGCGTGTGGCAGCGCGGCGACGCCCCAGTTGAACTTCCCGCCCCCCGCGACGAGGTCGCGGTAATAGCTGAAGCCGCTGCTGGCGTCAATCGTGAAGACCGCGCGCCCAGCGCCGAAATCGCTCTGGTCGGCGAACTGCTTCTCGACCAGGTAGGCGCAGCCGCTGGCGATCAGGCTTTGCAGCAAGGCCAGTTGATCCTGTCCGGCCTGTCCGTTGAACGTCCAGGCCGTCTGCCCCTCGTTGATGACGCTGCCGCCGCGCGAGTAGACCATCGCCATGAAGGTCGAGGCGCTGATCCCGATCGCGTAGCCCTTGGTATCGCCGGTGAACCGCTTGCAAGTAGCGGCAAAGTCGTCCCACGTCTCCGGGACGTTGACACCCGCCTCTTTCAACTTATCCGCGTTATAGTAGAGACTCAGGACACTCTTGGCGAACGGCAGCGCCAGCAGTTGACCGTTCGCCTGATTGGACGCGAGATAGGCGGGGTAGAAATCGGCGAGGTCGGCGGTGCTCAGGCCATAGCGCGACGAGTTGGCGTAGTCGTTCAACGGCGCGATCAGATCGGCGGCGCGGTACTCGGTATTCTGGCTCTCGGTCGCGGTGATCAGGTCCGGTGCGCCACCGGCATTCGCGGCGGCGCGCACCTTGTTGAAGAGGGTGCTGCCCTGATACTCCGACTTGATCGTGATATTCGGGTACTGCGCCTGGAAACCGGCGATCAACCGCTGCAACTCCTGGTCGCGCACGCCGGGCGGCTGCGAATGCCAAAAGGTCAGTGCGATCGGCGTTGTCAGTTGCAGACTATCGACCGCGCTGCCGCTCCCCGGTGTGAGGCCGAGGGCATTGCGCGCGACGGTGGCGTTCGGCGAGGCGGCCCCGGTCGCGCGGGTCGCGGTGGCCGCCGGGCGCGTGGCGGTCGTGGCGGCGGCGGTTGTCGCGGTGCCAGCGGGACGACCGGCAGGGGCGGCAGCACTCGTCGGGGCAACGCTTGCCGCAGCGGTGGACGGGGCGGTGGACGGGGCGGTAGATGCCACCGCTGCGGGGGCCGCTTTCGGCGCAGCACCGCCACCGCAGGCGGCGAGGACGAGCAGACCAACAAGGGCCAGGGTGCGCGCGATCAGGCCGCGACCGGAACGTGTTCGTCCGAGCAGAAGAGCCATCCTGTTTCTCCACGCAAATGCAACCGCGCAGCCCGAATTTCTCGGCCCGACGACGGCATGTGCAATTCGACGCACCCCAAAGGGCTGCGCGATGTCGGTGAGTCAACAAATTGTCGAACGGGGGTGGCCCTTCATAATACGAGGGCCAGCAGCGGTGTAGATGTCCGCCGCGAGGTGTGGCGATTCTAGCAGTCGCCACGCCAGATTACAACTGGCCCAGAGGGCTGGTTATTCCCGCGACCGATGCGGCGTGGTCGGGGCGGGCATTCGCCCACGCCGCAGCCACCCACGCCGGTAGGGGCGGGTCAAGACCCGCCCCTACCACGCATCACCATTTTGTCGCAGCGGCGGGATGCAACTGGTCGGCTTCCCAGCGGGCCGGATTTTCGGCGATATATGTTTGCAAACGCGCCAAACTCCGCTCACTACGGACAATGTGCTCGTAATAATTGCGCTGCCAGAATGTACCCGTCAGCCCTTGCTGCGCGTTGATCTGCCGCGTGGAGATCGACTTGAAGGCTCCGACGATTCTGCCGAGCGACGGTTGGTCAGGGTGCGGGGTCATTTCCTCCGGTGCGGGTGTTTGTTCGGAGAGGAAGATGATCGCGTGAACGTGGTTCGGCATGATGACACAGGCATCCAACACGATCGACGGAAAATACGCTGGCAGCATCGTCCAACAGTGCGCCACGATCTCGCCATGCGCGCTCAAGCACATCGTCCCATCTACCACCGACCCGAGCGTACAGGCCCGCCCCTGCACACAGATCGTCACGAAATATGCCGCGCCCTGTGCATAATCGTAGTCCGGCAGGCGGATCGACCGCCGGTGATGTCGCGCCGGATCGTAGGACATCGCCCCTCCACACTCACATCTACCCTACCCCCGGCGCGCTCCACGCGCCGGGGGGCGCTGGCGAACACATCGCCGCCACCGACCGGGCGGGTCAAGACCCGCCCCTACCAGAGCCATCGGCATTTCTGACTGTCATCCTCTCAATTCGTCACCCCCAGTGTCAAATTACGCTCTACGTGACGCAGTCTCATCCTCCTATGCTAACTAGCACTATCCGGCAATCTGTCAGACAATAACGCCGCGCAGTTCGTACTTCGTCGTTCGTACTTCGTATGTCACAAGGGGGAAAGAATGGACATACGCGCCTGGGGCACTAGCGGCCTGAGCACATCATCGATCGGGTTCGGCACCTGGCCAATCGGCGGCACATCGGTCAAGGAGGGGTATGGCGGGGTCGATGACCAGGAGGCGATCGCCGCGATCAACCACGCGATCGATCTCGGCGTCACCTGCTTCGACACCGCGCCCGCCTATGGGCTCGGTCGCGCCGAGCAAGTCCTGGCGGAAGCGCTCGGCGCACGCCGCAAGGATGTTATCGTCGTCACGAAGTGTGGCATCCCGTTCATCGAGGAAGAAGGCAAATTCGGGCGCAACGCCACCTACGACGCGATCATCGCCTCCGCTGCGGAGAGCCTGCGCCATCTCCGCAGCGACTACATCGACGTCCTGCTGATCCACTGGCCCGATGTCAACACCCCCGCCGAGGAGACGATGCGCGCCCTCAACGGGTTGCGCGCGTCGGGCAAGATCCGCCACGCGGGCGTCTCCAACTTCTCGAACGAGCAACTGGCTGATTGCCTCCAATACGGCCCGCTCGTCTGCAATCAGGTTGGCTACAACCTCTTCGACCGTCGCCGCGAGGCCGGGACGTTCGCCTTCTGCCGGGAGCACGGGATCGGGATCATGGCCTATGGCCCACTCGCCCACGGCCTGCTCACCGGCACCTTCACGCGGGAGACGGCGTTCGACGCCAAAGATTGGCGCGCGAGCGGCAAGGCGTTCGGCCTGCCGATCTTCGAACACGACAATCTGCTGAAGAATGTCGCCGTCGTGGATGCGCTGCAAGCGTTCGCCGCCGAGCGCGGCCATACCGTCGCCCAACTCGCCCTCGCCTGGGTCTTGCGGAACCCCGCCGTCAGCATCGCCCTCGTCGGTGCGCGCAAAGCTGACGAGATTGAAACGGCCCTGCCAGCAGCCGCGTGGCATTTAAGCGATGATGACGCCGCCGCGATCGAGCGGATTATGGGCGGTGCGGCTGGTAGCGAGTAGAGAGTCGTGGGTCGTGAGTCGTGAGGGGAGCAACGCTAACGTGCAGGCAACTGGCTTCAGCGAACCCTCTCACGACTCACGACTCACGACCCACGACTGCCGACTGAACGACTGAAAGGAGTTCCCCATGCCCAATGACACATTACGGATCGGGTTCGTCGGCGCGGGCGGTATCGTGCGCGATCGGCATGTGCCGGGGTTACGTCAGGCCGAGGGCGTCGAGTTCCACGGCGTCGCGAACCGCAGTGTGGAGTCCTCGACCCGCGCGGCGGAGGAGTTCGGGATCGAGCGGACGTATGACGACTGGCAGCAGTTGGTCGCCGACCCGCAGATCGACATCGTCTGGATCGGCGCGCACCCCTACATGCACCGGCTCGTCACCGAGGCGGCGCTGGCGGCGGGCAAGCACGTCTTCACCCAGGCGCGGATGGCGCTGAACTACGCCGACGCCCGCGCGATGTACGATGCCGCCGCGCGCCATCCGAACCAGACGACGATGATCTCACCGCCGCCCCACTTCATGCCCGGCGACCGGATGATCCGCCGGATGATCGCCGAGGGCTTCATCGGCGAGCCACGCAACATCGTCGTGCAGTCGTACAACGGCGCGTACCTCGACGCCAGCGCCCCGCGCCACTGGCGGCAGGAGTGGGCGATCTCCGGCTACAACGCCCTCGATCTCGGGATGATGATCGAGGTTACCAACCGCTGGCTCGGGCCGATGAAGCGGGTCACAGCGCTGGAACGGACCTTTACCAAAGAGCGCCCGGACGGCCAGGGCGGCACCGTCCCGGTCGAGCGCCCGGACACCCTCTCGGTGCTCGCCGAACTGACGAACGGCGCGCTCGCCACGATCACCTGTAGCGGCGTCGCGGGGATCGCCGACAGCGCGAACGGCTTCCAGATCTACGGCACCGGCGGCACGATCCGCTACCTCGCGGAGGGCGGCTACAACACGATCCTCGCGGGCAAGACCGGCGACAAGGCGCTGACGCAGATCCCGATCCCCCCCGCCGAGCGCCGCGAGTGGACCGCCGAGGTCGACTTCATCGAGGCGATCCGCGCCGGTCGCCCCACCGTCGAGCCGAGCTTCACCGACGGCCTGCAATATATGGAGGCGACCGAAGCGATCTTCCGCTCGATCGAGAGCGGCAAGACAATCGAGTTGCCGCTGGGGTAGTCGTACGTCGTTGAGAAGGGGGACGGCCCTCACCCCCGCCGCCTGCGGGCGGCACCCCCTCTCCCCATCCGAGGAGAGGGGGCTAGCCGTTACTGGCTCTTCTGACTGCCGGATAGCGACGTAACAGCGTCCATGCTTTCGGCGAATGCCAGAAGTGTTCTCTAAGCTACACCCCTCTCCTCGGATGGGGAGAGGGGTCGGCAGCCGGGGTGAGGGTCATCCCTCCCCCTCCCACGACTCACGACTCACGACTGATACGGAGTACCAATGCGCGTATTCATCACCGGCGGCAATGGCCGCCTCGGCAGTTGGGTCGGGCGCGATCTGCGCGATCACGGCCACGAGATCATCAGCGTCGATCGGCAACTGCCGCAAAGTCGCGAGGACGGGATTACGTATCGCGCGGTCGAGTTGAGCGATCTGGGGCAGGTGATCGGGGCGATGGCGGGGTGTGAGGCGGTCCTGCACTTCGGCGCGATCCCCGCGCCGTGGAGTCACCCCGACGAGGTCGTTTTCGGCAATAACGTGACCGCCACCTATAACGCCCTGCAAGCGGCGATGACGGTCGGGATCGGTCGCGCGATCATCGCGTCCAGCGCGTCGGCCTACGGGATGGCCTGGGCACGCCCGACGATCCCGCCGCGCTACGTGCCGCTGGACGAGGGGCACCCGTTCCTGGCGCATGATCCCTACGCCCTCTCGAAGGAGGTCGATGAGCGCACGGCGGAGATGTTCGTGCGGCGCTGCGGGATGACCGTCCTCGCCTATCGCTTCCACTGGATCAGTCGGCCCGGCGAGGCGAAGGCGCGCGGCGAGGACCGGACGCCGCCCAGCTACAACGACTCGACCAACCTCTGGGGCTACGTCGACATCCGCGACGCCGCGCAGGCGTGCCGCCTCGGTTTGGAGTCGGACCTGACCGGGTTCCACCCGTTCAACATCATCGCCGCCGACACCCTGCGCCACGAGCCAACCGCAGACCTGCTGCGCAACTACCTCCCCACCACGGAGGTCCGCGCCCCGCTCCTTGGCAATGCCTCCGCGTGGTCGAGCGAAAAGGCCCGTGAGCTGCTGGGATATGTCCCGCAGCATTCCTGGCGCGACGAGTAGGGCGCACCAGACACCAGGCAAGAGCGGGCGGGGCATGTCATCTGCCCCGCCCGCTCTTGTTTTCAGAGTGCTCTCGTTGGGGCTGGTTGTATAAGGCGAACAATCTCCTGGGCAGTATCAAGGCTGGGCATACTCACCAATGACGCAGATCGACGCAGAGCAAGTCGCCGTGCCGCTCCCGCAAATGCCTCGACACGCCACTTCAGGCGTCCCCCCGCGCCCGCCGCGCCTATCTTTCGTTACCAGACACACAGCCTTCAAGGAACAGGGCACCACAAGGTTCGCCCTGTGATGGCGGTGGCGAACGTGATCGGTCCATCGGCGCGGTTAGCGGAGATTACCTGGTTGATCACCCCATCCCAGTCCACGGAGGTGGATTTGGTGGCGGAGCCTTCAGCCGGGACTTCAGTCCAACGGCCATCCCACGTCAATAGGGCAATCACGTTCGCCACCGCCATCACAGGGCGACCAATGGCCCATGTAGCCTCCCCTCCATCCAACCAGTACGATCCCTCTATGCGCCATTCGCAGCGTCTTCTCGGAAAACAGATCGCGGGGGCTTGACATTCCAGCACACATGCCGTAATATAAACGCATGTTTGAAACAGACGTTCATAACGACGATCCGAAAGTTGAGCGCAGCGCCACGCGCGACCTGATCCTCGCCGCCGCGCTCCGTATTCTCGCGCGGGATGGCTACGGCAGACTCACCGCACGCGCCGTCGCGGCCGAGGCCGGGACGAATATCGCCTCGCTCAACTATCACTTCGGTTCGAAGCGCAAGTTCCTGCCCGAACTCTACGCCGCGCTCGAACGCGACAAGTACGCGCGGCAGAGCGCGATGTACGAAGATCCTGCCACGTCACTCAGCGCGAAGTGGCGGCAGGCAGTCGCCTACTATCGCCAGGATCTCGCCGATGGTTACGTGCGGATGATCCATGAGCAGTACGCACTCGGCCATACCAGCCCGGAGATTGCGGCGCTGGTCCAGGGCAAGATTTCCTCCTGGCAGGCGCTGATCGAGGAGGCGGTTCGGCGCTACATCCCCGCTCTCGGGATCACCGCATCACCGGAGATGGTCGCAAGCGCGGTGGCAAGTTTCTGGCTCGGGATGGAGGTGCAACACCTCGCCGGGGCCAGCGAGCAGACGGGGCACTACTTCGCTATTCTGGACGCGGTCGGGGACTGGTTGGAGGCACGCGAGGCGGAAGTGGCGGCGCGGGCACCGTCGGATGAAGACGGTCATCCCGGATAGGCAAGCGAAAGCCGCTGCTATTGCTAGAGAGGAGGGGCACCATGCGCGCCATCGATCCGATCGCGACCGGTTTCGCGACGAATCCGGAGGATGGTGTTCGCATCGCCTATGAGGTCTTCGGCGACCCGACTGCCACGCGGACGATCCTCTTCCTGCCGACCTGGAGCCTCGTCCATAGCCGCTGCTGGAAGCTGCAAGTCCCGTATTTCGCGGCACGAGGATTCCGGGTCGTCACCTTCGACGGTCGGGGTAACGGCCGCTCCGACCGCCCGGCCAGCGGCTATACCACCGACCATTTCACGCGCGATACGATCGCGGTGATGGACGCGACAGGGATCGCGCAGGCCGCGCTGATCGGCTGGTCGGCCGGGTCACGCTGGGGGATCCAACTGGCCGCCACCGATCCCGAGCGCGTCACGCACCTCGCCCTGATCGGCCCGGGGGCGAACCTCGACGCCGCGCCACGCCGGGACCTCGCCACGTTTCTCGCCGCACCACCCGATTTTGCGGGCGAGAACAAATACAACGCGGTCTACTGGCGGATCGACTACCCCGACTTCGTCGAATGGTTCTTCGGCAATGTATTCAGCGAGCGCCATTCGACCAAGGGGATCGAGGACGCGGTCAATTGGGGCGCGGAGACGACGCCGGACATCCTCATCCCGACGATCGTCGAGAGCGCGACGCCGCAGATGGCGGCGTTCGCGGCGGCTGTCCGCTGCCCGACGCTCATCCTCCACGGCGCGAAAGATCGGATCATCCCGCTCACCAATGGCGAGGCGATCTGCGCTGCAATCCCCGGTGCATCGCTGGTCACGCTTGAGGGGTCCGGTCACGCGCCGCACCTGCGCGACCCGGTCAAGGTCAATCTGTTACTCCACGAGTTCATCGGACGCGACGAGCCGTCGCGGCAGAGTTGGCGGCGGGCAAGTAGCCGCCCCAAGCGCGCTCTCTACGTGAGCAGCCCGATCGGCCTCGGCCATGCCCAGCGCGACGTCGCGATCGCCGACGCCTTACGGGCGCGAGTGCCCGGTTTGCAGATCGATTGGCTGGCGCAGCACCCCGTCACGGCGGTCCTCGCGGCCCATGGCGAAAAGCTGCATCCCCTGAGCGCTCGGCTCGCCGGGGAGTCGCCGCACATCGAGTCGGAGATGCGCGGCGCGCATACGCTCCAAGTCTTCCGCGCCTTGCGGAATATGGACGAAATCCTGCTAGCGAACTTCCACGTCTTCCTCGACGCGGCCCGCGCGGGGAACTACGACCTCTGGATCGGCGATGAAGCCTGGGATCTCGACTACTACCTGCACGAGAATCCGGAGTTAAAAACGACGCCGTTCGCCTGGCTCACCGACTTCGTCGGGTACCTGCCGATGGTGCCCGCCCCGGACGACCGCGAGGTGGCCCTGACCGCAGATTATAACGCCGAGATGATCGCGCAGGTCTCCCGCTACCCGCGCGTGCGGGACGTGGCGCTCTTCATCGGGAACCCGGACGATATCGTGCCGGATCCATTCGGCGCGGGGTTGCCACCGATCCGCGCCTGGACGGAGGAACATTTCGCCTTCACCGGCTACATCCGCCCCACGACCCCCGCCGCGCCCGACGACCGGGAAGAATTGCGCGAGCGGTTCGGCTTTCAGGTGGGAGAACAGGTGGCGGTGGCGGCGGTGGGCGGGACGGGTGTCGGGGCTGGCCTGCTTCAGCGGATCGTCGAAGCTTTCCCCTGCATCCGTGCGCGGCTCCCCGGCCTGCGCCTGATCGTCGTCTGCGGGCCGCGGATCGACCCCGCCGCGCTGCCGCAGTTGCCGGGATTGGAGTATCGCGGCTACGTCCATAACCTCCACGAGATGCTGGCGGCGTCCGACGTTGCGCTGGTGCAAGGTGGGCTGGCGACGACGATGGAGTTAGTCGCCGCGCGGCGTCCGTTCCTCTACTTCCCGCTCACCGGACACTTCGAGCAGAACCGGCACGTCGCCTATCGCCTCCAGCGCTACGGGGTGCCGGACTGGGCGCGTGTCCCATTCGCGGAGGCGAACGCCAAGACGATTGCCGAGCGCCTGGCCCGAGTGCTCGCGACCCCGGTGCAATATCGCCCCGTCGAAGCCGATGGGGCAGACAACGCCGCGCAGCGAATCGCGGCACTCCTGTAACTTCGCGGCAACGGCAGCCGCGCCCGCGAGCCAATGAGGGCCGGAGGCTAATCGCCGCAGCGCTGTGGCGGTGAAGTTTCCGCTCAGCCGATGCTTATCTGCGCCCCGGTGATCGCACGCCGAACAATTCAGAAAGGAGGGACTACGCCGCGTACTCGCTGTACACGGGGCGATCGTCTACCCGGAACGCTGACAGAGAAGGAGTGAACATCATGGCAACCGCGACAGCGCTCGATATGGGCAAACTCCAGTCCTTCGCCTTCAAGGTCGTCGGCGACGTCACCGCGCAGCAGATGGGGCCACTCAGCACAGTCGGGGATCGCCTCGGCCTCTTCCGCACCCTCGAGACAGCCGGGCCGGTGACGAGCGCCGAGTTCGCCGAGCGCGCCAAGATCGACGAGCGCTACGGCCGCGAGTGGCTCTCGGCGATGGCCTGCCACGGCTATATCGACTACGACGACGCGACAAAGACGTTCACCCTGTCGCCAGAGCACGCGATGGTCCTCGCGAATACCGAAAGCCCATTGTACCTCACCGGGCTGGTCGCGATGGCCGAACCATACTGGGCGAATATGGATCTGCTGGCCCAGGCGTTCAGGCAGGGTGGCGGCGTGCCCCAGGATCGCTACGGCGAGCATTTCTGGTGCGGCTTCGAGCAGTTCACCTATACCTTCTTCCGCAACAGCATGGTGCAAGCGTGGCTCCCGGAGATGCCGACCGTCGACGCCGCCCTGCGCGCCGGCGGTGCCGTCGCCGATGTGGGGTGCGGCAACGGGCAGGCGCTCGCGATCCTCGCGCAGGCGTATCCACAGGCGACATTCGTGGGCTACGACAATTACCCGCCCGCCATCGCGGAGGCGAACGCGCGGGCGCAGGCAGCCGGGGTCGCGAACCGGGTCCGCTACGAGGTCCGCGACGTCACCAAGGGAATTCCAGGCACCTACGACCTGATCACCACCTTCGATGTCGTCCACGACATGCCGCGCCCGCGCCCCGCGCTGAAGGAGATCAAGAATGCTCTCAAAGACGGCGGGACGTACTTCGTGCTGGAGTTCAACTTCTTCGGCGACTTGCAGCGGAATATCGACCACCCGCTGGGAATCGGGGCGTTCGGTTACTCGGCGAGCACAAATTACTGCATGACGCAGGCCCTGGCGGTGGGCGGCGAAGGGACAGGGACGTGCATGGGCGAGGAGAAGATGCGAGAGCTGGCGACGGAGGCCGGTTTCACCCAGTTCCGCCGCCTGGACTTCCCAGACAATCCGTTCAACATCTTCTATGAGCTCCGCGTCTGATGACGCGGCAGCAAGCGAACCAGTTGCCCGGCGCAGTGTCGCCGCGCCGGGCAACTGGCTCTCCACTCGCGGACGCACCCAAGAAATGCCCGCGTCACCCCGGCGATGACTCCCATCGCCGGGATGACGCGAGGGCGCAGATCTGGCCCGTTGCCTGACGCAACGACCGTAGAGCGGCGCTCGGCACACGCCGCGACAGTGGCGAACGCTACGGTCTGTATCAGGCGAACCACCCTCCTCGTCCACCATTCGCGCCAATACACTGTCCGGCCCGACTCATCTTCCAGGCAGGAATACGGTAGCGAACCGCCCAAAATACCGTACTTCTACGCTTGGTCGGATTGGACTGGTCCCGTAATCTGGTCGCAGTAGCACAGCGGGGGTGACGGTGGTCACCGCGAAGCACCGCCACCAGGGTCGCGCGGCGACTCACGTTACCTCAACCCCTACCCCGGTTCGGCAAATCGACGGCGAGGGCAAAGCGAAAGGGTGATACGATGGAGACAATTACCGCACGGGCAGGCGCTAACCGCGATACCGACGACGCGGCAGAGGCACTCCGTCAGCGCGTGGCTCCGCTGGCAATCGGCGGGGCGGAGTTCCGCGCTCTGGGCCATGAGTTGGTCGATCGGATCGCGGCATTCTACGACACCTTACCGTCACGCCCGGTCACCCGAGATGCATCTCCGGGGAGTCTGCGCCAACTCCTCCCCACCGGGCCGGTGCCCACAGACGGCACCGCACCGGGGCCGCTCCTCGATGAAGCCGCCAGCTTGCTCTTCGAGCACTCCCTCCA
>JAABUN010003712.1_pt1 | contig 22802 bp, 15 predicted proteins | sample 5559311 | NCBI WGS metagenome assembly JAABUN01 (sample SAMN10711877, study PRJNA513370) | rock metagenome | isolation source: Antarctica rocks | place: Antarctica: Victoria Land, Siegfried Peak sud
TCACGACACCCTGAAGATGATCGTCGCCAGGCGTCATTCGCGATCCAGCATCTAGAGCATTTTTCGATCAGTATGCGTCATATCCTGCGGCGGCGAAGTAGTTGGCGCATTCGTTCGGGGTGAAGGCATCGAGGCTCTCGCCGATGACACGCCAGAGCTCGTCGACGGTTCGGGTGGCCGCTTTGCGTAGAAGCGTTTTGAGCTTGGCGAAGGCGTTCTCGATCGGGTTGAAGTCGGGCGAATATGGCGGGAGGAACAGGAGCGTAGCACCAGCCGCCTCGACCGCAGCCCGGACGGCGGTGCCCTTGTGGGCGGGCAAGTTGTCGAGGATCACCACATCGCCGGGTCGCAGCGTCGGCACGAGCACCTGTTCGGTGTATGCGAGGAACCACTCTCCTGTCATCGGGCCGTCGAGTACCATCGGCGCGGTCATACCGGTGAGCCTGAGGGCACCGACGAAGGTGGTCGTCTTCCAGTGGCCATGCGGGATCGGCACCCGCAGTCGCTCGCCGCGCGGTGCACGTCCATGCAAACGGGCCATCTTGGTGTTGGCGCCGGTCTCGTCGATGAATACTAGCGTGTGCGGGTCAAGATCGAGTTGCCCCTCGAACCACGCCTCACGCCGGTTCAGGACGTCGGGACGATCCTGCTCGGCCGCATGCCCGGTCTTTTTTTGAGCGTGATCCGCCGGCGTTTGAAGAAGCGCCATAATCCGGCGATGCTGACGCCGATGCCATGCCCTGCAAGCTCGGCACGCAGGTCGGCTAGGGAGACGTCAGACTTCCTCTCTAGCGCACCGAGAATCTCAGCGGCATGCGCCTCGATCCTGCCAGAGCGGCGATCACCACCCTGCGGCTTGGGGGTGGCATCGCCCGCCGTCCTTGAAAGAGCATGCCAGCGGATCGCGCTCGACGCGCTTACTCCGAAGCGGGTCGCCGCCTGGCGACAGGACGCGCCCTCCTCGATGGCCCCGATCACACGCTTGCGAAGATCAACCGACAGCGCCCTGGTCATACATGCCCGCCTCCTCGCCGGCACGCAGACTGAATCAGATCGCGACGCTCTTGGGAATCCCCCTTGAATCAGTCAGCTCGAAACATGCTCTAGGCGGATCCATGACGGAACCGACAGGGGCTGCGCGCAGGGCGGCTGCCTTCCGGCGTATGCGTGAGGCGCATCGGGCAGAAATGGCCGAGGATTATGTCGAGCTCATCAGCGATCTGATCGCGGCCACGGGAGAGGCGCGGCTCGCCGACTTGGCCGAACATGTGGGCGGGACGAGCGCGACCGCATCCAAGGTGGTTCAGCGGCTCCAGCGCGCCGGATTGGTGCAAAGCCGTCCTTATCGGTCGATTTTTCTGACAGCCGACGGCGAGACGATGGCCAAGGCGTCGCGGCGACGCCATCATGTCGTGCAGGAGTTTCTGCGGGCGCTCGGTATCGACGACATGACCGCCGAGGCGGACGCGGAAGGTATAGAACATCACGTCAGCGAAGCGACGCTGGCCGCTTTCGCCCGCATAACGAAGACTCTCGACGAAGATCGACGGGACGCGTGATCCGGTCGCGATCTTAAAAGCCGAATTCGGCGCGCAATCCGAGGATCAATGCATTTTCCTGGCTGGGGCGACCGCCTGGGTTGATGACGTATTGAAGGTCCGGCTGAAGCGTCAGCCAGTCGGTCACCGGCGCGCGATAGCTTGCCTCGACGATGACCTCCCGTGCACCGATTTGGGCGCCTTCGCGCAAGAGGCCGCGCCGGAACGGGTTGCCGAATTCGACCAGACCGACGGCAATTCCGACCTGATCTTCGTCGCGGCCGGCAATAGGGCCAGTGTAGGTTAGGCCGCCGCCGAGGTAGCGTTCGACCGCGTTCAGGGTCTGGTTGGCAAAGCCCAGGCGAACCCAGCCGGCAAGCCCCTGCGCATTGTCGTTTTCCTCCCGGGTGAGCCAGCGCTCCACGAGCATGTAGAGGCCGTCATTACCACCACGTTTGACGGGCTCGGCCATGGGCTGCGTGACCCGAAGATCCTCGAACCGGCCAGTGTAGCGCCAGGTGCCGACTGCCGCCTTGGTGCTGTCGTCGAGGTAGTTCAGTTCGACAACGGCCAGCGCGCCGTCGCCTTTGCCGAGCATGATCGCAGTGCGCTGCGGACGGTCCGGATCCCCCGGCACGCCGTCGAGGATCGCGGCACGGACAAGCCAGTTCTCGGTGACTTTTAAGTCGCCGCGAAGGGCAACCGAGGTCGTTGGAAAGATTGATGGCCCATTCCGCCCCGACTGCGAGAAGTCGGGGCCGATGCCGTGCGAGGGGTTGAGGAAGAGCGCGGCGCTGGCTATCGCGTCGAACTCGGAATTGAGGTCGTAGAGGCCGAACTTCAGCGACGCACGGTCCGACGCGAAGCGTTGCTCGACCCAGGCTTCGTAGAGCCGTGCCGCGCGGACGCCGGTCTCGATGTTCGATATGCCTTGGGCGTCGCCGACGAGATCTTCGGAAAAACGTGTCCCATTGTTGTAAAGACCGTATGCGAAGAGCGTCAGCCCACGCCAGCCGAACGCCCGTTCGGCATCGACGACAAGCGTCACGTCCAGGTTGTCGAGATAGCGCGAGCCGCGCCGCACGCCTCCGCGCAGGTTGCTCCAGACATCGGCGGTGTAGACCACGGACAATTCGACTGGAGACGACTTTTCCTCGACCGAAGGAGGCGCGGATCGATCATGCACCTGGGTGGCCGCGTCTTCTGCCGGGCCGACCCCGGTTTTGGGCGCCGGGAGGGCGTCCTCCATCGTGTCGCTTGTTTGCTGAGCGCTTGCCGGAGCGGCCAAGCAGAGCAGCGCGCTAGCCAAGCCGACGCGTGAGCAGCGAACCATCAGATATCATCCCATTCCATGTCAACCAAGCCTTGGCTAAACTTTCGTGGGACTGCAAATTAGCCTGAGCAGGTTAATGGCCTTGTGCATCGATGGTCGGAGCCGCGGACGATGGGAGCGTAATCGAATGAGCGAGTTTGAATTGGCGAATGCGCCGGGCCTGCTAAACCGTAGAAGCGCGCTGCTGATGGCGGCGGGCGGGCTGGTGGCGCTGGGTCTTCCAGCGTGCGCTCCCAAGGCGAGCAGCGGCTTCAAGGTCGTCACCACCTTCACGATCATCGCTGACATGGCCCGCAATGTCGCGGGTGACGCGGCGGTCGTGGAGTCGATCACCAAAGTCGGTGCGGAAATCCACAACTATCAACCGACGCCGGGCGACCTGGTAAAGGCGCAGGGTGCCGATCTGATCCTGTGGAACGGCCTCAATCTGGAACTATGGTTCGAGCAGTTCTTCGACAATCTTCGGGGCGTTCCGGGTGTGGTCATTTCCGAGGGTGTCGAGCCGATCGGCATCGGGGAAGGACCCTATACGGGCAAGCCCAACCCGCACGCCTGGATGTCTCCGGCCGCGGGCCTCATCTACGTCGACAACATCGCCGACGCGCTCGCCGAGCATGATCCCAAGAATGCGGAAACCTACCGCCGCAACGCTGACGCGTACAAGCGGCAGATCGAGGCGGTGCTGGCGCCGATCCGCGCGCGCCTTCAGGCGATCCCGCCCGACCGACGCTGGCTGGTGACGAGCGAGGGTGCGTTCACCTACCTCGTCCGCGACTTCGGTTTACGGGAACTGTATCTGTGGCCGATCAACGCCGACAGCCAAGGAACCCCGCAGCAAGTGCGCAAAGTGATCGACGCAGTGAGGGCCAACAACATTCCTGCGGTGTTCAGCGAGAGCACCATCTCTCCCGATCCTGCCCAGCAAGTGGCGCGCGAAACGGGGGCGGCTTATGGAGGCGTGTTGTACGTGGACTCTCTTAGCGAAGCGGACGGGCCCGTGCCGACTTATCTCGACATGCTACGCGTAACATCGGAAACAATCGCGCGAGGTATCGCGGCGTGACGGCGATCCGGCCCGTCGGCGAGGGTGCGGGTATCGAGGTGAAATCCGCCACGGTCACCTACCGCAACGGCCACACCGCACTCGTCGACGCCAGCTTCGCGATCCCCACGGGAACGATTACCGCGCTGGTGGGGATGAACGGTAGCGGCAAGTCGACGCTGTTCAAGGCGATCATGGGCTTCGTGCCCGTAACGGGCGGGTCGATCACAGTGCTCGGCCAGCCGGTGCGCGCTGCGCTCAAGCGCAACGTCGTTGCCTACGTGCCGCAGAGCGAGGACATCGACTGGAACTTCCCGGTGCTGGTCGAGGATGCGGTGATGATGGGTCGGTATGGCCGCATGAACTGGCTGCGGACGGCGAAACCCGCAGACCATGAGGCGGTGAATGTCGCGCTGGAGCGGGTCGGCATGGCCGATTACCGGAAGCGGCAGATCGGCGAATTGTCGGGCGGGCAGAAGAAACGCGTGTTTCTGGCGCGCGCGCTCGCGCAGGACGGACGCGTCATCCTGCTCGACGAACCGTTCACCGGCGTGGACGTCAAGACCGAAGACACAATAACCGAACTGCTGCGAGCGTTGCGCGACGAGGGGCGGGTGATGCTGGTTTCCACCCACAATCTGGGCAGCGTGCCCGAGTTCTGCGATCGCGCGGTGCTGCTCAACCGCACGGTGCTCGCGGCGGGACCGACCGGGGACGTGTTCACCCAGGCGAACTTGGAGCGGGCTTTCGGGGGCGTGCTGCGCCATTTCGTGCTGAAGGAGGAAGACATGGCAACGGGCCAGCGGCGTGCGGTCGGCATGCTCTCGGACGATGAGAGGCCCTTCATAGTCTACGGAAACGACGGTTCCGCGCCTGAACCCGTTCGAAGCGTTCCGTGACGGCGCTGCTAGAGCCGTTCGGCTACGGCTACATGATCAACGCGATGGGAGTGAGCGCGCTGGTCGGTGGGGTGTGCGCTTTCCTGTCAGCCTATCTGATGCTCAAGGGCTGGTCGCTGATCGGCGACGCGCTCTCCCATTCCATCGTTCCCGGCGTCGCGGGGGCGTATATGCTGGGCCTGCCCTTCGCGCTCGGCGCTTTCCTGTCTGGGGGGCTGGCCGCAGGCGCGATGCTGTTCCTCAACCAGCGGACCAAGCTCAAGGAAGACGCAATCATCGGCCTGATCTTCACGTCCTTCTTTGGGCTTGGGCTTTTCATGGTGTCGGTGTCGCCGACCTCCGTGGACATACAGACCATCGTGCTGGGCAACATCCTGGCGGTGACGCCGGGCGATACGCTGCAGCTGGTGGTGATCGCGGGCGTGTCGCTCACCATCCTGCTCGCCAAGTGGAGGGATCTGCTCGTCGTCTTCTTCGACGAGAATCATGCCCGTTCGGTCGGTCTCAACCCGTCGCTGCTCAAAGGCCTTTTCTTCACTCTGCTCAGCGCCTGCACCGTCGCCGCGCTGCAGACGGTGGGCGCGCTGCTGGTCATCGCCATGGTCGTGACGCCCGGAGCGACGGCGTATCTGCTGACCGATCGCTTTTCGCGGCTGATCGCGATGAGCGTGGCGATCGGCGCGATCTCAAGCTTTTTCGGTGCCTACATCAGCTATTTTCTCGACGGCGCGACCGGTGGCGTGATCGTGGTGCTGCAGACGCTCGTCTTCCTCGCCGCCTTCGTCCTGGCACCCAAACATGGCCTGCTCGCGGCTCGGCGGCGTGCCGGTACGCCACGTGTGGAAGCGATATGATGGAGACGTTGCTCGCCCCCTTCACCTTTCCGTTCATGCAGCAGGCGTTCGCGATCGCGCTCCTGACGGCTGTGCCCACCGCATTGCTGTCGTGCTTTTTGGTGTTGAAAGGCTGGTCGCTGATGGGCGATGCGGTCAGTCATGCGGTTCTTCCGGGTGTCGTGCTCGCCTACGTCGCCGGGCTTCCGTTGGCCGTGGGCGCGTTCGCGGCGGGCATGGCGTGCGCGCTCGCGACCGGCTGGCTGAAGGAGAACAGCCGCATCAAGGAAGATGCGCTCCTTGGCGTCGTGTTTTCGGGCATGTTCGCGCTCGGCATTGTTCTGTACACGAGTATCGAGACGGACATTCACCTCGACCACATATTGTTTGGCAACATGCTGGGCGTCAGCACCGGCGATCTGGTTCAGAGCGCCGTCGTGGCCGCGATCGTGACGGTTGCGATCGGCCTGCGCTGGCGAGATCTCCTGCTGCACGCATTCGATCCGCAGCAGGCGCGCGCCCTCGGCCTGCCGGTAGGGCTGCTGCATTACGGCCTGCTGTGCCTGCTGTCGCTGGCGGTGGTCGGCGCGCTCACCGCCACTGGGATCATCCTGACGATCGCCATGCTGATCGCCCCTGGAGCGATCGCCTTCCTCCTCACCCGCCAATTCGCCGTGATGCTCGGGGTAGCGGTAGCCGTAGCGGTGTCCGCGTCGCTTCTGGGCGTCTATCTGAGTTTCTTCCTCGATAGTGCCTCGGCCCCAACTATCGTGCTGCTACTCACACTTGCCTTTGTCGCGGCGTTCGTAAGAGCGGGGCGCACGCTGCGCGCCGAGACGGTCCCGGTCGCAATCAGTAGCTAGAGCGCAGCAGAACGTTCAACAGTCCTCAAACTGCTCGTCATCGATGGCGCTGGCGGGCAACCCGGATTGCCTGAGGTTCGACGCGCTCGAGTGGCGTCCGCTTCTACATGAACCCGCTCCAAAGCAGCCATTCCGCTTTCGGCCAGCTCTCGCCGTAAGAGCCGTCTGGCTGCAACGCACCCAAGTTCTGTCGCTGGAGCTGGCTGGGTCAGCTTCAGAAGCGGACGTTCGTTGAGTCCGGCACGCTTGTCGCGCCTTTAGACCGGCGCTTACCTGAGCTTCGCCGCGATCCCGTTAAGTGTTTCGCGAAGAGCAGCTGTGCGCCTCATGCTCGCCGGGTCAACGCCCCGAGGCGTGAGTTTTGCCGCAAGCTCCTCCACCCTCATAGCGAGAGAGCGGTCCCGCCCGTTGGCGTTCATGCGCGCTTTGGCCTGAACCAGCGCGGCATTAAGATCGGCGAGAGTCGCGCGGGAGAGCGCCTGCGTCCGGGCTAGCTGATCGACATAGGCAAGCGCCACGACAGGATGAGCTGGCCAAGTCACAGGAAATTGCTGCTGCGGATTGAACATGGCGCCCTGATTGGCAAGCGCGGCCGCGGCAATCTCATTTTCCGTCAGATGCTGGCTCGGCTTGAGTGCAAACACGTCGAGGCCGCGAGCAATCTCGGTCCCGTAGATCCGGCCATCATACCAGTATGTCGACCAGTAGCCGCCGAGGACCTCATGTTTTGCGTCGATGGGGCCGCGGTCGAAATAGGCGATTTCGCTCGGCTTGTCGGAGTTCGTGAAGTCGATCACGGAAAGCCCGCCTTGGTACCAGGCCTGGACGAAGATATCGCGACCGGGAACTGGGACGACGGAGCCGTTGTGCGCGACGCAGTTCTCCCGCTCCGTCTGCACGGCGGGCAGCTTATAATAACTGCGGAACTGGAGCTTGCCGCCGGCAATGTCGTAAATGGCGTTAGCGCCCCAGTTGCGCCTGTCCTGCGCGCGGCAGCGTGGCCGCGAGCCGCCGCCCCATTCATCGGTGAACAGCACCTTGGTGCCGTCATTGTTGAAGGTCGCCGAGTGCCAGTAGGCGAAGGACTTGTCCGCCACGGCATCGATCCGCCGGGGTTTGCGCGGATCCGCGATGTCGAAGATGATCCCGTTGCCCGAGCAGGCGCCGGCCGCGATCTTCTTTGAAGGAAAGACGGTGATGTCGTGGCACTGGTCCGTCCGCCGAGTCTCCTGCGTGTCCTTGCCATGGTCGCCGCCCTGCCAGAGGCCAGCAAGGCGGCCGCTTTGCGGGTCGGCAAAGACGGCAGGGCTGTCTATGATGCGGGCGCGTGACGGATCCGCGAGCGGAATCTCGACCACGTCGATCCTGAACAGGGCGGTGCGCTCGTCCCCGGGAACGTCTCCAACGCAGCCCTTCAGCTCTTCCTGATCGCGGATGCTCGAAGTGCCCGAGACATAGACGATGATCGCATCACGGGCGGCGGGATCGGACACGACCGAATGGGTGTGCGAACCCCGACAGGTTTGCGCCTGGCCTACCTGGACCGGTCGCCGGGGATCGTTGATGTTGAAGATGCGCAGCCCACGGAAGCGATCCGGACTCACGTCATCGCTCACGCCTTGGCCACCGCAATCCACTCGGCCGCGCATTTGCTCGACCGACATGATAAGGATGTCGCCGACGATCGAGACGTCGCCTTGTCCGCCGGGGCAGATAACCGAGCTCAGCAGGACAGGCGCGCCCTCGCCGAGCCTGTAGAGATTGAAACCGTGATAATTGCCGACTGCGAGCACGTCCCTGGCAAAAGCCATGTCGGTGTTCGCGAAGGCCAGCAGGGGAGACCGATTGCCGAAGTCGGGGTCGCCCGTTGCTGCGGCAGCAGCTGCGTCCGTCGTCTTCTCCGCTGCCTTGGGCGGCTTTACCGGCGGCAGGCCGGCTGGGTTATTGGGATCGAAGAAGCCGGTCGGTTTCGGCAGGCTCGCAACGAGAGCGACATTGCTGGCGGCCTGGCCAGCATCCCGGAAACCGGGCTTCAGTCCTGATCGCGGGTCCGGCAACAATTGCACCAGCAGGCCGGTCATCCGGTTGATCTCGGCGCGTTGCTCAGTGGTGACCTCGCTCGTGAAGTTCTCCAAAACCGGATCGTAGGCCGAGCCGGGCTGCTTCAGCAGGTTCTCCGTCATCGTGACCGCGCCTTCGTGATGGGCGATCATTCGCTCGAGGAACTGCCGTTCGAACTCCGGCCCCTTGGCTGCGGCAAGCGCAATCATCTGTTCGCGCGTGGCCATGCCGGCCATATCTGCCATGGCGGCATGGTCATGCGCACCATGACCTGCGCTCGGGTCCGGCGCAGCCTCGCCTCGCTCGCGCAGCCAGGTCTGCATAAACTTGATTTCGTCCGCTTGAGACGCGGTGATCCGCTCGGCAATGTCGAGCAGCTCCTGCCGCGTGGTGCGCCCCTTGACCAACTTCACCATCTCCACCGCCTGCTGGTGGTGATGGATCATGTCTTGCATGTAACGCACATCGTCAGGCGAATAGCGCGTATCTGCGACTTTCACTGCTTCTTGGGGGCTGATCTGTCTAGACGCTTCGCCCGGTGCCCCAGGTTGAATGATGGGCGCGTTCTGCGCCATTGCGCCGTTGGCGGCTGCGAGCAGGCCGAAAGCGACCGAGGAGAGGAGGCAGCTTCGATTGTAGGGGAGGAATTTGTAGAACAAAATGCGCTCCTGTCAGGCACGGATCGGCCGGGCGTTAGCACACGCGTGAGCGTAAACTACACAATGAACAGAGCAGGAAAGCGGACCCCCGTCCAACTTGCGCGACCGATTTTCTTTTTTACGCGGCCCGAGGCGCAGCCCTAAATCCGGTACCACCCTGCCAGCAAGGGCGGTCCCGTTCAATAAGCAAGGCTGATGCCGTCCGCACGCACGTCCGAGGCTGCGCTGTAGACGAGTTCGCCACCACTTCCTCGACGCTCCACGGAGGAATAGCGTCCAAAGCCACCGTCGGAAGGGCCGAGCCGCCAGCCCATCTCGGCCAGCGCCAGCGCGGTGGCATCCGGAACCCCGGTTTCCAGCCGGAGGAGCCCGTTGCCGCCGATGCTCTTATCGTCTTCGCCCATCTGCTCGGATGAGCCTTCATGTTGCCAGCGTGGCGCATCGCCGGCCGCCTGCCCGTCGAGGCCGTGATCGACGCGGTTCATGATGATCTGCGCCTGTCCCTGCGGCTGCATCCCGCCGCCCATCACTCCAAAGGACAGCCACGGCTTGCCGTCGCGGGTTGCGAAGCCCGGGATGATCGTCTGGAAAGGCCGCTTGCCCGGCGCGTAGACGTTCGGATGCCCGTCCTGCAGGGAGAAGAGCTGGCCGCGATCCTGGAACATGAAGCCGAGCCCGTCCGCGACCAGGCCCGAGCCCATGCCGCGGAAATTAGACTGGATCATCGACACCATCATGCCGTTGCGGTCGGCGACACTGAAATAGGTGGTGTCGCCCTGCGATGGCGCTTCGCCGGGGCGGATGTCCGGGTTGATCCTGTCCGGCCGGATCAATTTTGCCCGTTCGGCGGCATAAGCTTTGGAGATCAGCCAATCGACGGGCATTCGCGAGAAGCTCGGATCGCCGTACCAGCGGGCGCGGTCCTCGTAGGCGAGGCGCTTGGCCTCGGCGCCAAGATGGATCGACAGAGGGGTCTGGAACCCCGCTTCCTTCATGTCGAACCGCTCGAGCATGTTGAGCATCTGCAGCGTAGCCAGCCCCTGCGTGTTCTCGGCAATCGCGTAGACGCCGAGGCCGCGATAGGTGGTCATCGCCGGCTGGCTCCACGAACTCTCGTGCGCGGCGAGGTCGGCGCGTGTCAGCCAGCCGCCGATTCGGCGGAAATAATCCTCGATCGTGCGCGCGATTTCGCCCTCGTAGAAGACGTCGCGGCCTCCTTCCGCAATTCGGCGATAGGTTCGGGCGAGATCGCGATTGCGGAAAATCTCGCCGGCTCGCGCCCGGTCGCCCGACGCGTAGGTCGCCTGCGCGTTTGCGACCTCTTCGATGCCTCGGCCGGGGCCGGCAAAGTTCGCCATCGCGCGGTTCATGTAATAGGCCACCACCGGCGAGAGCGGGACGCCGCCTTCCGCATAGGCGATGGCCGGCTCGAACAGTTCGGACCAGCGCAGTTTTCCGTAGCGCCGATGGAGGCGCCACCAGGCGTCGACCGTCCCCGGCACCGTTACCGTCACCCCGCCATAAGGGGGCAACACGCCGTTGCGGGCTCGGGAGCGCACGGTATCGAGGCTGAGCCCGCGCGGCGACCGGCCGGACCCGGATATCCCCACCACGCGCGAGGCAGCAGGGTCCCAAAGCATGGCGTAAAGATCGCCGCCGATCCCATTCGCGGTGGGCTCTAGAAAGCCGAGCGCCGCGTTTATAGCAATGGCGGCATCGACCGCCGAGCCCCCATTCTTCAAGATTTCGATGCCCGCGAGAGTGCCGAGAGGATGTGACGTTGCGGTCGCCCCGTTGCGGCCGAACACCTCGGAGCGCGTTCCGAAGCTCGCGCCGACCGGCCGATCGCCCGCTTGCACGTCCGGGTAGAACTGAGTGGCTGGCAGCGCCGAGTTCAGGGGCGGAACGGTTCTGGACGTTTGCGCCGATGCACTGCGAGCAAGCGGGAGGCCGATAACGGCCAGCGGAGCGGCGGCTAGGAATGTGCGTCTCTTCACGTGCAACTCCTCTGTTGTCTTTGTACGAAGGGCTATCAGGACGGGTACGCTCTGGCTCAGGTCCGCGGCGTGATTCTCAGCAAACTCCCGTTTTTGTCGTCGGTGAGCAGGTACAAAGCGCCGTCGGGTCCCTCGACGACTTCGCGAATGCGAGCGCCGCGCTCGGTCAGCAAGCGTTCTTCGCCCACCACACGGTCTCCGTTCATCACCAGCCGCACCAGCGCCTTGCTCGACAGGCCGCCGACGAAGACGTTTCCGCGCCACTCCGGGAACAGCTTGCCCGAGTAGATGGTCATGCCGGATGGCGAAATTACGGGGTCCCAGTAGTATACGGGCTGCTCCATGCCTGGAGCCTGAGTGGTCCTGTGGATCGGGGCGCCGGAATATTCCTCGCCATAGCCGATGGTGGGCCAGCCATAATCCTTGCCGGCTTGCGGCCGGTTCAGCTCGTCGCCGCCGCGCGGTCCCATCTCGATTTCCCATAAGCGGCCGCGGCCGTCGAGCGCGGCCGAGAGAATGTTGCGGTGGCCCGAAGACCAGATTTCGGGCCGCGCGCCCCGGCGGCCGACGAACGGGTTGTCGCGCGGGACGCTCCCGTCCGGGTTAATGCGGACGATCTTGCCGAAATGGCTGTCCAGCCTCTGCGCCTGAACCCGGCCGGGAAGGATCGAACGGTCGCCCAGCGTCACGAAGAGCTTGCCGTCGCGCGCCCACACCATGCGACCGCCGGCGTGCAGGGTGGAGTCCAGGGTCGGCATCATACGGAACACCACCTGCACGTTATCGACGCGAGGCTGGCGGCCGTCGACCAGCGTTCCGCGCGCGACGGCCAGGCCGTTGCCGCCCTGACGGGGCTCGTAATACGTCCAGTAGATCTGGCGGCTGCGGCGATGGTCCGGGGCGAGCTCCACATCGAGCAGGCCGCCTTGGCCACGAGCGTCAACGGGGGGCAGGCCGGATACCGGTTCGGACTTCTGTCCCCCAGCGGTCACGATGCGGAGCCGGCCGGGCTTCTCGGTCACCAGCATGCGGCCGTCCGGCAGGAAAGCGATGGCCCAGGGCTTGTTGAAGCCGCCGGCTACCTCCGTGACCTGGAAAGCCGTGCGGGTCTTCACGGCCGGAGCGCGGGTCTGGCCGGGAAAGGCGGGCTGGAACTCGGGGACGCTCTTGGGGCCGGTCTCCACCGGGGCTCCGGGGCGGGCCGTGGCTTCTTCGCGCGGCCGGCTTTGTTCTTTGGAGCCGCCGCCCGGCGCCAGGTTGCCACTTTGCCCGCTTTCCTGGGCCTGCGCACCGCAGGCGATCATCGCGATCAGGGCGGCGGTGGTCATAAGGGCCCGCATCGATGGTCTCCTGTCCTGTCTCGGGTGGAGCTTACCGCCAAGCAGTCGAGCCGTCATCTTCCAAAGCTGCACGACGGGTCCGCGCGAACCTCACATGGTTTTCCATGTTGAAAAGATGCAAAAATCGGTGCCTCGCTGCTGTTCAAAGTAGGAGAAAACCGTGCTGGCCCTGTCTCGTCGTTCATTCTTGTTGAGCTCGACCGCAGCCGCACTTGGCGTCTGCACGCCGATCGCGCGTCCCGGGCGCGAGGTTCAGACGGGCGAGGCCGCAAAGGCGCGGGGGCTGTACAACGCGGTGTTCGAGAAGATGCTCGCCATCGCCCCTGAAACGGCCACGGGTCTGGGTCTAGACACGGACGGGAGAGCGGCATTGAAAGGCCGCCTGTTCGATCGCGCACGCTGGGGCCGCGTCGGTTGGTGGCCCCCTTTGGTCGACGCGCTGCCGCAGTTGCGATCGGTCGACGCCAAACGGCTTCCCCTGCGCGAACAAGCCTGGCTCAACACGGCTATCTGGTACGGCGAGCGCGCGGCGGAGAGCCAGTCGATTCCGTACGGTTCGGGCCAGACGCCGTATGTGCTGACCCAGCTCTACGGCTCCTACTCGTCGGTTCCCAACTTCCTCGACACGCAGCACGGCATCGCCACCGCGGCCGATGCGCAGGCCTATCTTGATCGCCTGGATGCGTTCCACCGCAACATCGATGCCGAGGTGGATCTGGCCAGGGCGGATGCCGCCATGGGAGTGATCCCGCCGGACTTCGCGATCGACAAGGCGCTTCAGCAGACCCGCGCGCTCCGCGCCGAACACGGACCGGACGCCAAGCTGGTCCGTTCGCTCGTCGATCGCGCAGCACAGGCAAACGTGACGGGTGACTGGGGCGCGCGGGCGGCGCGGATCGTCGATGGTCCGATTGGCGCGGCCGTGCTCAGGCAGGAGGAGCTTCTGCTGGACCTTCGCCGCCGCGCCACACCCGATCCGGGCGTAAGCGGGCTTCCGCGCGGCCGCAAGTTCTATGCGCAGGCGCTGCGCTACTACACCAGCACCAACATGGATCCGGAGGCGGTTCATCGCCTGGGGCTCGAGCAGGTGGCGGAGCTCAGCGCGCAGGCCGACCCGCTGTTGCGCCAGCAGGGCATCACGCAAGGGCCGATCGGCCTTCGCATCGCGGCGATCGAGCGGCAGCCGGGACAACTGTTTTCCAACAACGACGGGGGCCGGGAACAGCTGCTTGCCTACAACCGCAGCCTGATGGAGCGGCTTCGCGCGCGCATGCCCGAGCTGTTCTATTCGCTGCCCGTGAGCTCCATGGAAGTGCGGCGGGTGCCGGTGGAGATCGAGGTCGGGTCCGCGGGAGCCTACGCCCAAGGCGGCAATCTGGAAGGCACGCGCCCCGGCATTTTCTACATCAACCTGCAGGACGTCAGCAGCCGGCCGCGCTTCACGCTGCCGACGCTCACCGCGCACGAAGCGATACCCGGGCATCTGTGGCAGGACGCGATCGTCAACCGCGCGCAGGACATCCCGCTGCTATTCCGCAGCACGGGGATCTCCGCCTTCGGGGAAGGCTGGGGGCTGTACGCCGAAACGCTGGCGGACGAGCTTGGGCTCTACCGCGACGACCCGCTCGCCCGCATCGGCATGATCCAAAGCTTCATCTTCCGGTCGGCGCGGCTGGTCGTCGACAGTGGTCTCCATGCGAAGGGCTGGAGCCGGGAACAGGCGATCCGCTATTTCATGGAAACGGTCGGGCGAAACCGCCGGGCCACCGAGCGCGAGATCGACCGTTACATCGTTCGCCCCGGACAGGCGGCGGCGTACAAGATTGGCCACAACGAGATGCTGCGCATACGGGACGAGACGCGGCGGCGGCTTGGCGCGAGGTTCGAACTGAAGGCGTATCACGATCTGGTGTTGCTGAGCGGGGACATGCCGCTTGAGGTGCTAACGCGGTTGGCGCAACAATGGGACGGCCGCCGCGTCGCTTAAGTGGATGGACGCCTGGGTTCCCGGGAATTCGCAGCTTCGACCCAGAGCAGCCGCAGGCTCGGCTTACAGCGTCGCCACGGGGGCGAGGCCGATTGCTCCTGCGGGCGACGGAGGTTAGCCTGAGCTTCTCCGTTTTAAGCGAAGGACTTTCGAATTGACCCTGCGCCTCGCTCAGCCGCTGCTGCTGCTTGCCGGTTGTGCCACTCAGCCGCTCGCCGGGACGGCCCCTGCGGCTGCAATCTCTCTGGCCCCGATCGCTCCGACCGGTACCCAGGCGGAAGACGCGCGGCTGCACGCGTTTCTCGATGCGGCGTTCGATGCCAACGTTGCGCTCAGCCCGGAGACCCAGACGGCGCTGGGGCTCAAGACCGATTACGACAGGCTCGACGACTACACCGACGCCGCCGACGTTCGTCGCATGGAACTGGCCGAGCGTCAGTTGACCCAGATGCGCGCGCAGTTCTCGCTCGATCGGCTGGGGCCGCAAGCGCGGCTGAGCTATCGCCTGTTCGAAACGCAGGTGGAGCACTCGCGGCGGCAACACCCTTTCCGCGCCTACGGCTTTCCCGTGTCGACCAACGGCAGTCCTGCCGGCGACATTCCCGTCTTCCTGGTCAACCAGCATCGTGTGAACAGCGTCGCCGACGCCCGCGCGTATATTGCGCGCATCGCCGAGAGCGAGCGCGTTATGCGCGAGGTCGCGCAGACGATGCGCGATCAGGCGGCACGCGGCATCGTCCCGCCCAAGATGGTGTTCAAGCCTGCGCGCGAGGATGCGACCAAGGTGATCAGCGGCGCGCCGTTCACCCGCGGCGAGGACAGCACGCTGCTTGCAGACTTCAAGAAAAAGGTCGCTGCGCTGGACGCGCCGGCAGCTGAAAAGACGAGGCTGGTGGCCGATGCCGAAGCCGCGCTCGCCGGGTCGTTCCGGCGGGGCTTCGCAACGCTGTTCGCCGCGCTTGACGAGATCGAGCCCAAAGCCATTGGGAATAACGGCGCCTGGAGCCTGCCCAACGGGGACGCCTTCTACGCCGCCCGCCTGGCGCAGAACACGACCACGGATCTGACCGCCGACCAGATCCATCGCATTGGCCTCGATCAGGTTGCGGCGATCCGCGGGGAGATGGAGGCGGTCAAGCGCCGCATCGGCTTTGCAGGGACGCTGGAATCGTTCTTCGACGCGATCCGCAACGATCCCAAGTTCAAGTTCCCGAACACCGCCGCGGGCCGCGAGCAATATTTGACGCAGGCGCGCGGCGTCGTCGCTAAGATGATGGCCGCGGCGCCCCGCTGGTTCCACACGTTGCCGAAAGCCGCTTTGGAAGTGCGCGCGGTGGAGCCGTGGCGCGAAGGCACGGCCGCGGTCGCCTTCTACAACCGCCCCGCGCCCGATGGATTGCGGCCCGGCATCTATTACGTCAACCTCGCCGACATGAACCAGGTGCAGTCGGTGCAGCTCGAGGCGATTGCGGTGCACGAAGGCGCGCCGGGCCATCATTTCGAGATCGCCCGCGCGCAGGAACTGCCCGGCCTGCCCAAATTCCGGCGCTTCGGCGGCTACAGCGCCTATAGCGAGGGGTGGGGCCTTTATACCGAGCGGCTGGCGAAAGAGATGGGCGCCTATACCGATCCCAACGCGGAGTTCGGCATGCTTTCGCTGCAGATTTGGCGCGCGATCCGGCTGGTGACCGACACCGGACTGCATTCCAAGCGCTGGACCCGCGAACGAGCGGTCGCGTATTTCAAGGCGAATTCGTCGCTGTCACAGCTCGATATCAAGCGTGAGGTAAACCGGTACATCAACAATCCCGGCCAGGCGACCAGCTACATGATTGGGCAGCTCAAGTTCGCCGAGTTGCGCAAGCGAGCTGAGACCGCGCTGCGCGACCGCTTCGACATACGCGACTTCCACGAGGTGGTACTGGCCAACGGTGCCGTGCCGCTGGGCGTGCTGGAGGAAGAAGTTGATCGCTATATCGCGGCGAAGCAGGGGTAGCGGTGCGCGTTTGATAACGGGCCGGCTGAAAGCTGCAGACGAACGTCCGTTTCATGGACGCGACGCCAAACAGCGGCCGGTCTGCTGCCGGCCAGACCGGGCCATCCGTTTCGCACCAGGCAATGACCGAGTTTGGTGGATTGTGTTGAAAAACTCGGCAACCGGCATTTATGTGTGCTTCAGGAGCCGCTTTAGGGTCATGCATTCTGGTTAAGTAATTGAAATCCCTTCAATGCGTTTTTACCGGATCGGCTCAAGAAGCTCCTGCCGGAGCACCAGCCGAGTTTTTCAACACAATCGGTGGAAAGATGCCACTGATTACAGGTTTGGCTACCCGGACAGGAACTTTTCTTACTCGTAAATAATCGTTGGTGCTTCCATACGTAAGGCTGTAATACTTGGTGAGCGGCTGACTGTTATCACCCAAGTCGCTCCAACATCACCGACAACGGCGTACGGGAAGGTGAAGGCAATATGCGATGGACCCCAAACTGCGTCAGCTCGCCTTGCTTCACCACCATAGTAAAACTCTCCATTCGATTTCACTTTGTCCAGCGTGCCAAGCGCGCTCCAATTAAGCTTGGCAAGGGTCTCACGTGGGCTTCGGCCGCATGCCTTGCGAACTGCTCGACAGCTAACTTTTATCTTCCGGCTTTGGCGGGCCGCTCGAAAAGCTTCACGCGCTTGTTCGAACAAAACATTGGATTCCTTTAGGTCGAAATCATCAGAGCTAAAACCATCTGTACCTTTGGGTGCCTCTGCGCAGGTCTTTGAAGAAGCCAGCCCGCTAGGTGGTGCCCAGAGCTTATCGATTTGGCGCACCTTAAGCGCGTAGGTAGGTAAAGCTGCCGACCATAAATCGGCATCAGGATCCAGTCCAGCCATAGTGATGTAAAAAGAATGAGACCGGCAAAGACTTGGGTTAAACGGCACCATCTTCTCCCGTAAGTGAACCGAAGTTACGCTCGGGCGCGGAGGTATCAGTCCACCACTACCATTTATGATGGCCTCGACGAGATCTCCATGTTCTTGTTGCGGCATAATACGCTCTGCCAGCTCCTCTGGAGACATCGAGCTCGCCTCCTGCAGTGTCACCGTAGCACCGATCGCTGTTGAGGCTTGAAGCAAAAGGGCGAAAGTCATCATCATTATGCGCGCCTCGGTGAAAGCTAATGCTTAGCGTACGCTGCTGCTGTCTGCTAATCGGTCTATAGCGGAATGGCCGCTTTTGTCACGGCAAACTTGGAAGCAGCCATTCCGCTTTCGGCCGATGCTGTTGAAAAAGTCGGTCCCTGCTTTGGAGCGCGACTCTTGTGCCAATCCGGTAAAACCGAGACTGTTACTTTTCAATAACTTAACCACTGAGACGAGCGGTGGATGCTTTCCAGGCGACCTCAAACAGGCCGCTCCAGGACTTTTTCAACAGCATCGGCCAGCTCACGCCGCCGGTCGACTCAGCGCCAATCTTTGCCGTTGAGATCGCCAATGCCGCGTCCCAAAACCTGCCGCTCGTTTGGTCCAACGCGTAGGTGGAAAGGCTTCATGGGGGGCAATCGAGACCCTTTGCAACCGCGGTTACCCGGCGGCCTCGACGCGCTGACCAGCTACGCCTCCTGCTAAAAGTGTGTCTAAGGGATGCGGTCGCTGTCGTGTTCACATGGGTACTGTTGGATCCGTGTTTGGTTACCCCGATTTGACCTTCAAAGCGGCGCCGGGCTGCCGCGCACCATCGCCGCCTTCCGCTCGGTCCAGCACTGCTGTAGTTTGATTTCAAACCGATAAGCCAGGCGTAGGAACGACCGATGCGTGACGCGCTGCAATTCTACATCGACGGCCGCTGGGTCGACCCGGATAGCCCCAGGACGCTCGACGTGATCAATCCCGCCACCGAGCAGGTGGCGGGACAAATTTGCCTTGGCGGACAGGCCGACGCCGACGCCGCGGTCGCTGCAGCGCGACGCGCCTTTCCCGCCTTCAGCCAGACCAGCCGCGAGGAGCGGCTCGCGCTGCTCACCCGGATCGCCACCGAATATCAGGCGCGCTATGCCGACATCGCCGCCGCCATCACCGAGGAGATGGGCGCCCCCACGCCGCTTGCGCAACACGCACAGGCCGCCACCGGCATCGCTCATCTCCAGACCGCGATTGCCGTGCTCAAAGACTTCGCGTTCGAGGAGCAGCGCGGTTCGACCAACATCGTGCGCGAGCCGATCGGGGTATGCGGCTTCATCACCCCGTGGAACTGGCCGATCAATCAGATTGCGACCAAGGTCTTTCCCGCTCTCGCCACCGGCTGCACGATGGTCCTGAAGCCTAGCGAAGTCGCGCCTTACTCGGCCATTATCTTCGCCGAGGTCCTCCACGCTGCCGGTGTCCCAGCGGGCGTGTTCAACCTCGTCACCGGTGACGGGCCCACGGTCGGCGCGGCCATTGCCGCGCATCTCGAGGTCGACATGGTCAGCTTCACTGGCTCGACCCGCGCCGGAATCGCCGTCGCGCGCGAGGCCGCGACTACGGTCAAGCGAGTTCACCAGGAACTGGGCGGCAAGTCGCCGTGCATCATCCTCGACGATGCCGACGTCGCCGCCGCGGCGACCGCGACGATGCACGGGCTGATGATGAACTCGGGCCAGTCGTGCAATGCGCCGACCCGCATGCTCGTGCCGCACGCCAGGATGGACGAGGCAAAGTCGGCCGCGCGCGCCGCCGCCGAAGCCACTCGCGTCGGCGATCCCACGGGCGGCGCCGCCGATATCGGCCCGGTTGTCTCGAAGGTCCAATGGGACAAGATCCAGAATCTCATAGAAGCCGGAGTCGCCGAGGGCGCGACTCTCGTCACCGGCGGTCCCGGCCGACTCGACGGGCTCCCCCACGGCTATTATGTCCGCCCGACGGTGTTCGCGGACGCGACCAACGCCATGACCATCGCTCGCGAGGAGATTTTCGGGCCGGTGATGACGATCATCGGTTACCGGGATGAGGAAGAGGCGATCGAGATTGCCAGCGACACCCCCTATGGCCTCGCCGCCTACGTGCACGGCGAACCCGCCCACGCGCTCAGGGTCGCCGCGCGGCTGCGCGCCGGCCAGGTCAATCTCAACGGCGCCGAGCTCGACTGGACCGCGCCGTTCGGGGGCTACAAGCAATCGGGCAACGGCCGCGAATGGGGCGAGCACGCGTTCGCCGAATTCCTCGAAACCAAGGCCATTATCGGCTACGGCGAGGCGGCGGCGTTGGGGTAGCGGGCGTAGCCGACGGGAAGCCGAATGCGATCAATAGCGGTACCCGGCGCCGTGCGCGTTTCGAAGAATGGCTGTGGGTAGTGAGGGCTGGATGACCTACCGGGCGAACAGCGTAGCCGACCCCAATGGCGGAATCGAACGCTTCCCCCAGCCGGCTTGGTGGCTCGGGCTGCTAGGCTTGCTGCTCGTCTTGTCCGGCGCGGCGCTCGCTTCTTCGATACGAACCGCGAACGGGACTTCGGTTCGCGATATTCGTTTCGCGAGTGCGAACGGCGAGACAATGAGCGCGCTGCTGTACGTGCCCACTGGTGTTAGCGCGGCCGCTCCCGCGCCAGGCATCCTTGCGGTACACGGCTATCTGAACTCACGCGAGACGCAGGACGGGTTTGCCATCGAATTCGCCCGCCGCGGCTATGTCGTGCTGTCCCTCGATCAGACCGGCCACGGCTACAGCGGCGGCGCTGCCTTGACGAGCGGGTTCGGCGGGCCGGACGGCCTGCGCTACCTGCGGTCCTTGCCGATGGTCGACACGGAGCAGATCGGGCTGGAGGGGCACAGCATGGGAGGCTGGGCGGTGCTGGCCGCGGCCGCCGCGATGCCGGATTCCTACCGGTCGATCGTATTGGTGGGCTCGTCGACGGGGGCGCCGTTTGCGAAGGAAGGCAGCGCCGCGTGGCCGCGCAATCTCGCGCTCATCTTCAGCCGCTACGACGAGTTCACCGAGTTCATGTGGGACACCCGCCGCGCTATCGACATAACTCTCAGCCCCAAACTTCAAAAGCTATTTAACACCCGCGATTTAGTCGTCGCCAAACGGGTTTACGGGACGATAGCGAGCGGAACCGCACGCGTGCTGTTTCAGCCGGCGACCACGCACCCGGGCGACCACATCTCGCTGGCGGCGATCGGACACTCCGCCGATTGGTTCGCCGTCACCCTCAAGGGTGGGGGCCCGCGTCCGAGCGCGGATCAAATATGGTACTGGAAGGAGATCGGCACCGGAATGGGCCTCGTCGGCTTCGTGCTGATCCTCCTGGGCGCGTTCGACGCCCTCGTTCGGACGCCCGCTTTCGCGACGCTGCAACGTGAAGCCGTTGCTGGGGGCGACATGCGCGACGGCCGGTGGTGGACCTCGTTCGTGCTGAACGCCGCGATACCCGCGCTGCTCTTTTTTCCGACATTCATCGGTGCCGGCCTGCTGCTGCCTCCCTCGACCCTGCTGCCGCAAGCGGTCACCACGCAAGTCACGGCATGGGCGCTGGCCAGTGCGGGCCTCGTGCTGCTCACGAGCCGGTTCGTTCGCACGCCGGAGGCGCGGGCACAGTCGCCATGGCTGCCAGCGATCGGCATTGCGCTCGCAACCGTCGCTGTCGGCTACGCCGTGTTAGCCTTGGTCGACCAGGTCTTCGGCACGGATTTCCGCTTGTGGGTCGTGGCCGTGAAGCTTCCCAGCGCCCGGCAATGGTCGATAGCCGCACTCTATGTGCTGCCGCTGACTCTCGCGTTCCTGGCGACGCTGCGGCCGTTATGCCACGGCATGACCGTGCGGGGCGATCGTCCGCTGGCGCGGTACGGCGCGGCGGCAATTGCGCTGTCCCTGGGCTTCGTCGTGATGCTGGGTGCAATCTACGCGATCCTGTTCGCGACCGGCAGGCTGGTCACGGCGTTCGACCCGTTGAGCACGGTCATCGCCATCCAATTCGTGCCCGTCCTCGTTGCTGTGGCGGTCGTTGCCATCTTCACCTGGCGGCGAACGGGCAGCCACCGTCCCGGCGCCCTGATCTCAGGCCTGCTCGTAACGCTATATGTCGTCGCGGGCACGGCGACGCAGGTGTGAAGGCAGTGCCGGTTCAAGCGCGCGCGCCTAAACTTGGGTTGCCGCGGACCAGCACGCGAAAGCCGCGTCCGCCTCGTCGCGACTGATCGCGGGTTCGAACTCGGCATCATAGCGGGCGAGCTCGGTCAGATCGGCCTCTGCGACCAGCCCGGCACCTAGTCCGGCGGCGAGCGCAACGCCGTAAGCTGTCGCTTCGAACACCGCATGACGGCGAACGGGACGGCCAAGCGCGTCGGCCTGAAGCTGGAGCAGGAGCGGGTTCATCGTCATGCCCCCATCGACCGGCAATATCTCCGGCACGGGTAGGCCGGGTACAGCTGCAACCACGTCCGCAATTTCCCGGATGCGAAAGGCGATGCCGGCGAGCGCCGCGCGTGAGATGTGCGCGGACCTAGTGGCAAGACTGAGCCCGGCGATCAGCCCGCGCGCGTCGAACTGGCCATGCGGCCCCCCAAGGCCCTGCAGAGAAGGTCGTACTTGCACGCCGCTTGTGTCGCCGACGGATTGCGCGGCCGCCACCATCGCCTCCGACGACTCGAACAGGCCGAGTGGACCGGACATCCAGTCGAGCAGAGAACCGGCAGTTATGACCATCCCTTCGAGGCAGTAGCGGGTCTTGCCACCGACGCTCGTCAGCACTTCCGCCGGCATGCTCCTGTGCGGCATCATCGGCTCGGCGCCCGTCGCGGCCATCAGAACCGCCGAGGTGCCGAAGGTCGCCTTCCACGCGCCTTTGGCTGACGCGCCGTGCGCGATCATCCCGGCTTGTTGATCGGCCATGATGGCGCGGATTGGCACCGCCGCGCCCAGCTGGGAGTCCGCCGTGGTAGCGAGTGCACCCCAGCTGTCAACGATGTTGGGGAACAGGCTCCGGGGAAGGGCCTGGTGCGCCAGCAGTGCATCGTTCCAGCCCGTCCCGGCGGCGTAGTTCAGATAGCCGGTCATCCACGCGCAGGAGAGATCGGTCACGTGCGCAGCACCCGCGCTCAGCCGGTAAACCAGGTACGAATCGAGCGTCCCCCAGCACAGTTCGCCGGCGCGGGCGCGCGCTCCGCCATCGGTGCTGGTGGCGATCGCAGTCGGGAGCTTTGCCGATGGCACCTGAGGCCAGGAAACGAAGCCCGCGTCGCGCAACTCGCGATACGCGTCCATTCCGCTGAGGTCGCTCCAGATCA
>JAABUN010003713.1_pt1 | contig 22788 bp, 22 predicted proteins | sample 5559311 | NCBI WGS metagenome assembly JAABUN01 (sample SAMN10711877, study PRJNA513370) | rock metagenome | isolation source: Antarctica rocks | place: Antarctica: Victoria Land, Siegfried Peak sud
AGGGTTAGCGGCGTCTCGGCGTCCGAATAGACGCTGCCGCCGTTTTCCTGGATTCGCGCGCGTAGCGGCTCGAGGTAGAGCGAGGTAAGCGTGCGTCCCCTTCTAATCTCGTGAGCGTCATGAGCGACGAACAACTCGCCGAAGACTAGCCAGATATCCGCTTCGACGCTCGTAAAACCGTGCTCGAGGGCGTCGAGCAGCGGGCGGTCGTGCTCGTAGTCGTTGTGCGCGTGGGCTTGAGCTAGGGGTTGGGCAAAAGCAGTTGTAAGGAGGCTTAGGGTGAGTGCAAAGGTCAGGGTGAAGAGGCGTGTCATCAGTGGTGCATCCTTTCTGCCTCGGAGCCGAAGCCCTTCAGGTATAGGCCAATGGGGTCAGATAGGTGTCAAGGCTCTCCCACTCAAGAGCTGGTCATCAGTAGGTTGTCAGCAAAGGCATGCAGAGTAAGCCGAGAGACGTTAAGACGAGAGATCAGCTTAAGTGAAGAAGAGCGAGATCAGCTTCGAACATTGACGCGCAAGGGCAGTGCTCGCGTTCGGAAGACCGACCGGGCGCGTATCTTGCTGCTAGCTGACGTGAACGGTGAGCACCTTATCGACACAGAAATTGCCAAGGTGCTGGGGATAGCCAGTACAACTGTTTGGCGCACGAAGCGGCTTTTTGCAGAACAGGGTCTCCAAGCCGCAATCGGCTACGCCCAAGCGGTGAGGTTTAAGCCACGCAAACTTGATGGACGCGGAGAAGCCCGACTCACTGCACTCGCTTGTGGGGAAGCGCCAATCGGATACGCAACATGGACGTTGCGAATGCTCGCAGATAAACTCGTGGAACTCGAGGTCGTCAGCACTATCTCGCATGAAACGGTACGTCAGACACTTAAAAAAATGAACTGTCATCCCACTTAAAAGAGCAGCCTAGAACGGGCAAAGCCCGGGCCGTTGGCCCTAGTTCGGTGTATTCTGTCGGAGGCGAGTGCTGGGTTCGTCGCTCATATGGAAGTTTTGGATATCTACGAACGCCCACTCGATCCGAAATTTCCAGTTGTCTGCGTTGACGAACGTCGCTGTTACCTTATCGGGGACAAGCGTGAGGTCATACCAGCCAAACCTGGACAGCTCGCACGTTTCGATTTCGAGTACGTCAGAAATGGCACCGCCAATGTATTCGGGATGTTTGCACCGCTCTTGGGGTGGCGCGAGATGATGGTGACGCAAAGGCGCACAAAGCTTGAGTCCGCCGCTTGGATGAAGCGACTCGTAGACGAGTTCTTTTCCGAGGCAGAACGCATTATCGTCGTCCTCGACCAACTCAATACCCATTCGAAAGGCGTCACTTTACGAAGCGTTTGAACCCGAAGAGGCACACCGGCTCGCTGCAAAGCTCGAGTTACATCACCCGGAACTAGGCTCAGCGGGCCGGGCTTTGCCCGTTCTAGCCTAAGCACGGCAGTTAGCTGAACGCGGTTGAACTTGAGTTCGCTGCGCTCAGTAAGCAGTATTTGGACAGGCGTATCGCTGACCCGCCTTTACTCACCCAAGAGGTACATGCCTGGACGCTCGAACGCAATGCGCTCGGCACAAAAGTGAACTGGCAATTCACCACCGCAAACGCTCGTACAAAATTGGCTCGGCTTCACCCTGTAAACCTACACTGGCAGCCTAGTAATATCTAAAAACCCTCCTCAACTTCGCAGTTAACGAGTAGAATGCACCTGTAGCTCAAGCCCTGGAGTATATATGAATTTTAGAGACCTGTTTAAGAAGCCCGACGACCCGACCTTCGACCCTCTACAAGACCTTGTGCTGGAAAAGCTCCGGGTCGGTTACCTGGTCGACTATGACCTCAAGACCTGGCGGGTCTCAGCGCACAATACCTATGACTTCGACGGCCAAAAGGTAGACGAATGGGAACTCGCTTATGACCGCGACCTGCGCTACCTCGAGCGCTATGAGGACGACGACGAGGTGTGGACCCTCGCCACCAAAGTACCCGTCGGAACCCTCGGCGACGCTGTGCGCGACCGTCTCTACGCGCAACAGGAGCCGCCCGGCGAAGTCGTCTACCGAGACCGCGCCTACCACCTCTACGACGACGCTGCCGGATATTTCCGCGAAGGGGGCGTCGGCGAACCCCAACCGATGCTCACCTGGGACTACAGCGACGCCGAAAACGCGCACTTTTTGACGGTCGAGCAGTGGGGAGAACGTGAGATTCAAGCCAGCGTGAGCGTCCGCGTCCATACCTATGAGTTCACTAACATTCTGCCCAGCCCCGCCGCCGACGCTTAGGAGGTGACGTGAACCGTTACACGTTCCGATTAATGCCGATATTTATAGCTCTTTTGCTCACGGGCTGTTCAGCCCTCAATCCCGACCCACTCGAGAGCTTGCAAAGAGAGCTCTCGAGCTACCCCGAGTACACCGTCACCCTGAACGACTACACGCAAGAGGGCAACTTCTTTCCCTCCTATTACCACCAGTACAAGGTCGTCGTAGGCGAGGAGCAAGCGGGCTCGGACGCGCTTGCCTACCGCGACGAAGTTCAGGACTTTACGCAGGTGAGTGAAGGGTTTTACAACCGGTACGAACCATATCTCGGTATGGCCGTGCTGAGCAAAGCCCCGGATGATGAGGTTACGACGACCCCGTTTCCACCCGGTTACCAGTATGTCGGCGACCCACAGTACGGCAGCTGGCAGCAAGACGGTAACGGAGGGCAGTTTTGGCAGTTTGCAGGCCAGTATCTGCTGCTGAGCACCATTTTCAACTCTCTTAATGGCCCCCCCATCTACCGCGACGATTGGGGCGGCTACACTACGGCGCGCCGCAGCAACAGGCCGTACTTCGGACCCGGCAACCGTTACGGCACCACCGGCACGCTCACCCGTCAGACCAACCCGACCTTTTTCGAACGGCAGCAGACGCGTCAGGCGGCGAGTCGGCAGAGCTTCGGCAACCGCGTGCAAAACCGTGTAGGCCGCTCTAATGGGAGCAGCACTCGGGGAAGATCGTCATTTAGCTCCGGCGGGAAGTGATGCTCGACGCACTCGTAAGCGGGCTCGTCTATCTGGCGGCGACGTTTGTGCTTTTGGTCGTCGGTAAAGCCGTCTACCGCCTCGTGCATCGGCGTTTCAGCCTGCGCGAAGGGCTTTTCGAACACGACAACTTCGCCCTGGCGCTGACCATGACGGGCTACTATCTGGGGCTCGTGCTGGCGCTGACCGGCATTTTGGTCGGTCCGAGTGCCGGGCTCGTAAACGATTTGATCGATTTGTCGATCTACGGGGGCCTGGCGATCCTGCTTCTCAACCTGTCGATCTTTATCAACGACCGCGTGATCCTGCGCGGCTTCAGCAACGAAAAAGAGATTCTTCAGGACCAGAACGCGGGGACCGGTGTGATCGAGGGGGCCAACTCGGTCGCGGTAGGGCTCATTATCGCGGGCGCGCTTTCAGGGCAGGGCTCGCTTCTGACGGCGCTGGTCTTTTGGCTGACGGGGCAGCTCGCGCTGATCGTAGCCGGTTTGGTCTATGAACGGGTGCTCCCGTATAACCTGCACGGTGAAATCGAGCGTGACAACGTGGCCGTGGGGGTGGCGTTCGCAGGGCTTTTAATCGGGCTCGGCAACCTTATCCGGGTGGCCGTCGCGGGCGACTTCGTGTCGTGGGAGGTCTCGCTCGGCTCCGAACTACTCTACCTGGCGGTGGGGCTGGTGCTGTTTCCACTCGTCCGCTGGCTTACCGACCTCTTACTCGTACCGGGGGCGACGCTGGAGGCAGAACTCTTGCAAGAAAAACCGAACGTCGGGGCGGGTCTTATCGAGGCGTTCGCCTATATAGCCGCCTCGCTGCTGATCGGTGGCGCGATCTAGCGTGCAGCGCGCGAGCACCACGCACACATTGAACGGGAGCGGCTGGCTTCTCAAAGCGTGCGTGTTCGCTACCGGTATGTCGGGCATCGTCGCCGAGTACGTGATGTCGACGCTCGCTGGGTACCTGCTCGGTAACGAAGTGGTGCAGTTCGCGCTGGTAATTTCGGTCATGCTCTTCGCCATGGGTCTCGGCAGCCGTTTAAGCCGCCGAATTGAAAAGGATCTGCTCGACAGCTTTATCGTACTCGAGCTTACGCTGGCGCTCCTGTGCGGCGTGAGCGCGCTGAGCGTTTACGCGCTGGCGTTCTCGTACGCTTTTGTCGGCGTCGCCATATACGCCTTCGCCTTCGCTATCGGCCTCCTGATCGGTCTGGAAATCCCGCTGGTCACGCGCGTCAACGGGCGCTACGAAAAGCTGAGCGTCAACGTCTCTTCGGTTATGGAGCACGACTACTACGGATCGCTCTTAGGCGGTCTGCTGTTCGCTTTTATTGCGCTGCCCTACCTGGGCCTGACCTACACGCCGATCGTCCTTGGCGCGGTCAACGGGCTTGTCGCTACGGTTCTGTTCGTCCGCTACCGAAGCGCCTTTAGATACCGGCGCGCGCTCAGCGTCGCCGTCGCCCTTACGCCTATCGTCTTGAGCGGCCTCGCGCTCAGCGCAAGGCCCATCGTGCTGTACGGCGAGCAGCGGGGCTACCGCGACCCCGTCGTCTACACAGAGCAAAGCCGCTACCAAAAGCTCGTCATGACCGAGTGGCGCGGCGACCACTGGTTTTACCTAAACGGCAGCTTGCAGTTCTCGACCCTGGATGAGGCGCGCTACCACGAACCGCTCGTGCATCCGGCGTTGGGGCTCGCCGCCGCGCGTACGCGCGTGCTGCTCCTCGGCGCGGGCGACGGCTTGGCGGCCCGTGAGGTGCTCAAGTACAGCGACGTTGAGCACGTCACCCTGGTCGACCTCGACCCGGCGGTTACGAATTTGGCCCGGAGCCACCCGGTGTTGCGCGAGCAGAACCGGGGAAGTTTAGATGACCCGCGCGTCGAGGTCGTCAGCGGCGACGCTTATGGTTATCTGGAAAGGTCGGGCGAGCTCTTCGACGTGATCATCGCCGACTTCCCCGACCCCAAGTCGATCAGCTTGGCGCGGCTTTACAGCGTGCAGTTTTACCGGCTCGTAAACCGCCATCTGGGTCCGGGCGGCGTCTTTGTGACGCAGGCGACGAGCCCGTTTTTTTCACAGCAAGCTTTTTTGTCGATTCTCAAAACTGTGGGTGCTGCGGGCTTTGTGAGCGTGCCTTACCACAACCACGTACCGACCTTGGGTGAATGGGGCTTCGTGTTAGGGCTAAAGCCACCGGAGGGTAGGTCCCTCAGCTCCGGCGCGCTCAAAGGCGCGCTCGAGCGTCAAACCTTCGGCGTCACAACGCAGTTCTTAAACGCCGACGCTATGAAGCATATGTTGAACTTCGGTAAAACCGAGTTGGTAGGATTGTCGGATATCCCGGTCAGCACCGAGCTAAACCACGCCGTCGCCGAGCTTTACCGCTCCGGCAGGTGGGACCTCAACTGATGCTGGCGCGACGCCCAGGCTGGCCCACGCTGCTGTGGCGCTTTATCCGGCGCGAGAAGCTGCACCGCCTGGTGCTCGCAATGGCTCTGCTGTTCGCCTTCAGCGGGCTTACGCTAAAGGCGCTCGAGCCCGATAAAAGCCTAGCGGACTGGTTATGGTGGAGCGTGGTGACGATGACGACCGTCGGTTACGGCGACGTGACCCCGACGACCGTCTTGGGCCGCGGCATCGGCGTGGTACTGATGTTTTTTGGGATCGGTCTCCTCGGTACCTTTACCGCTACGCTGGCGGGCGTAGTGGTAACGCAAAAACTAAGAACGGAGCGCGGCTTGGGTAACGTGGAGCTAAAAGATCATCTCATCTTGTGCGTGTGGAATGGGCGCGCTCACGACATCTTGAGCGAGCTGCGGCGTGACCCCCGCAGCTGTGACCAGCCGGTCGTGCTCATCGCCGACGTAGACGTCAAACCCGTCGAGGACGAGAACCTGCACTTCGTCAAGGGCAGCGTCGGCGAAGCCACCCTGAACCGTGCGGGTATCATGAGCGCCCGCACGGTCGTCGTGCTGGGCGACGACGCCCTCACCCCCACCACCCGCGACGCCCAGGTCGTGCTGACGACGCTGACCGTAAAGAGCCTCAACCCGGAGGTCTACACCATAGTCGAACTGGTAAGCGAGGCCAACGTGCCTCACTGCCGCCGGGCCAAAGCCGACGAGGTGATCGTGGCGAGCGAAGTTTCAAGCCATCTGATCGCCAGCAGCGCGCTCGACCACGGGATCAGCAACGTGGTGTCCGAGCTTCTCAGCACGCGTGGCGGTAGCGACCTTAAAAAGACGCCCGTCCCGAGCGACCTGGTGGGCGAACCGTTTTTAGAGGCTTTAGTCCGCCTCAAGCGCCGTGACGGGACCCTCGTGCTCGCGGTTCGGCGCGGCGCGCGCGGGGAGGTCGTGACAAATCCGCCAGTCGAATTTACCCTCGAGGCGGGCGATCAACTCGTGCTGGTGAGCGCCCGTGCGTAAGTCCTCTCTGCCTGCGCGGGTCGCGCGCATTGTACGGGCGAACCTGACCGCCCGGTTCGGCGCGGCTGCCCGAACGACCCCTCACCACGACGCCGGGGCCGCGCCACCCCCGGAGCCGCCCACGCACCCTGTCAGAGAGCCGACCTTGGCGCGACTATACGCCAACCTCGAGCTGCCCTACGGCGCGGACCGGGCGGCCGTCCGGGCGGCGCGGCGGCGTCTTTTGGCCCGCTATCACCCCGACCGCTTTGCGTCCGACCCCGACCGGGCGCGGCTCGCCACCGAACTGGTGCAGGGCGTCAACCACGCCCACGACGAACTGCTTAAACTACTGGATAAGGAGAAGCCCCATGCCTGACTTCGATACCGTCAAACGCTACCTAATGAACCTCGAGCTGCCCATCGTCGAAGAAGACGCCGCCGAGGAGATCGTCGTGGTGAGCGACGAGGACGCGGGCGTCAGCCGCCTCGTCATCGACTGTGAAGCGCCCCTCCTGATCCTCGAGCAGCGCATCATGGACACGCCCGCTCAACCGGGCGAGCTGTACAGACGGCTTTTGCAGATGAACCGCACGCTCGTCCACGGCGCGTTTGTGCTCGACGAGACGGGGCAAACAGTCATCTTCCGGAACACCTTGCAACTCGACACGCTGGACGAACTCGAATTAGAAAGCTCCGTCGACGCCCTCTCTTTGGCGTTGGCCGAACACGGCACCGAACTCCTCACCTACGCGCGCCCAAACGCCACCTAGTCGTTTAGGCCGATAAACCAGCACGACCGAAAGGACCCACCATGGCAGGATTTTTCAGCCGCGTCTCCAAAGTTTTTCAAGCCGAAGCCAGCACCGCCGTAAGCCGCTTCGAAGACCCCATCAAGCTGACCGAGCAGGGCGTCCGCGATCTCAAGGGCAGCCTTACCGAGGCCATGACCAGCCTCGCACAGGTTAAGGGCGTCGCCATCCGTCTAAAAAAAGAAGCCGAAGACGAAAAGCGCCGCTCGGCGGACTACGAGCGCAAGGCTATGACGCTGCTTCAGCGGATGAAGTCGGGCGACCTAGAGCAGACCGAGGCCGAGCGTTTGGCCGCCGAAGCGCTGCGCCTCAAAGCCGAGGCCGACGCGCGCGCGTCGTCTTCGTCACAAGACTTCACCGAACAAGACCGGATAGCCGGTCAGCTTCAGAGCAAAGTCGATCAGCTCCGGCGCGACATCAGCCGTTACGACAACGAACTCATCACCCTGCGGGCGCGGGCGAAGACGGCCACCTCGGTTAAAAAGATCAACCAGCACTTGGCCGGGGCCGACTCGTCGGACACTATTGCCATGCTCGAGCGAATGCGCCAAAAAGTCGAAGAAGAAGAGTCGCTGGCGCAGGCTTACGGCGAACTCAGCGCCGCCCCCAAGAGCGCCGACGCCGAGATCGACCGGGCGCTCGCCGCGCCCGCCGCCGATACGCAGGACTCCCTGGCGGACCTCAAAAAGCGCATGGGCATCGGCAGCTAGCACGCGTGGCGGACCCGGACACGGCTGCTCACCCTTTCGCCGGACACCATCTGCTCGCCGAACTCTACGGCGTCGCGCCGAACAAGCTAGACGACCCCGACTTGCTCGCTGGGGCGCTCAGGCGCGGTATAGAGCGGGGCGGGGCGACGCTTCTTCACCTCGAGGTCAGGCGCTTTTCACCGCACGGCGTCACCGTGCTAGCGCTTTTGACCGAGTCGCACGCCTCGCTGCATACCTATCCGGAGGCGGGCGCGCTCTTTTTCGACGCCTTCACCTGTGGAGAGGGCCGACCGCAGGCCATTCTGGAGGCGGTCGCGTCGGCCCTCTTACCTAAAGAGGTGCGGAGCAGACTGGTGGAGCGTGGCGACCTCACGAAGGTCGGTTGTTAGATGTCGTCATCCGCTTTCCCATAACTCCCGCCTCTACAGAGGGCCGTGCGTTAAACCGCTTCTAACCGATCTCCAGCCACCTCTTTTCGCCGTGCGTGAGAACCGAAGCGAGCACGTCTCTTTTTGCGCTTAAGCCGACGAGCTCGAGCACCTTGCCGATTCGCGTTCGTTCAGGTTCGGCTAGCGACGTACGCAACCCTCGCCACCAGTTTTTCGTCCCCTTGACGGCTACCGCGAGGTTGTCGCAGACGCTTGGGCGCTACGAGCACTTGAGTTAGGGGGGGTTGACCTTAGTAAACTTTAGGACTCGACACCGTTGCAGCTCCGAAAATATCGGGGTGAACGCGTGCGTAACGTGGTGCTCCGTATCCCCCCATGGAAAATCCGGCGACTCTTATACCTTCGCGCGTTTCGATGGTTCGGTACTTGCCGACGGCCCTAAATAGTCACGAACGCACCTTCTAGTGTTATCCCTGGTCACCCGGTCTACCGAATATTCGGTCTGCTCGCTGCAAAAGGCGTCGAGCACGGAGGTAGACCGGTCGGTCGACCATCTGGCCCTCCATTTGGGTAGGGGCGCTCCCGGCGGTTTCAAAGGCTGAAACGGTGTCTCGAGCCCACCTTACTTCGTCAGCAGTCGGCGAGAACACCTCGTTAAGAATGGGAATCTGCGCCGGATGAATACAGGTCGCGCCCTGAAATCCCCAGCGTTTTGCTAGCTGAGCACGCACGCGGTAGGTGTCGAGATCACGGAAGTTCGCGCCGCTGCCGATAAGTCCGATCAAACTCACACGCGCAGCGGCGGCCGCTAGAATAACGAAGCTGTGAGTATAGAGCAGCAGGTCCGGGTGAGGCTCGATACCGAGGTCGGCGGCGACGTCCTCGTTGCCGGGAACCACAGCCGCTATTCGCGCGCTGGCGCTGAGGAGGTCATGGGCTCGGGCGATCCCTTTTGCGCTCTCGAGCAACGGAATAACCGGCAGGGCGACGCCGCTGTCCCCCTCGAGTTCCGCGAGGAATGCGTCGATTACGGTAAGGGTGCCTGCATCTTCGACTTTGGGCAAAAGAATGGCCGCCACCTCGGCCGCGACTGCCGCTTCCAGATCGCGCCACGCGAGCTGCCAGGGTCGGTTGATGCGTACAAGCACCGTAGCGCCCTGGGCGCGGAGAAAGCGAGCGGCCTCGAGCAGCCCGGCTCGAGCCGCCGCTTTTTGTTCGGCCGCTACCCCATCCTCGAGATCGAGAATAATCACGTCCGCGCCACGCTCCGCCGCCCGCTCGATAAACGTAGGTCTGTTAGCAGGTACTGTACAGCAGCGAACGCCACGCGGGTAAGGTGAGCGCGCTCATATCACGCCGTGTGCGGCCAGCTCCTGAATCTCAGCTTCGGCATACCCGAGTGACCGCAACACCTCCTCGGTGGCTTTACCCTTGCGTTGCCCCAAGTACCGCACGGCCCCCGGTGTCCGTGAAAACCGCGCGACTACCGCAGGCACCACGACGTCGCCCAAAACCGGGTCGGTGTGCGTTTCGAACGAGCCGCGCGCCTGCACGTGAGGGTCGTCTAGCAGCTCCGCCATATCGTAGACGGGGCCGACCGCCGCGCCGCTCTGCGAAAGTTCGCCGATCACCTCGTCACGCGGCTTCCCTCCGATCCAGGCCGAGAGCACCGCGTCGAGCTCGGCTGCGTGCTCGATGCGGTCGTGATTGGTCAAAAAACGCGCGTCGGTGATCAGCTCGGGCCGCCCGACGGCCCGCATCAGCCGCTCGAAAACCGGTTGAGCACTCGCAGACAGGGCTACCCAACCCCCGTCGGACGCCCTGTAAGCGTTGCGTGGGGCCGATGAGAGGCTGCGGTTACCGAGCCGCTGCCGCACCCGTCCGAGTACGGCGTACTCGAGCAGATGCCCTTCGTGAAGGCGGGCCAGGGGTTCAAAAAGCGATAGGTCGATATGCTGCCCACGCCCGGAGCCTTGGCTGCGCTCGAAAACCGCCGACATCACGGCGAACGCGCCGAAAGCACCGGCGACGCCGTCTGCCAGCGGGATCGCCGGGAGGGTCGGGGGGCCGTCCGGTTGACCGTTGCTGTGGGCAAAGCCGCTCATGGCCTCGAGGAGCGTCCCGAAACCGACTCGAGCGGCGTAAGGTCCGTTCTGACCGTAACCTGTCACGCTCAAGACGACGACGCCCGGATTGACTTCGGCGAGCTGGTCGTACCCGAGACCCCAACCGGCCAGCACGCCCGGTCGAAAGTTTTCGATCACGACGTCGGCCTCTCGAACCAGCCGGTAGATAATCTCCTGGCCCCCCTCGGTTTTGAGATCGACCGTGACAGAACGGTTTATTGCGGGCCAGCGTCTTCCAAAAGACCGGCTCACCGTCCTTCGAAAGTCCGAAAAGACGGGCGTGGTCGCCGGTAACCGGATGCTCGACTTTCAGCACGTCGGCCCCGAAGTCGGCTAGAAACGTCGCTGACCAGGGCGCAGCCATCATGGTAGCGAGGTCGAGTACCTTAAGGCCCACGAGTGGTCCCTGAAAGTCGCTCTGAACGTCAGTCGTGGAGGCGCTCACGTTTCGTCGTTCCCATTGGGTAATAGGGCCGCGGTACGCCTTGCCAGGTCGGTGATCGAGGCGTGATCGAAACCTTTCAAGCTACTTCTGATCCGGTCTCCGAGGGGTGCCGACCACGCTTCGGGGATAGCTGCCGAACCGCGGAGCGTACCTACGACCGCGCCGACCGTCGCGCCGTTGGAGTCGGTGTCCCAACCCCCCATCACCGCCAACGCGACGCTGCGCCCGAAGTCGCCTTCCCCGTAGAGCAGCGCCGCGGTGACGAGCGCAGCGTTGTTGATGGTATGAACCCAGTGGAGGTGTCCGTAACGCGCGTAGAGCAGATCGAACGCCTCTTCCCAGTCGGGTGTTTGCGCGGGTAGCGAGAGGGCGAAACGGAGCGCTTCGGCGAGGCGACTGGGGGGCGGCACGACGGTGAGCCCCTGCTCGAGCGCCCGGCGTGGGTCGGTGGTGGTAAAAGCCGCTGCCAGAGTTGCTGCTACGAACATCTCGCCATAAACGCCGTTTTCGGTGTGGCTTAGGCGGGCGTCGCGGAGCGCGAGGGTGGCGGCGCGGCGGGGCGCGCCCGGCGACACGAGCCCGAAGATATCGCCACGTATCTGAGCGCCGATCCACTCCCGATAAGGGTTTCGTACCCGCGCGGTGTGGGGCGGGGGAACGTAAGCCAGAAGATTTTCGTAGGCCACGCGCTCGGCGGTAAAGACGGTCAGTACCGGCAACCGTTCGAGCCACACCGTCGCCACGTCGTCGGTCGAAAAGGTGTCGCCGTACGTTTCCAACACGTGCAGGTTCAGCATCGTGTAGTTGACGTCGTCGTCTTCAGGCATACAGACGATGTTTTCGCGCAAGCTCGTAGGCCGACTTGCCCGGTTCCACGGATACCGAGCTGTGACCGCTTCGGGGACGCCCTCGGCAGTGAAGTACCGGCTCAGAGGCCACTCGCCGTTACTCTCTAAAATCGCACGAATACCGGCTCGAGGAACCTTTTCGACGGGTTTGCCGAGCAGACACCCCGCCACCCGGCCCGTCCAGGCCCCGAGGATGCGGTCGCTTGTGACGCCCGGCGGCGGGGTTTGTCCGGGAGGGTCTTCGGGTAGCGAGGCCAGAAAGACCTCGGGCTCGAGCTCTGGCTGCGCGTTACTCAGCGCATCAGCCTCATCTAGTAATGAAAGCGCGAGGGTGCGTTTATCCGCGTCGGATTTCGCTGAAGCGTCCAGCCAACGTGCCTCGAGCGGCCCCGCGTCAAGACCCTGTTCACGCAGCTGCGCGAACTCGTGGACGATGCGCTCTTCAGGTTTGAGCCAGGTGATACGCACCATTATGGAGACTCGGCAGGTGTTCGGTCGGGCGTCTTGGCGGCAACTTCGGGAAAACCCTCGAGCCGCTTCTGCCACGCCGCCCGGTCTTGCCCCAGAACCTCCGCAGCGACGACGGCGAGGGCGCTAGCGACCGAGCGAACGTCGCGGCGGCTGGCCTCCGTCACCCGGTTTAGCCAAACCGTCGGAATCGCCACTTCCCCGCGAAGCGCGCCCGCTACTGCGCCCGCCATCTGGGCAATCGAATCCGAGTCCCGACCATAGTTGACCCCGCCCAACACCGCGTCTTTGTAATTGCCACCGGTGGCGACGAGCATTCCCAACGCGACCGGCAACTCTTCGATGGCTTTTGTGCGGCCTGGTTTACGGGCGTCGAGCTCGGGCTCGCGGTAGGTTTCGCCGACCGTATCGAACGGGCGCACGGCCTCCCTGAGCACCGGGATCGCCTCCTTGTAGTCACTACACTGACGCGCCGCTTCGGTAACCGCCCGAATTGCGGCGTGGGTACCGTCGCGGGAGAGCTCGAGACACACCGCGACCACCGACGCGACCGACGCCCCGGGGCGGAGCGCCTCAGCTACGGCGGCGGCCATCACGCCCGCCGCTTCACGCCCGTAGCTCGACTGATGGGCACCGGCTAGGTCGATAGCTTCTTGGTAAGCGCCTGCCGGGTTTCCGGCGTTGACGACGCCCACCGGGGCCATAAACATCGCCGCGCCGCAGTTGACGACGTTACCGACGCCCGCCTCACGCGGATCGATGCGGGCGTGGCGTAACCTCAGCACCAGATATTTTTCGGCGTGAAAAAGCCGGTTGACCAGAACCGTGTCGCTCTCGAGTTCGGGAATATAGTCGACCCGGTCGGCAATTTCAGGGATGAGATAGTCTGCCATATCGAACGCGGTCAGATGTCGCCTGACCTCGAGGTAGACGTTGCAGAGCGCGAGCGTCATCAGTGTGTCGTCGGTAATGTGTCCGTCGCCTTTGTGAAACGGCGACACCGGGCGGGCCGTCTGCCAGTTCTCTGAAAAAGGCCCGACGATATCTGTAACCCAACCACCGAACCGCTCCCGGATCGCCTCCGGCGAGTACCCTTCGGTCGAGCCGCCGAGGGCGTCCCCGACGGCGATACCGCATAAGCAACCGGCGACACCGTCTTCAAGTGTTTGAGCCATGATGATTCCTTTCGTATCGACCGAGCGCGGCGAGATGTTCCGTTGCGCTGCGTCCCGCGAGAAATGGCAGGGCCACCCCGAATAGGGGAGAGGTGAGCGTCTCGGGATGGACTGGAGCGCCGGGAAGAGCGCCGCAGAGCGCGCCGACGAGGGGGACTAAAGACCCTGCCTGACGCGGAACCCCCAGTGCGGCCAGCAACGCCTTTTCGTAGTCTCCCTTGCTGTAAGCAACAATTGCGAGCGCCGCAGGTACCGTTTCAGCGGCGGCGTTGCCGTAGCTGTAGGCGTAGTTAGCCATCTCTGAAAGTCGCCTCGAGAGGTCGAAAACTGTCGTACTTGCACTCGCCTGAGTCAGTGTAAGCTCGGCAACGCGACTGATCCAACTCCCGGGCGGAAATTCGCTGAGCGCACGCTGAATCCGTTCCGCGAGGGGTTGGTCCGCCGCGCCGACAAACGCTGCTACGGCTCGAGCCCCCCAAACGCCGTCCTCAGCGTTGGTCATTTCGGCGTCCCGGGTAACACGCTCGAGCAGCGTGCCTAGCTCCATATTCGGCACCGTCAGCTCCCAAGCGGTCATAGCGAGCGCCCGAAAACAGGCCCCGTCGTCGAAATAGTGGGGGTTGTCGTGACCTGTAACCGGTGGCGTTCGGCCCGCGCGCAGATGCGTCAGGGCCGCCTGTTGCGCGAGCGTCAGCCTCAAGTCGGCAGTGCCTTCGGCGAGTTTTTGCCAGTGCTCGCGCGTCTTCTCCGACGACCCGTCCGTTTGCGCCGCCAGCTGAAGTTGAAAGATAAACCACTCCGTATGAGCCCCCGGACCCGGATAGAAGGGTGCGGGCGACGCGTTGAGTGAAAAGGGGAGGGTGGTTTCTAAAATACCTTCGGCGTCCCCCTGCGCCTCGATCTCCCGGCGTTTGCGCCGCGTCCACGCAGGCAGCAGTCGGCTGCGTTCATACATACCCGTCCAGCTCAGCTTCTCCCCGAGGATAAGGCCGCTGAGAACACGCTCGACGGGTCCCGCGGCCTCTGCGCGGGCTCGCGCGCTGTCGTAAGGACTGCTCACGCAGGGGCCGCCTCGGCTAGTGCGGCTAGCTCGACAGCGGTGGCGCGTAGGCTCAGACCTCGAACGCTCGGAAGGCATCGCCCGCTCGCGTCACACGCGACGCTGCGCCAGGTTTTGGGTAATTTTTCGTACCCCAGCCCAGCCCCGAGCAGCGCCCCGACGATTGCCGCTACGGTGTCGGCGTCGCGGCCCAGGTTGACCGCCGCCAAAAGCGTCTCCTCGAAGTCGCCTTGACCGGCCCGCAACAAGCCAAAGGCGAGCGCGACGGCTTCGGGTGCGAGGTCGGTCCACGGGTAGGTGGTAACGGCGAGCGCGTCGTGAAGGGGGTAGATCGCAGCTCTCGCCGAAGGCGTGGTTTTGGCAATATCGCTGGCTTGGAGCAGGGCTCGAGCCGTCCAGCTGTCCCCAGGCACGGCCTCGAGCGCCGCTCGTTCGATGTCGGCGGGTGACGCACCCTCGAGCGCCACGCTGATGCCTGCGGTGACCGCCAGCCCGCCGTAAAGTCCTTCGCCCGAGTGACTCACCACACCGTCTTCGGTCGCCAGCCGGCAGGCCGCTTCGGGATTGCCCGGGTAGACCGCGGCAAAGGGTGCGACGCGCATGGCGAAGCCGTCGCTCCACGCGTGATAGTGCTGTCCGGAGGCGGGGGGGCGTAGCCCGCGGCGCAAATTTTCGATAGCCGCCATTTCACTAAACCCGGCCCCCCTGAAGGGGCCGGGTAAAGGGACGATGTCGCGTAACCAGGCTGCTGCTACGTCGTCGGCGGTGAGCGCGTAACCGTGCTCGAGCAACACCTGCGCTGAAAAGAGCGTGTACTCGGTGTCGTCGCTCAGAGCAGCCTCCCCGACGAAACCCGTCAGATACCCCCACTTCGCCGCGACCGCCTGCGGACTCCAGCCTTCGGTGGGTTGACCGAGTGCGTCGCCGATAGCCAACCCCACCAAACAGCCGCTGATCGCGTCCTCCACCCTAGCGGCTTAGTACGCGCGCGCCCTCGCGCTCGAGCCGTTGACCCGCTTCGTCGACGCTGATACGGTTGGCAAACAGCTCCTGAAAGACCGGGGTAGCGACGCGGCTCTTGAACTCTTCGAAGTTGGAGACCTTTTGCCACTCGGCCAGGGTCAAGTGCGCCACCGACTCGGTCGCTACGTCCCAACCGGCGTCGGCTGTCTGAAATTCGGGCCGCTCGAACGACGACGACCGGGTAGGGAAGAGCCAGTCGCCCTGCGCCAGCTCCGCCATGTTGACGGTGTTGACAAAAAAGTCGATAAACTGCACCGCCGCCTCTTTGTTCGGTGACGCTTCGGGAACGCTGAGCGTCTGCGACTGCGCGCCCTGTTCCTGCGTTTCGGCGACGAGCGGCGGTAACACGCCCCAGTTAAAGGCTTCGGGGCCGCTCTCGACGATCTGTTGCCGCGCCCATACCCCGATCCCGGGCAGCATCGCGTACTTGCCCTCGAAAAAACCGGGGAACAGTTCCGGGCCGGAAAGTCCTAAACCGTCGGGCGAGGCCGTTTTGTCGGTATAGAGCATGTCCATCATCAGCTGCGGCAGAGCTTTTTCTGCGTCGCCGACCTTTATCGTCCAGTCGCCGTCTTCGTTGTAAAAGTATTGCGCGCCGAAGCCTACACCCAGGTTGAAAAGAAAGTTGACCGGCGAGTTGAGGCTGATCCCTGCGCCCCACTGCTCCGGGGTACCGTCGCCGTCGTCGTCTACGGTCAGGGTTTTGGCCGCCTCACGCATGTCGTTCCAGCTCCAGGGATTTTCTACCGTCGGCGCGTCGATACCTGCCGCTTCAAAAAGGTCTTTGTTGTAGAGTACGACCCGCGACTCCCACAAAAACGGAACCCCCCAGATTTTGTCGTCGCCGTCGTCGACCGTCGCCCAGGCACCTTCGACGATGTCGTTTTGCATATCGTCCGAGATCAGCGGCGCTAGGTCGGTAAGGTAACCCCGACGCCCGAAGTCGAGTATCTGCGTCGATTCGTTGTGAAAGATGTCGGAAACCGAACCGGTCTCAAAGGCAGTCGTCAGGTAGTCGTTGACCGAACCCCAATCGACCTGCTGGTATTCGACCTGAACGTCCGGATTGGCTTCGTTCCAGGCGGCGACGATCTCTTTAACCGAGGCGATGGCCTGCTCTTGCCACGCCAGACTGACAAACCGGAGCGTAACCGGTTCTTGGGCAGCGGCGGCGCTGAACACGTTTAGGCTCGAGAGCATCAGGCAAGTGGCGAGTAATTGGATAGATTTAAGCCCTGTGCGTTTCATCTTTTCCTCCATTTGAGTCCCCATCGGGGTGAGCGCGTCGTGGCGACCGGGTTACTGTTTGACACCTCCCGTCAAAAGTCCCGAAACGAGACCGCGTTGCATAAAGCCGAACAAAATAAGGGTGGGAATGGTAGCGATCACGCTCCCGGCGGCGAGCGGACCCCAGCGGGCGAGACCTTCAACGCCTCTAAAACGCGCCAGATTGACCTGAATGGTCTGCAATTCCGGCGACTGAAGGAGCACCAGCGCGAAAAAGAACTCGTTCCAGGCGTTGATAAAGGCGTAAAGACCAGTTGCTACCAGGCCGGGTAAAATAAGGGGAATCAAAATCTGTAAGATAATGCGGACGTGGTTCGCGCCGTCGATAGCGGCGGCGAGCTCGAGTTCGACCGGAATATTTTGTACGTAACCTCGCAACATCCAGATCACAAAAGGCAAGCTCCAAACCATATAGACCAGGATCAGCCCCAGATGTGTGTTGGCGAGTGAAAGGCGGTTGAGGAGCAAAAACAGCGGGATGATAATTAGAATCAGCGGGAACGCCTGCGAAACGACGATCCAGCCCACCACCGGACGGTTTAGGCCCCCGGGTCGCCGCGCCAGCACGTACGCTGCCGGGGTCGCTACGATGAGCGTCAGCAGCGCCGACAACACGCTCACCTTAAAGGTGTTGAGCGCCGTTTCGACGATGCGCTCGTCCCGAAACGCCGTCACGTAGTTTTCCAGCGTAAAGGTTTTTGGAAAAAACGACCCGCCCTGGGTGATGATCTCGCCGCTCGACTTAAACGACGTGAGAATCAGCCAGATAAAGGGAAGCGCCAGAAAGATGACGAACAGATAGAGTGCGGCGGTCATCAGGGCTCTAGGTAGGGCGCGACGTTCTCCGACCATGCTTACGCTCCTCCCGCATCGGCGCGGTACTGACTGCGTAGATAAAAGACCAGCACGAGACCGATCACGACCACCATGGCCGTGCCGAGGGCCGACGAATAGGCGAGGTTGCCGAAGCGAAACGCTTCTTCGTAGGCGAACAACATCGGGAGCCGGGTCGATCCCGACGGGCCGCCTTCGGTCAAGACGAAGACCAGACCGAACGAGTTAAAGTTCCACATCATTTGCAGCGCCGTAATCGACGTCAGCACCGGGCGCATAAGCGGCAGGGTGACGCTCTTAAACTGCGCCCAGCTAGTGGCTCCGTCGATAGCTGCCGCTTCGCGCAGTTCGTGCGGAATCGACTGTAACCCGGCGAGCAGCACGATGGTCGTCGTCGGCAGCGAGGCCCATATCCCGACGACGACGACAGCGGGCAGCGCCCAGGTATACGAGGTCAGCCAGCTGATCGGTTGTTCCAAAATCCCAAGGCCACGTAAAGAATTGTTGAGCAGGCCCGCTTCCGGATGGTAGATAAGACGCCACATCAACCCTTTGATAACCGGCGGAATCGCCCACGGCGCGAGCACCAAAACCCGGGCGAGCGTCTGACCGGGCAGTTTGGCGTTAAGTAGCGTGGCCAGAACGAAGCCCAACACGACCTCACCCGCGGTCACCGCGACCGTCCAGATCGCGCCGATCTTAAACGAATCCCAAAAGAGGTAGTCGGTAAGCATAAAGCGAAAGTTCTCGAACCCTACAAAACGGGCTGTTCCCCCGCCGAGCTCATAATCGGTAAACCCCATATAGACGCCTTGCACAAGCGGCGCAACTGAAAAAATAAAGATCGGCACGAACGCGGGCAAAAGCAGCCAGAGCGGAATACCAATGCCTTTAGAACGAAACATAAGAGGGCTCCGGTCGCGCGCCGACGACGTAGTCGGTCGACGATTCGCGGACGATTAGGCGCGGCGTAAGCAGCACGTGTCGCGGCTCGAGTTCCGGCGCGGCGAGCCGTTCGGTCAAGAGTTCGGTAGCTAGCCGTCCGCGCTCGCCCGCCAGCAGCGATACCGAGGTAAGGGTCGGGCTCGAGACCTTACCCAGGTCGATATTGTCGACGCCGACGACGGCGACGTCTTCCGGAACGCGCCTACCTAACTCCCTGAGACGTCGCATGACTCCGAGGGCGATCAGGTCGTTTGCACAAAAGATGGCGTCGAGTTCGGGACGAGCTTTTAAAAGCGGCGTGGTCGCGGTGTAACCGCCGAACATAGTGAAGGTGGTGTGGACGCTTAGCGACGCGTCGTGGGCAAGTCCGTTTTCTGCCAGACCCCGCCGGTAGCCCCGGAGGCGCGCCTCGGCCGGAACGGTCTTGGCGTCGCCGTTGACGAGCGCGACGGTTCTGCGGCCCCCTTCTACCAGATGCTTGACGGCGAGCGCCGCGCCGAACTCGGAGTCGATATGAACGCTGTCGACCTCGGTGCGGGGCGGCAGCTTGCCGATGACACAAACCTTGTGGCGCGAGGCCCTAACTTGTTCGACGAAGCTGGGCGTTACCCGAATCGAGCAGATAACCAGGCCGTCGACGTGTTGACGCTCGAGATTTTTGACCGCCAGACGCTCCTCGAGGGGATTGCCGTCGGTGCTGATCAGCGAGAGGCGGTAGCCGCGTTCGCGCGCAACTTGTTGGACCGACTTGGCCATAGCGACGTAGACCGGGTTGGCGATATCTGGAACGACCAGTTCGATCTGTTCGGTGCTGCGACGTTTCAAGCTTCGCGCCGCGTGGTTAGGAACGTAATCGAGGTCGCGGATTGCACGCTGAACCCTTTCGCGCAGCGCCGGAGCACAGTTCGTCGCGCCGTTCAGGACGCGGGACACGGTGCCTACCGATACGCCCGCGCGGTCGGCGACGTCTACGATAGTAGGTTTGCGCTTTTGCACCACGTCTCCAATCGGTAGGGCTTTTTATCCCAGTCGGGTACGCACTGAACCCCCGAACCTAAAAGTTGCCGGGCTGTCCTCAAGAATTCTAGCTGAACGTTCCCGAATAATAAATCCTTTCACCGAGGAATGTCAAGGGTTTTGACGGACGAGTGTCGGCTGGTGTACCGTAAACACGTCAGGAGCGCGCCTAATGATTTCGGATTTGACAGAGGCATAGCGTAGCAACCCAATTTTACGCTTGTTCAGGTTTTTGATGAACCGTTTCACCATTCCTGTCGGCAGCTACCGGGAATTGTAAAAGCTGATATAACCCTGGGGTAGCGTTGATATTGAAGTGCGAAGCGGGAGCGAAGCTTCACAGTTACAACGCGCCCGCGCCGAGCCCGGAAAGGTCTTTTATGCAGTTTCACCCTGTTTACATCAGCGCGGTGCTCGAGCCGGAATACAGCTTCGTCAGCACCTATCTCAAGCCGTATTTTCTAGACGCACTGACCGCGCACGCCATGACGGTAAAAAGGCTCGAGCACCCGGAAGTCAGAGCGCGCCAAGCTGAAATTGCAAGCCTCGAGCAAGCCCTGATCGACCTCCATACGGTCGCTGCCCCACCTTACGACCCGGAGGTTCCAGACCTTTTCTACGCGCTGAACCGGAGGCTCGAGAGGCGACTGGGACCGGCCCCAGTGAGTTTTTTACGACTGGGTTTAAGCCGCAACGACCTCGACATGACGGTCTACCGAATGCGCGCGCGCGCCCTGCTGCTCGAGCTGGCGGGCAGCCTGGGGGTGGTGCAACGGGCGCTCTTAGCACAAGCCGAAACGCACGTCCATACGGTACTTATCGCGTATACCCACCATCAACCCGGACAACCGACCTCGCTCGCGCACTACCTGCTAGCCGTTGCGTTCGGGCTCGGACGAGTCGCCGACAAGTTAAAGGGTGTTTATGCGGCGCTGAACGAATGCCCGATGGGAGCAGCCGCGCTCGCAGGAAGCAGTCATCTTTTAGACCGTGACTTTACCGCTACGCTTCTTGGATTTGCGGCTCCGCTACCCAATACCTACGACGCGGTCGCCTCGTCAGACTGGCAAGTAGAGATCGTCGGGCTCGCTCAGCAAGGGTCACTTCTTCTTTCACGGTTTGTTCACGACCTGCTGCTCTGGTCGAGTGAGGGGTCTTTCCGACTCGCCGACGGTCTTACTCAAGGCTCGTCGATCATGCCTCAAAAACGCAATCCGGTCGCTCTCGAGCACGCCCGCTCACGTTTCTCGCGCGTCCTCGGAACCGCCCAGGCGGTGCTTTTATCGAGCCACAACATTCCTTTTGGTGACCAGCTGGATTCGGCCCCCGACGTGCAGAGCACGCTTCAGCTGCTGTTCGAGCAGCTAGGTGAAGCCGTGTCGCTGCTAAGCGCCTCGCTCGAGCACGGCAGCTTCGACACCGGGCTGCTCGCGCACAAGGCCCGCCAGACGGATACGACCGCCACCGAACTCGCCAACGAACTGGTCGCTTCGGGTGGCGTGCATTTTCAAGACGCGCACCGCCTCAGCGCCGAGCTAGCCTCTGCACTCCACGCCTCGGGCCGACTCTGGCAAAGTCTATCCTCTACCGATCTCACCGCATTGGGCGGGCCACGGGTTCCGGCAGAGACGTTGGTGAAAGCGGTCTCTCCGGAAGCCTTCGTCGCGCGCCGCGAAGGGCTGGGTGGCCCTGCGCCGAGCGCGCTAAAAACGCAACTAGCCAGGCTTCGTAGCGAGCTCGAGGCCCGAGAAAACTGGACTGCTGAAACTAGTGCGGCGCTCGAGCACAGTACGCTGGTTCTCCGGCAGGTAGCGGATTAAAACGAGACCATCGGGTCTTTTGCATCTTTGTTCGGTGATGTAAAAGCTAGCCTTATCAGGTCTGTTGAGCGCAGCCGATAGCGAAGCAATTTCAACCGGTACGCACGACCAAAATATACCGTGTGGAACAAAGTAACAGTGACCGCCAGCGACCCTATGTCCTGAACGATCTCTTTGCGTTACGGTAGAGTGACGTGCCGGGTGTCCGAGCAGTTGAGGATCGGGAAACACCGTTAGGTTACCCGGTCTAACCAAGTGAAATGGAACTCGCGGTTGAGACGGTTGGCGCTGGCAGCTTGGGCCGTTATCGCCGTAGCGTTACGCGTAGCTGGAGGTCATCTGACAAGCGTGAGAACCTGAGTCGCGCCTGCCACCGCAGTAATGAGACTCCAGACCGCCGTCTATTAATCGTGAAGATTTTCCAAAGGTTACTATTTCGGAAACCGTCCACCTATCGGCCTACTCAAGCTTGAAGACGTGTCAAAGCTCACCTCGCCACGCATGTTCAATCCCAGCGTCGCCATCAAGCTCCCTATAGTTATTTAGGGGTGTAGCCCTCACTCTTTTCTGGGGTGCTAAAGCTAGGGCCGCATTTTTCCATGCTGGTTTCCCTCTGGTTTAACCGATGGGTTAAGACCAACTAAAAACTTGGGAAAGGAATTATGAAGAGCTCAGATGTGGGTGACAAATAGACCAACTTCTACTTTTTTTATCTTCTTACACCTTTTTGCAGTAAGGTATCCATGCCATACTCTTCCGTGAGGCAGAAGCCTTGCAAATACTCGACGCGGTAGCGCGAAGCGACAGCCGAGGGGTCGGCGCGCCGACCCTAATCGAAGCAGGGGCAGTGCTGCTCGCCAGACGTGGTGAAGCAGGACCTCAACTTCACCGCTTTATCCAGGAGTTCAGCGTCACCGTCATACCTTTCGGAGACCCCTACTGGCAAGCTGCACTCTCGGCTTATGAGCGTTACGGCAGGAGCCGCCACCCTGCCAAGCTCAATTTCGGCGACTGCCTGAGCTACACCTGCGCTAAGCTCTCCCGGCAACCCCTGTTGTGTAGAGGCAACGATTTTCCGCAGACCGACCTCGAGCTGGTATTTTACTAAGCTACAATATATCTAAACCTCTTATTAAACAGTACACCCTCCTAACGCTCACCAAACTTGTGGCTACCTTCTTTTTTAGCTTTCCAATGGGTTTTACCCATTGGTTAAACCCAAAGGAAACCAAACGAGAGGCCAAAGGAAAGGGGGTAGAGCTTTGGGGCTCGAGGGGTGGGTGAGGGCTGTACTGTTTATTTGGGTTATGCTAGTAGTGTTTCGTGCGGCATAGTTTGGCGCGTCTGACCGAGCTGTGCTCGAGCACCTGAAACCTATGAAGTTTCCCATT
>JAABUN010003714.1_pt1 | contig 22778 bp, 22 predicted proteins | sample 5559311 | NCBI WGS metagenome assembly JAABUN01 (sample SAMN10711877, study PRJNA513370) | rock metagenome | isolation source: Antarctica rocks | place: Antarctica: Victoria Land, Siegfried Peak sud
ACCGCTTCCGCTTTGCACTCCGGCGGATACGCCGGTTTGGTTCGGGGCATCGGGACACCTCCTGTTGAGCAACGCTTGCCCAATGATCGAGTGTCCACCGAACCGGGTCAACTTCAACCACGCTGCTAGACGACCGCACACGGAAGTTTCCGCGATATGCGGCGGCGGGCGTTCAGGAGGCGTGGCTCGTTGATCTGCAAGCGTGCATCGTGGAACGGCACAACAACTCGCAAGGGGGATTCTATCGGCAGATGGTTGCGGCAACGATGGGGCAAACCCTCGCCTCCCTCATCATTCCATCCGTAGTGATTCCCGTGGCGGACATCCTGCCATAATGTGTATGTCCGTACAGGCATGAAACCATGCCCGCGCACGTTGCGACACGTCGGGTGGCGTTCGGGTAGATCGGGTAGAATGGGCACGACGACCACGCACGCGGGCGGCGAGCCGCCGGGAAGGGGCATCGGGATGAGCATGGGTACGGAAGTGATCGCGGTACGGGGGGGAACGCCGCTCCGGGGCGACGTGACGATTGGCGGCGCGAAGAACGCGGCACTGCCGATGATGGCGGCCTGCCTGCTCACCGAGGACGAGTGTACGCTGGAGAATGTGCCGGACATCGCCGATGTTCACACGATGGCGGAATTGCTGCGGCATCTCGGTGCCACGGTGAACCTCGACCTCGCCCATCACCGCGTCACGATCTGCGCCCGCACGCTCACGCGCACGCAACCGCCCGTGGAACTGGTGGAGAAGATGCGGGCCTCGTTCCTCGTCACGGGGGCGTTGCTCGCCCGCACGGGCGAGATGAGTTCGGCCCAACCGGGCGGCTGCAAACTCGGCGCACGTCCCGTCACGGTGGACATGCGCGGCTTCGAGCAACTGGGGGCGAAGATCACGCAGGAGGACGGCGGGCATCGCGCCATCGCGCCGCGACTGGTCGGCACCGATGTCTACCTCGACTACCCCTCGCACACCGGCACCGAGAACCTGATGATGGCCGCGACCTTAGCCGAGGGCGACACCACGATCATCAACGCCTCGCCGGAGCCGGAGGTGATTGCCCTCGGCGATTTCCTCAACCGCATGGGGGCGTATGTGCGCGGCATCGGCACGAGCACGATCCGCGTGCGCGGCAAGCGGCAATTGTTCGGCGGTCATGGCGTGGTGATGAGCGACCGACTGGAGGCGGGTACCTTCGCCTTCGCCGCCGCGATCACGCGGGGCGACGTGACGCTCCATGCCAACACTATCGCGGAGTTCGAGCCGGAAACGATGACCCCCGTGACGCAGAAACTGCGCGAGGCGGGCGTCACCGTGAAGTTTCTCGACCATCGCACGATGCGCGTCTCGGCGGGCAAGCAATTGCGGGCGACCGACATTCAGGCGTTGGCCTTTCCCGGCTTCCCCACAGATCTGCAAGCCTGTTTCGCCGCCCTGATGACGCAGGCCGACGGGTGCAGCAACATCTTCGAGCGCGTATTCGACGACCGCCTGAAGTACGCGAGCGAGATGGAAACCCTCGGCGCGAAGATGCAGGTACTCTCGCCCACCAAGGCCCGCGTCTTTGGCCCGACGCGGCTGCACGGCGGCGACGTGACCGCCCTCGACATCCGCAGCGGCTCCGCCCTCGTGCTCGCCGGTCTCGTCGCCGAGGGGCGGACGCATGTCGGTGACGTGCATCACCTGCGCCGGGGCTACGAACGCTTCATCGAGAAACTTGCCGGTCTCGGCGCGACCATCACCTACGCCGAAGCCGAAGCTACCCTCCCCGTCGCGGACTAGCGAAACCGGAAACGAACCACCAAAGGCACGAAGACACCGAGACACAAAAAACACCACCAATGTTTCACTTCGTGTCTTTGTGTCTTTGTGGTCAAACTCGCGTTTCCCTTTACCGCCGGTGCCAACTTGACATATACTGCGGACGGCCCGCGCTGTGCGGACGCGAAGATGGCACGAGGGCGAGGAAACAGGTTGGCAAAGCAAATCGGCATAGACCTCGGCACGGCGAATGTCCTCGTCTTCATGCGCGGCAAGGGAATCATCATCAACGAGCCGTCGGTGGTCGCTATCGGCACGCGGGACAACCGCGTCAAGGCTGTGGGGATGGAAGCCCGCGAGATGATCGGGCGGCACCCGGAGACTATCGAGGTCGTGCGCCCGATGCGCGACGGCGTGATCGCGGACTACGTGGTCACGCAGGAGATGCTGCGGTACTTCATCACCAAGTCGTGCGGGCGGTTCTCGCTCGTGAAGCCGGAAGTGATGATCTGCATCCCGGCGGGCGTTACGGGGGTGGAGACCCGCGCCGTGCGCGACGCCGCCCTGCACGCCGGGGCGCGAAAGGCGTACCTCATTCAGGAACCGCTCGCCGCCGCCATCGGCGCACGCATCCCCGTCGCCGATCCGAGCGGCAACATGGTGATTGACATCGGCGGCGGCACCACCGAGGTCGCGGTGATCTCGCTCAACGGCATCGTCGTCTCCCGCTCCATTCGCGTGGGCGGCAACAAGTTCGACGAGGCGATTGCGACTTACATCAAGCGCAAGCACAACCTCGCCATCGGCGAGCGCACGGCGGAGGAGATCAAGCTCCTCATGGGCAGTGCGATGCCGCTCGACGAGGATGTCATCATGGACGTGCGCGGGCGCGATCAGGTGGCGGGGTTGCCGCGCACGATTCAGGTGCGGGCGAACGACATCACCGAAGCCCTCACCGAGCCGCTTGAGGCGATCATCGGGGCGGTGCGGGCCGTGCTCGAACAGACGCCGCCCGAACTCGCCTCCGACATCATTGATAAGGGGATGATCCTCACGGGCGGCGGTGCCTTGCTGCGCAACCTGAGCGAACTGCTCACCGAGGTGACGGGCGTGCCGTGCTACGTCGCGGAAGACCCGCTCTCCTGCGTGGCCATCGGCACCGGCCTCGCGCTGGAACACCTCGACGTGCTGCGCGACAGCATAGACCTGATGTAACCCGCAAAGGGCGATCAGCCACCGCCGACCCGCGAAATGCAACCGCCGTGGCAAGTGCTGCTCATCGGCGGCAGCAGCGGCACGGGCAAGACCACGCTTGCCCGCTCACTGGCGAGACACTACGGCGTGCCGTGGCTCGCGCTCGATGACGTACGCCTCGCCATCCAGCATACGACGACACCCGCGCAGCATCCTATTCTGCACCGCTTCCTCACCGATCAAGCCCCCTATGAAACTGCGAAGGCATACCGCGACGCATTGATTGCGGTCGCGGAAGCGATGGCCCCGGCGGTCGCTGTGGTAATCGCCAACCACTTGTCGCAACACCGGGAGTTCGACCCGTGCATCATCGAGGGGGACGGCATCGTGCCGTGGCTCGCGGTGCCGGAACGCGCCGTGCAATCGCCGCACATCGCGCCCGTTACAGCAGCTATACACACCGCACATGTTCGCACGTTCTTCGTCCACGAGCCGGACGAGGAAGGGATTTATCGGGCGATGGCTGCACGCGGACGCGGCTTCGACCAGCATGACACCAACCAGCAACGCCCGGTCGTGCGGGGGAGTTGGCTCTACGGCGAATGGCTCCGCGCCGAGGCGGAACGCTACGGACTGCCCGTTCTGTCCTCGCGCCCCTACGAGACCTCGCTCACTCGCGCCCTTGCACTGCTCGACGGGTAAACCCGCGACTGTCGAGGATTACAGTGCGGTATCGGGCGACCCCGCGAAGAAGCTTGCAATGGCGGCGCGAACGGGCAGCGTGGGCGAGACGATCTCGCCATCCGCAACGACGTGCGTCTCGGTGCGGTACTCTCCCGTCGCGGTGTCCGGGTCGCTGTAGAGCAGCACGTCGCGCTCGGCGGGGCGCACGATCCAGTATTCCGGCACCCCCGCACGGGCATACGCCGCCAACTTGATACCCGTGTCGTATCGCGTGTTCGAGGGCGACAGCACCTCGACCACGAGCGCGGGTGCGCCGTGGATACGCTTGTCGTGAATCGTATCCATATCCTCGCGGCGTATGACGAGAATGTCGGGCTGCACGCGATCATCGGCAGTGAGGTAGACGCCGACAGGCGAAAGATGAACATGGGCGTCCCCGGTGCGCATCAGTTGTTCGCGCAGTGTCGCGTAGATTTCACCTACGATGTACCCGTGAAAGAAACTCGGCGCGGTACTCACGTATAACACCCCCGCGATGATCTCGTAGCGGTTGCCGTCATCGAGCGGGAAACGCTCCCAGTCCGCCGCCGTATAGGTCGCGCCGAGGGAGCGTAGCGTCTCCGGGGGTTCAACAATCGTGGCATCCGTGGTCGTCGCGGGCGGCGAAGTGATCGTTGCCATCTCGCAAACCTCCTGCGTGACGAAGCGGGGTGCAACCGGGACGGGGGATTGCCGTCCCGGCGTCGGAGACCGTCAGTTCGCGGCGGTGGACGATTTGCCCGCGCCCGCGCCCGCGCCCGTGTTCGCGCTTGCGCTCGCGGACGCGCTCGCGCCGAACTTCGCCTTGCCGCGCCCGTCGCAGCCCACCGAGAGGCCACATGCGCCGCAGCAGACTTTCACCTTGCGCCCCGTGCCGTAGGGGCAGACAGCGTTGCGGCCCGCCTTCGCGGGGTTGTGCGGTGCTGCGGCCCCGGCAGTCTTCGTTGCCGCTCCCCCCTTGCGTCTGGCGGCGGGCGGTTCGTCTTCGATGGGCTGGTTCGTGGTCGCGCCCCGGAAGGGGTCCATCACCGGCGGTTGCGAGACGATGGTGACGTGGAAGATCGTATGCGCGATGTCATGGCGGATGTTGTTCTGCAACTGCGAGAACATCCGGTAGCCCTCGGTCTTGAAGGCGACGAGCGGGTCGCGCTGCCCATACGCCTGCAAGCCGATGCCGATGCGCACATCCTCAATGGATGTGAGGTATTCCACCCAGAGGGTGTCAATGACGCGGAGCATCACGAGGCGTTCGAGCTGGCGCATGTTCTCCACGCCGAGTTCGGCCTCTTTCGCCTCGTACGCCTGTTCCATCAGGGCGATGAGGTCCTGCTTGAACTCGTCGGGTTCCTCGGTGTCCGGCTCGAAGTCGGCGGGTACGGGGAAGATGCCGGAGAGAACCGCCATCAGACCCTCGACCTTGAAGTCCTCGCCCGGTTCGCCCTTGTGGGTGTCCACGAGATGCTCGATCTCGCCCGTGAGGGCGTCGAGCACCGCGTCGCGCATGTCGTCGCCCTCGACGATCTTGTGGCGGTCGGCGTAGATCTGCTCGCGCTGCTTGTTCACCACATCGTCGTACTCCACGACGTGCTTGCGGACATCGAAGTTGTAGCCCTCCACCTTCGTCTGGGCGGATTCGATGGCCTTCGAGATCATGCCGGACTCAATCGGTGCGCCGTCGTCCACGCCGAGGCGACCCATCACGCCCTTAATGCGGTCGGTGCCGAAGCGACGCATCAGTTCGTCTTCCATGCTGACGAAGAAACGCGACGCGCCGGGATCGCCCTGCCGACCGGCGCGGCCCCGCAACTGGTTGTCAATCCGCCGCGCCTCGTGCCGCTCGGTGCCGAGGATGAAGAGGCCACCGAGTTCGCGCACGCCCTCGCCGAGCTTGATGTCGGTGCCGCGCCCCGCCATGTTCGTGGCGATGGTGACGGCCCCTTGCTGGCCCGCGTCCGCGACGATCTCCGCCTCGCGCTCGTGGTACTTGGCGTTGAGGACGTGATGCGGGATGTCGCGCTTCTTCAGCAGTTCGCTGAGGTACTCGCTCTTCTCGACCGACACGGTGCCGACGAGCACGGGCTGCCCCTTCTCGTGCAACTCCGCGATCTGATCCGCCGCCGCCTCGAACTTCGTCGGCTCGTCCTTGAAGACGTAATCCGCCATGTCCTGCCGCACCATCGGCTTGTTCGTGGGGATGGCGACGACTTCCAGTTTGTAGATTTTGAACAATTCCTCGGCTTCCGTGGCGGCGGTGCCGGTCATGCCGGCGAGTTTCTCGTACATGCGGAAGTAGTTCTGGAAGGTGACGGTGGCGAGGGTGCGGTTCTCGCGCCGGACGCGCACGCCCTCCTTGGCCTCAATCGCCTGATGCAACCCCTCGGAGTACCGCCGCCCCTCCATCATCCGCCCGGTGAACTCGTCCACGATGATGACCTCACCGTCGCTCTCGCGCACGATGTAGTCCTTGTCGCGTTGGTAGATCACCTGCGCCTTGACGGCGTTTTCGAGGTAGTGCGTGAGGTCGGAATGCCGCTCGTCGTAGATGCTGCTCCCGGCGGGGATGCCGGCGATCTCCTCGACGCGGTCAATGCCCTCCTCGGTGAGCGAGACGGAGCGGCCTTTCTCGTCCACCTCGAAGTCGCGGTCGCGCTTCAGTTGGCGGGCGATCACCGCGAAGCGGTCGTACTGATCGGTGGCCTCCGCCGCGTCGCCGGAGATGATGAGCGGCGTGCGGGCCTCGTCAATGAGGATATTGTCAACCTCGTCCACGATGGCATAGACGAGGGGCCGTTGCGCCATCTGCTCGGCGGAGACCACCATGTTGTCGCGCAGGTAGTCGAAGCCGAACTCGTTGTTCGTGCCGTAGGTGATGTCCGCCATGTACGCCTCGTGGCGCGGCACGGGGCGCAGGTTCGCATAGCTCTCGTCGTCGGTGGTGTAGTCGGGGTCGTACGCGAACGCACTGTCGTGCTGGATGACGCCCGTGGTCATGCCGAGGGCGTGGTAGACGGCGCCCATCGTGCGCCCGTGCAATTTGGCGAGGTAGTCGTTCACGGTGACGAGGTGGCACCCCTCGCCCGTGAGCGCGTTGAGGTACAAGGGCAGCGTGGCGGTGAGCGTCTTGCCCTCGCCCGTGCGCATCTCGGCGATCTTGCCCTCGTGCAGCACCATGCCGCCGATCAGTTGCACGTCGAAGTGACGTTCGCCGCGCACACGCCGAGCCGTCTCGCGCACGAGCGCGAAAGCCTCTGGCAGCAGGTCATCGAGGCTCTCGCCGTTGTCGCCGCTCTCGCCCGCGCACCGTACCCGGAGGGCAGCACTGGCGTCGCGGAGTTCGGCGTCGCTCTTGCCGCGCATCGCGTCTTCGAAGGCGTTAATCGCGTCCACGCGCCCTTGATAGGTGCGGATCGCCTTGTCGTTGTTATCGAACAGTTTGCCGAGAAACTTGAACATCTGCCATCCTCACAGGTCGAAATGGGCGGGGTCGCGGGCGGCAACGAGTATGCGGAGGGGGAGACGCGCCCCGAAGACGTGCAAACCCCTTTCACCAACACCTATTGTACCAAGCGACTGCAAGGTGCAACGTCGTATGCCAAACGCACCTGAAAGGGATGGGGGTGACGTGCGGCGGCATCGAGGCGTGCGCGGAAGATTTCAACCTCGCCCTGCGTCACCCCGCCCGCGCCGAAGTGACGGGAGGGGGCCGGGTTCGGCGTACTCTCGCGGCAATGAATACGCCGTACGCCCCGCTTTTCCGTGTTGCCGCGCACCGCGTTCGGTTGATACACTGTGGCGTACAGTACCGGCGACACGAACGGCGCGGCGGGAACGGGCGACCGCCCCCTTGCCGCCGTGCAATGAGGGGAGAACACGCGCTATGGATCTGTCCGGCGATCACACATTCAACGTGTCGCGGGAAACGGTGTACGATGTGATGCACTCGAAGGACGCCCTGATGCATTGCCTGCCCGGTTGCGAGAACATGGAGGAGACGGGGCCGGATGCCTACAAGGCAACGCTCAAGGTGGGCGTCGCGGGCATCAAGGGAACGTACGTCTGCACCATCGTCGGCACCGAGGCCAACCGGCCCGAAACGTGGACGCTCACGGTGCAGGGATCGAGCAAGAGCGGCAACCTGCGAGGCGTGGGTAATTTCACCCTCACGGAAGTCGAGGGCGGCACGAACCTGCACTACGCGGGGACGGCGAACCTCACGGGGTTGCTCGCGGGCGTGGGGCAGCGCGTGATTGCCCCCGCGTCGCGTATGATTATCGGCAAGTTCTTTGACTGCATCGAGGGGCAGATGCAGCAGCACGAGGCAGAAGGCTCGATGCAGATGGCCCCCTCGGAGGCGACCACTACGCAGTAACGGTGTACGATACGTCACGATGGCGTTTGCGAACGTAATTGGGAAGGAACCACGGGGAATGAAGATTACGATGACCGTGAACGGCGAGACGAACGCGAACGATGTGGAGCCGCGCCTCCTGCTCGTGCATTACCTGCGCGACAGCCTCGGCCTGACGGGGGCGCACCTCGGCTGCGAGACTTCGCAGTGCGGGGCATGTACCGTGATAGTGAACGGCGAGACCGTGAAGGCGTGCACGATGCTCGCGGTGCAGGCGGAGGGGGCGGACATCCTCACCGTGGAGGGGCTGGCGAAGGACGGGCAGATGCACCCGATCCAGCAGGGCTTCTGGGAGGAGCACGGCTTGCAGTGCGGCTACTGCACCCCCGGCATGATTATGAGTGCCTATCAACTCCTGGAGCGCAACCCGAACCCCTCCGACGAGGAGATTCGCCACGGCTTGCAGGGCAACCTCTGCCGCTGCACGGGCTACCACAACATCGTCAAGAGCGTGCAGTACGCCGCCGCGCACATGGGAACGCAGAGCGAAGTCGTTGAGGCACAAGTCGCGGATTAGTAGGCCAGTCGCCGGGTGGCTGAGTTGCTGCGTCGTTACGTGAATGCATTTCGTTTTCACTTGGCGACGTAGCCACTCAGCCACTCAGCGACTGCACGACAAAGGAGTGCCACACATGCTTCCGGGCGATTTCGAGTACCACAAGGTCACGACCGTGGACGAGGCGTTGGGCCTCATGGGGCAGTACGGCGACGAGGCGAAGATCATCGCGGGCGGGCATAGCCTGATCCCGCTGATGAAACTGCGCCTTGCGGAGCCGAAGCACCTGATTGACATCGGCAATATCGCCGAGATGAAGGGCGTGCGCCGCTCGAACGGCAGCGTCAGCATCGGTGCGCTGACCACGCACTACATGATCGAATCCGAAGGCTCGTTCACGGGCGGCTTGCAGGTGTTGCCGGAGGCGGCGACGCTGATCGGCGATGTGCAGGTGCGCAACCGTGGCACCGTGGGCGGTTCCGTGGCACACGCCGACCCCGCGAGCGACCTGCCCGCCGTGCTCGTCGCCCTCGACGCGGAGTTCATCGCCAAGAGCAGCGGCGGCGGCGAGCGCACGATTTCGAGCAAGGCGTTCTTCGAGGACCTGATGACGACCACGCTCGGCGAAAATGAAATCCTCACCGAAGTGCGCTTCCACGTCCCGGCGGGCGGCAAGGTCGGCAGTGCCTACGAGAAGCTGGCGAATAAGGCATCGCACTACTCCGTGGTCGGGGCGGCGGTGATCGTCTCGCTCGCGGGCGACGGCACGGTCGAGAATGTGTCGGTCGCGCTCTCCGGCGTGGCGGCGAAGCCGATCAAGGCGGCGGCAGTCGAGGCCGCGTTGAAGGGCAAGCAACCCACGGCGGAAGCCATCGCCGAGGCCGCGAGCCACGCGGCGGAGGACGTGGACTTTGCCCTCTCCGACATCCACGCCAGCGAGGAATACCGCCTCGCCATGACGAAGGTCATGACCAAGCGTGCGCTGATGCGGGCTGTGGAGCGGGCGCAGGCGTAACACGATTCCATTTCTCGATAGCACCCCTCCTTTCCGTCTCGAAGGGCGGGGTGCTCGTCGCTTCTTTTACCATCATGGGACTAACGCAGGTATGGCAAAGCAGAAATACCGCTTTCGAGGTGTAAAGTGCGCCTATTGCGGGGTACGCCCTGCAACCACCGCCGACCATGTTTTTCCACGGAGCCTTTTTGGTCAGAATTTGTCCAACCCGATAACTGTTCCTTCCTGCGGGCAATGCAATAAAGCAAAATCTGCTTTCGATGATTATCTGAGAGACATGCTTCTTACTGATATTGGAGGCTCGGAACATCCCATTGCCCAAACGCTTGTCGATGGGAAATTTACACGGTCCCTTCAAGGAGGACATTCGCGTGCCTTGCTTAATGATGTGGCAGAAGGAGAGTGGCAAGACCTTATCACTCATGGTGGCATTTATCTTGGTGATGCATGGACATGGACGCCTGACGTTGCAAAGGTAGAAGGCATTTTCTCCTTCATCGCTCGTGGTCTCATCTACAAGGAATACGGTGAACGTCTACCGGAGAATTACAACGCGCAAGCAGTCCGTGTACCACCAACAATGACACGGGAAATATGGGATAAGTTCAAGGAAACCGGAGTTCGACCCTTTGTAATAGGTGATAATGTTGTGGTAGGGATCGGTGCATCGTGTCCCAATGACAGGTTCTCATCGGGGTGGGTGCTTGTTTTTTATGGTGGAACCATGTTTCTTGTAACAACAAATCCTTCTCAATTGGACATAGAAACAACACCCGCCGCGCCATCCGTGAACCATCCGTGAATTTCTGTACGATGACAACGCCCCACCCGCTGCTTTGCGGTAGAATAGCGCGATACGGGCGCGATGTGGCATCGCGTATCACCATGCAGAGAGAAGGTGCCTTTTGGCGACTGCGGCGACTGCGGCGACGATTGACACGATTGACGGCATTCAGGAGGTGCTGCGGCAGCATCGCTACGTGGCGGACCGGCAACTGGCCACCACGCTCTTCTTGTCGCTGAAGCTGGACAAGCCCATCCTGCTCGAAGGCGAGGCGGGCGTCGGCAAGACCGAAATTGCCAAGGTGCTGGCGGACATGCTCGGCACGAACCTCATCCGCTTGCAGTGCTACGAGGGCATTGATGTCTCCACCGCCCTGTACGAGTGGAACTATGCGCGGCAGATGCTCGAAATCCGTCTCGCGGAAGCGACGGGCGGCAACCGCGAGGAGACGCTGAAGGACCTGTTCGGGCCGGAGTTCCTCATCCGCCGCCCGCTGTTGCAGGCGATTGACCACGGCGACGCCAAAGCCCCTGTGCTGCTGATTGACGAGATTGACCGCGCCGACGACGAGTTCGAGGCGTTCCTGCTGGAATTGCTGTCGGACTTTCAGGTGACGGTCCCGGAGATCGGCACGATCACCACGACCGCCCCGCCGCACGTCGTCATCACGAGCAACCGCACGCGGGAGATTCACGACGCCCTGAAGCGGCGGTGCCTCTACCAGTGGATCGAGTACCCGGAGTTCGCCAAGGAGTTCGCCATCGTCACCGCGAAGGTGCCGGAGGCCCATACGATACTCGCGGCGCAGGTCTGCGGCTTCGTGCAGGAACTGCGCACGGTGGAACTCTACAAGCTCCCCGGCGTGGCAGAAACGCTCGACTGGGCGCGAGCACTCGTGCAGCTCGGCAGCGAGGAACTGGACGACGAGACCATCGAGATGAGCCTCGGCTGCATCCTCAAGTATCAGGAGGACGTGGAGAAGGTGCGCGGCCCGCAGGCCCACGCGCTTTTGGCGGCGGCGAAGGCGAGCACGGTGTATCAGCCGGTGGCGGGCGGTGGCAATGGTCGCTGAGGACAACGGCTCCCGCCTGCCCGCGATGATAGATGCGCAGGCCGGCCCCGTGCTGCTCGTGCAGGTCGTCCGCTTCGGGCGGCTCCTGCGCGACATGGGGATGAAGGTCTCCCCCGGCAACCTGCTGGACTTCCTCGGTGCCACGCAGCACACGGGCTGGACGCGGCGCGACGACGTGAAAGCGGCGGGGCGGGCCACGCTCATCGGCAAGCACGAGGACATCCCGCTGTATGACGAGGCGTTCGACGCCTTCTGGCACGCCATCGAGGGCGATCCCGGCGAGCAGGGGATGCAGATTCCCGACGCCGAGATGGCCCCCGCGCCGCAGCGTCGCCGCCTTTCCGACGCGCAGAACCGCGAGAAGCAGATTCAGGAAGGGCTGTCCCGACTGGGCGGCAAGGCGCGGGAAACGAAGGGGCGCGAGGGCGGCGAGGGTAAGGAAGGCAACGAGGGCAAGACCGAGATGGAGGTGTCGCGCACCTACTCCGGCTCGGAATTGCTGCAAGGCAAGGATTTCGAGACCTTCACGGTGGACGAGATGGTTGCGGCGCGGCGGCTGATGCAACTGATGCGCTTGCAGATCGGTCAGCGCGAGACCCGCCGCCGCAAGCCCGCCCGCTCCGGGCGGCAGATAGACATGCGCCGCGTCGTGCGCAAGAACATGCGCTACGGCGGCGAGATCATTGACCTCACATACCGCAAGCCGAAGCTCAAGCGTCGCCCGCTCGTGCTGATCTGCGACATCAGCGGCAGCATGGAGCGGTACACGCGCTTGCTGTTGCAGTTCGTGCATACGCTGGAAAACTCGCTCGACCACGTGGAGTCGTTCGTGTTCGGCACGCGGCTGACGCGCATCACGCGGCTGCTGCGACGCAAGGACATTGACGAAGCCCTCACCGATGTATCGAAGAACGTGCAGGACTGGGGCGGCGGCACGCGCATCGGCGAGTCGTTGCACTCGTTCAACTACGAGTGGTCGCGGCGCGTGCTCAATCAGGGGGCAATCGTCATCGTGATCTCGGACGGGTGGGATCGCGGCGAGCCGGAAATCCTGCGCGACGCGATGCAACACCTGCAACGCAATTGCTTCCGGCTCATCTGGCTCAACCCCCTCCTCGGCACGCAAGGCTACCAGCCGCTGACACGCGGGATGCAGGCGGCGTTGCCGTACTGCGACAACTTCCTGCCCGCGAACAACCTCGCCAGTCTGGAAGCCCTCGGCAAGCTGCTAATCGAGGTGCAGGGCCGTCGCCCCCCGCGCAAGCAGAGCCGCGACGCCACCGCCAAAGCCGCTCTCACGGCGCGGTAGGGAGGTTTTGAACCGCCAATACTGCCCAGAGGGCTCCCGCAAGACGCCAAGAGGGAATGGGGGGGAAGAGTAAATTGTCTTGATCTATATCACTTCTTCCTTGGCGTCTTGGCGGTTCAATATAATTGGAGGCTCTATGGCGACTTCGTTGAGCGATGTGCAGCCGCAGGTGAACGAGTGGCTGGCGGCGGGCGAGCCGGTGGCCCTCGCCACAGTGGTCAAGGTGTGGGGGTCGGCACCGCGCCCGCGTGGGTCGCATATGGCGGTTTCCGGGTCGGGGGCCATCGTCGGTAGCGTCTCCGGGGGCTGCGTCGAGGCGGCGGTGGTGGACGTGGCGCGGGAGGTCTTGCGCTCCGGCACGCCGCAACTCGTCTCGTACGGCGTGGCGGACGAACTCGCGTTCACGGTCGGCCTCTCGTGCGGCGGCGAGATAGATGTCTACGTGGAGCCGGTCGCACCGGGCGAAGCGGCACACGCGGAGGTAAGCGCGTGAATGTCGGCTTCCTGCGCGAACTCGAAGCGGCGATTGCGCGGCGGCAGCCCGTCGCGGTCGTCACCGTGCTGGAAGGGCCGCACCTCGGCACGAAACTGCTTGTGGACGAGGAGAGTTTCGTGCTCGCCGGGACGAGCGGCGATGCGGGCATAGACGCCGAGCTTTCGGGCTACGGCCTCGTCAGCTTGCAGGCCCGCAAGTCCGAGGAAGTGCGGCTCACCGAAGGCAATGCCCGCGTCTTCGTGGAGAGTTACCCGCCGCCGCCGAGCCTCGTGGTCGTCGGGGCGGCGCATATCGCCGTGCCGCTCACGCGGTGGGCGGGCGAGATGGGTTTCGACGTGACGCTCATAGACGCCCGCGAGTGGTTCCTGACGGAGGAACGCTTCCCGCATGTGCAGCGGCGCATCCTCGCGTGGCCCGAAAAGGGGATGGCGCAGATCACGCTCGATGCCGAGACGTACCTCGTCATCCTCTCGCACGACCCGAAGTTCGAGCGGCCCGCCCTGAAATACGCCCTCGGCTACCCGTTGCGCTACATCGGGGCCATCGGTAGCCGCCGCACGCACGCCGAACGCCTCGCCACGCTCCGCGCCGAGGGCGTACCGGAGGCCTACCTCGCCCGCATCCATGCCCCCATCGGTCTGGACATCGGTGCCGTCTCACCGGAGGAGATCGCGATCAGCATCCTCGCGGAGATGATCGCCGCCCGCGAAGGCAAGACCGGCGGCACGATGCGCGACGCCGCAAGCAAGACGACGGAGAGCGGCGGGCTGTAGCCTGCCGTTCGACCTCACCCCCCATCCGCCCAGAGGACAACCGCCTCTCCGTCAGGCGGAGAGGGGGTGACGTGCGGCAAGTGCGGTGCGTGCGGGGTAGACTGGATGTTGCAACAGTTCTCCCCCTTCCCCACGGGGGGAGGGGGCCGGGGGGAGGGGCCGCTTTGACCGACGACGCACCAAAGGAACCGAAGGAACCGAGTTTCGGCGACCGCCAGCGCGAAACGCCGGGGCCAGCACCGGGCGCGGGTCGCGTCGTCGCCGTGGTGCTAGCGGCGGGCGGCTCCACGCGACTGGAGCAGCCGAAGCAACTCGCGCCCATCGCCGGACGCCCCGCCCTCGCGTATACCCTCGACGCGCTCCGGGCCTCTGCGGTCGACGGCATCACCGTCGTGCTTGGACACCGGGCGGACGAGGTCGCGGCGGCGGTGGACCTGTCCGGGTGTGACGTGGTGCGGAACCCCGCCTACGCCGAGGGCCAGAGCACGAGCGTCAAGGCGGGCGTGCGCTCCCTGTTCGAGAGTGCCGATATTGGTGCCGCCCTGATGACCGTGGGCGACCAACCGACGCTCTCCCCCGCCGTGGTGGACGCCCTCGTTGCCGCGTACCGCGCCACGGGCGGGCCGTGGATCGTGCCAGTCTACAAAGGGCCGGACGGCAAGGGCGACTGGGGCAACCCCGTGCTGCTTGCCCGCGCCTCGTGGCACTGGCTCGACATGCTCAAAGGTGACACGGGCGCACGCTCCATGCTGCGCAAGCAGATGGACATCGTCATCGAGCTTCCCGTTGACGCCCCTGCCCCGATTGACATTGACACCCCCGAAGACTACGACCGCGTGCGCCAGCAGATCGAACAACGAACGGCGGGGGAGTAGACACGATGCCACTTTACGAGATACAAGGCATACAGGACGAAAAGGGCGGATTCGCGGTGTCGAAACTGGACAAGGTGAGCGAAACGACGTTTGCCAAAGAAAACTTGCTAGAGCGGCGCGATATTCAGCGTTTACTGCGTGGTGCGATTGAAGCCATTGCGCCAGAGACTTATGTTGTTGCAGAAGAATTGTCTACGTGGGAGGAGAACAAGCTTCGTATTGATCTGCTCTGCATAGACAAGAACGCTAATCTTGTTGTTGTTGAGTTGAAGCGCGATGACGATGGCGGTCTAATGGAATTGCAAGCCCTTCGCTATGCCGCGATGATTTCTCCGCTTACCTTTCCGCAACTAGTCAAAATTCACACAGCCTTCCTCGGCGGTGAGACGACCACCGACGATGCACAGCAGGCTATATTCACGTTCCTTGGTTGGGACGTACCCGACGAAAATGCGTTTAATAAGAAGATGCGCATCGTTCTTGCGTCGGCAAACTTTTGTACAGAAGTAACGACCACCGTGCTATGGCTCACAAATACGTATGGTCTCGACATTCGTTGTGTGCGGATGAAGCCACACAAACTCGATGGTCGCTTGCTTGTTGATGTGCAGCAGATCATTCCTCTACTGGAAGCGGCAGACTATCAGGTGCGCATTCGGGAGAAGGTACAAGAGGAACGTGCAGCGAAGCAGGGTAGCGGCGATGGTAGGTTTACGATTACATTGGGTAATAAAATATTGGCGAACCTGTCGCAGCGTGGGGCTGTTTTTGCTGCTGTGATGTATCTGCGCGAGAACGGAGTTGACCCCGAACGAATACGTCAAGCCCTCGCGGAGGTTTACTCGCCTCACCTCCTATGGGCGGTCGCTGAGGGCAGTTTCGATACGCCTGAAGCCTTTCGTGCTGCTGTGCAGACTCCGCAAAAGTATACATGGTATCAGTACTTCGATGCAGACAACGAACGGTTTGTATTCGACGGTAAATCCTACGCGCTGCGCAATCGTTGGGGCGGTGGTGCTGCTCCTGTTGCTTTGAACACATTGCAGAGTACCTTCAGCGACGGGAGCAATTTCGTCATATCGTTTGTGCAGAGCAGTACCCCATGAATGCTCCTGTGTACCGCGACCCGAAAGTCGCCGTTGCCCTGCTTATTGCACGGGGTGGGGCGGTGCTGTTGCAGCAGCGGGCGATGGAACCGGCGCGGGGGCGGTGGTCGTTCATCGGCGGCTACGTTGACCGGGGTGAGCAGGTGGAGCGGGCGGCGGAGCGCGAGGCGCGGGAAGAACTCGGCGCGGCGGTGCGGCTCACGCACCTCTTGGGCGTCTACTCCGAACCCGATAATCCCGTGGTACTGATCGTCTACACCGCCGAACTGCACGACCCCGCCGCCCCCTTCACCCCGCAGGCGGAAGAGATTACCGCCCTCGGCTGGTTCGCGCTCGACGCCCTGCCCCCTCTCGCCTTCGCGCATGATCCGCAGATCGTCGCGGACTGGCAAGCGTGGGTGGCGGAAGGGCGGGAGGTACCGCCGCGATGAGGGCCGAAGTCGTCCCCTCCCAAGCCCTTACCGCCACGACCGCCACGGGCCGCGTCCTCGCGCACGACGTGGAGGCGTTCTTGCCGGACGGCGAGCGCGTGCGGCTGCGCAAAGGGCGCATTCTCGCCGCCGATGATCTACCCGCCCTCCACGCCGCCGCCCGCCCGCTGCACCTGCTCACCCTCGACCCCGGCGACTTGCACGAGGACGCGGCGGGCCTGCGTCTCGCCCGCGCCGTGGCGGGACCGGGGGTGATCGTCGGCGACCCGCACGAGAGCATGATTACCCTCCGGGCCGCGACGCGGGGATTGCTGCGCGTGGACGCCGCCCGCCTGCTCGACCTCAACAGCGTGCCGGACGTGTCGGTGTGGACGCTCTACGACGCGCAGATCGTGCGCGAGCGGCAACCCATCGCGGGCGTCAAAGCGACGCCGCTCGTCACCACCGAAGCGGCGGTGGGGGAGGCGGAAGCCGTCGCCGCCGGGGAGCCGCTGATTACGGTGCGCCCGTTCGTGCCGCGCCGCGCCGGGGTGATCGTGCGCGAACAGCTCGTCGCCTCGGCGGGCGAGCGATTCCGCGAGGCGATCACCACCAAAGTACGCTGGTTCGGCTCCGAGATCATCGAGATCGTCGCCCCGCGTGACGACGGCGAGGCGATCATCGGCGCGATGCGCGGCCTCGTCGCGGCGGGGGCGGACATGCTGCTCGTCGCGGGCGTCACGAGCACCGACCCGCTCGACCTGACGGTGCGTGCGCTCGACGCGGCGGGGGCGCGGTGGGAGAAGCGCGGCGTCCCCGCCCACCCCGGCAGCACCTACTGGCTCGCGCATCTCGGCAATAACGGCGACGACGGCGACGTTCCCGTACTCGGTATGGCGAGTTGCGGCATGTTCAGCCGCGCCACGGTGCTGGATTTGATCCTGCCGCGCTTCTTCGCGGGGGAGCGCGTCACCGCCCGCACGCTCGCTGCCCTCGGTCACGGTGGCCTGCTCAACCGAGACATGGCCTACCGCTTCCCCGACTACGCGACAGAGTTAGCCGTTAGCGGTCAGCCATCAGCCGTCAGCGAAGAATAGTGCTGACATTTGCCCGTTCCGGTTCGCATCGAGCATACTTTCGGCACACAGAGATGCATTTCCCCGATGGCTGACGGCTGACGGCTAACGGCTACGCGACGAAGGAGCGACTGATGAAGGTACTGGTTACAGGGGCGGGCGGCTACATCGGCAGCGTGACGACCGAGGTGCTGCTCGACGCGGGCTATGAGGTGATCGCCCTCGACAGCCTCGAACTGGGCCACCGCGAGGCGATAGACCCCCGCGCCACATTCGTGCAGGCCGACTTGCGCGACCGCGACGCCACCTTCGCCGCTTTCGCGGCCCATCGCCCGGAGGCGACGCTGCATTTCGCCGCGTACTCGCTCGTGGGCGAGAGCATGGAGCAGCCGGGGCCGTACTTCACGAACAACCTCGTCGGGGCGTGCAACCTCTTCGACGCCATGCTCGCGCACGGCTGCAAGAAGTTCGTCTTCTCGTCGTCCTGCACCGTGTATGGGCAGCCGGAGACGATGCCCGTCACCGAAGACCTGCCCCGCAAAGCCCTCAACCCCTACGGGCAGACGAAGGTGATGATCGAGGAGATGACGGAGTGGCACGCGAAACTGAGCGGCTTGCGGGCGGCGATCCTGCGCTACTTCAACCCCGCCGGGGCCACCGAACGCTGCGCCGAGGACCGGGCGCACGAGACGCACCTCGTGCCGCTCGCCCTCGCCGTCGCCCTCGGCAAGCGCGAACGGCTCACCATCTTCGGCACCGACTACCCCACGCCGGACGGGACGTGCGTGCGCGACTACATCCACGTCCTTGACCTCGCGGAGGCGCACGTCAAGGCATTGGAGGCGTTGGAGCGCGAATCGCTGATCGAGGTGAATGTCGGCACCGGCACGGGCTACTCGGTGCGGCAGATCATCGAGACGGTGCGCCTCGTCACCGACCACGCCGTTCCTGCCACCGAGGGCGAACGTCGCCCCGGCGGTGCCGATGCCCCCGCCGTCTACGCCGATCCCACCCGCGCCCAGAAATTGCTCGGCTGGCAGGCGACGCGCTCACTGGAAGACATGGTCCGCAGTGCCTACGAGTGGCGCCTCCGGCACCCGAACGGGTACGCGGGTGGTCGCTAGTCGGCAGTTGGCAGGAAGAAGCCCGTGCCTACTGATATAGCCACGGGCGTCGCCTTTGTGCATTGTACTGCCAACTGCCGACGAGCGACTAGCGACCGCGAGACTGCGGCGTGTCGCGGGGCATCGGCATGTCGGGCGAGCCGCCCGCGAGGGTGCCGGGGGCGGCGGGCGGCGTCATCGTGCTCTCCTGAGCCGAGAACTTCGCCCGTCGGTTCCAATGGCGGAAGAAGAAAAACGCCACCACGAGCATCGAGAGCGCGAACACTATCCACAAACTATTGATAATCACCGAAATCGGGCCGAGGCCGCTATCGGTTGAGGGCGGGGTTGCCGCCTGAAGCAAGAGCCACATGTCGCACACCTCCTACGCGAGAGATCGTCTTGGAGGAGCGTCGTGCAAGCGGTGTGCCACGGGGCGGTCGGCGGTCGGCAGCCGACGATACAACGCACCCGCCCGTCATTGCTCAATGGTAGCACGGTGATTTTGCTTTTTGCGAGCGACAGACGACCGACGACTCCCAACTCCTGACTACTGACTCCCCGACTCCCCGATCTTGCGCTCGGTGCCGTTGAGGATGCGCTGGATGTTATCGGCGTGATTGACGATCACAAGCAGCCCACCGGCGAGCACGAAAGCGAACGCTGCCCACGACTGCCCGAACTGGAACGCCGCCACGAACATCACGATAATCGCGGCGGTGGCGGCAATGAGATTGCCGAGCGACATGTAGCGCGTCAGCACCACCGGGATGATGAATACGGGGATGAGCAACACCAGAAGCGGGGCCATCGTGAACCCCGCGCCGACCGCCGTCACCATGCCGCGCCCGCCGCCCCGGAAGCCGAGGTACGGCGAGAAGGTGTGACCGAGTACCGCCGCGACCCCCGCCGCCGCCTCCACCCACGCATCCCCCGTGAGGGTACGGGCGAGCAGCACGGGCAGAATGCCCTTCAAGGCATCCAGCACCACGGCGGCGGCGAACCCCGACCAGCCGAGTACCCGGAGCACATTTGTCGCCCCGGTCTTACCGCTGCCAATCGTGCGGATATCCTGCCCCGCGAACGCTCGCACGAGGATCAGCCCCCATGGGATGCCCCCCACGAGGAACGCCACGACCAGCACGAGGGCTATGATGGCTAGAGAGGGAATCATCGTCGCTGCGCTCCCGGAAGTCCCTAAGCGGCTAAATCGCCGAGTCGCTGAGTAGTCGCGTACATAATACACCACTCGTCGTTGCATTCAGCGACGTAGCCACCCGGCCACTTGGCGACGCAGCTACTGCACCGGCTCCTGACGATTGCGGAAGCGCATCTGAATCGGGGTGCCGATGAAGCCTACTTCGTCGCGCAACTGATTCTCCAGATAGCGGCGGTAGCTGAAATGCACATCTTCGGCGTGGTTGCAGAAGAACACGAAGCTCGGCGGGGCCACGTCCACCTGCGTGGCGTAGTAGAACTTCACCCACTTCCCCGGTTTCGAGGGCGGCGGGTGCGCGTCGGTCGCGGCCTTGACGATCTTGTTCAGCACCGCTGTGGGGATGCGCTTCCTGCGCTCCTCCATCACGAACAGGGCACGCTCCATCACCTGCGGCACCCGCAGATTGAACTTGGCACTGATGAACGCCGCCGGGACGTACGGCATGAAATCGAGGGCTTCGGCGGCAGCGGCCTTATACTGCTCCATCGTGCGCCCGTCTTTCTCCACGAGGTCCCACTTGTTAACGACGAGCACCATCCCCTTCGCCTCGTCCCGCACGTACCCCGCGATGTGCAGGTCCTGCGCCGTGAACCCCTCGGTGGCATCCACCACGAGCAGCACCACGTCGGCCCGCGTGATCGCTCGCATCGAGCGCAGCACGCTGTACTTCTCCACCCCCGGCTCGATCTTGCCGCGCCGCCGGATGCCTGCCGTGTCAATGAGCACGAGCGGTTGCCCCTCCCACGTCAGGGCGGTGTCGAGCGAATCCCGCGTCGTCCCCGGTTCGTCCGAGACGATGCTCCGCTCCTGCCCCAGAAGCGCGTTCAGCAGGCGCGACTTGCCCACGTTCGGGCGCCCGACGATGGCGATGCGCAACCCCTCGGCGTCCACGTCGTTCTCACGATCCGGCAGGGCATTGACGATGGCGTCCAGCAGATCGCCCGTGCCGCGCCCGTGCAACCCGCTCACGGTGATCGGATCGGCGAGGCCGAGGCCGTAGAAATCCACCGCGTTCGCCGCCCGCACGCTCGACTCCGCCTTGTTCGCGGCGAGCAGGATCGGCTTTCCCGTGCGCCGCACGAGGTTGGCGATGGTCTCGTCGCTCGGCGTCATGCCGTCCTCGGCATCTACCACGAGCACGAGCACATCCGCCTCCTCCATCGCCTGCTCGGCCTGCTGGCGCGTAGCGGCGGGGATCGTCGAAAGGTCTATCTCGCTGCCCCGGTCGTCCACAACCAGCCCGCCCGTGTCCACGAGCGTGAAGATACGCCCGCCCCACTCCACGTCGCCGTATACGCGGTCGCGTGTGGTGCCGGGTTCGTCCTGCACAATCGCCCGCCGCTCCCCGATCAGCCGGTTGAAGAGCGTGGATTTGCCCACATTCGGTCGGCCCACGATAGCCACAATGGATTTTGTCACCCGCATAACCCCTCTCATGCCCCGCGATACAGCGTTCGGGCAGGGTCCGTAATAGAGAAACACCCGGTTTCCCGCCGTCATGCGGGCCTATCATCGCAGTATAAACCGTTTGTTCACCTGCCGCAAACAGCCCGCGAACAGGGTGTTATACTCGTGCGACAATGCGGCGTGTCGGCACGAGAGAAGGACGTGGAGATGCCGAAAATTACCCTGATCGGCGCGGGCAGCGTGGTCTTCGCCAAGCGACTACTGGGCGACATCCTCAGCTACCCGGAGTTCGCCGAGGCCCACATCGCCCTGCACGACATTGACCCCGAACGCCTGCGCGTGGCGGAGATCGTCGCGGGGCGCGTCGCGGAGGCGACCGGCACGAAGCCCGCGATCACCGCCACCCTCGACCGCCGCGAGGCGTTGGACGGGGCCGACTACGCCATCAACACGGTGCAGATCGGCGGCTTCCGCCCCGCTACCGTGACCGATTTCGACGTGCCAAAGCGGTACGGCCTGCGCCAGACCATCGCGGACACGCTCGGCATCGGCGGCATTTTCCGCGCCCTGCGAACCATCCCGCCCGTTGTCGAGATGGCGCGGGACATGGAGGCGGTCTGCCCGGACGTGCTGTTCCTCAATTACACCAACCCGATGGCGATGGTGTCGGGTGCTGTGCAGCGGGCTACGAGGATCAACACCGTCGGCCTCTGCCACAGCGTGCAAGGGACGGCGAAGCAACTCGCCCGCGCCCTCGGCGTGCCGCTCGACGCGATGGAGTACCGCGTTGCGGGCATCAACCACATGGCCTTCTACCTGACGCTCAAGGCGAACGGCGAGGATGCCTACCCCATGCTGCGGGAGAAGTACGGCAAGCCCGGTCGGTACCCGCCGCCGCACCCGATGGAGAACGACGACGGCAGCGTGATGATGCACGACGCCGTGCGCTTCGAGATGTTCCGCCGTCTGGGCTACTTCGTCACCGAGTCCTCGGAGCACTTCGCGGAGTACGTGCCGTACTTCATCAAGAAGGCGCACCCCGAACTGATCGCGCAATTCCACATCCCATTGGACGAGTATATCCGTCGCTGCGTGCGCAACGACGCCCGCTGGCAGGCCACCCGCGAGGCGATGACAGGGGGCGAACCCCTGACCGTCAAGCGCACCGACGAGTACTGCGCCACCATCCTGCACGCCATCGAGACCGACACCCCCGCCGTGATCTACGGCAACGTGCCGAACACCGGCCTCATCACCAACCTGCCCACGGGCTGCTGCGTGGAAGTCCCGTGCCTTGTGGACGCACACGGCGTGCAGCCCACCGCCGTGGGCGACCTGCCCGTACACCTCGCCGCCCTGATCCGCACGAACGTGAATGTGCAGGAGGTGACGATTGCCGCCGCGTTGGAGCGCAAGCGGGCGCACATCTATCACGCCGCGATGCTCGACCCGCACACCGCCGCCGAACTGACCCTCGACGAAATCTGGAGCCTCGTGGATGCGCTCATCGAGGCACACGGCGATTGGCTCCCGGAAATGTCGTAGGGG
>JAABUN010003715.1_pt1 | contig 22770 bp, 26 predicted proteins | sample 5559311 | NCBI WGS metagenome assembly JAABUN01 (sample SAMN10711877, study PRJNA513370) | rock metagenome | isolation source: Antarctica rocks | place: Antarctica: Victoria Land, Siegfried Peak sud
AGGTCGCAGGTAAACGTCCTCGGCGAGATCGAGAAGCGGTTCGGACAGGTCAACTCGACCGTCTTCCACCAGGTCAACCGCGCGCTCGACTGGTGGCAGCTCCCGACCCCGGTCGCGTTGCTGAACCTGCGCGGCCTGCGCGACGACCTGCGCGAGGAGAATCTGCACGACACGCGCGAGCCCGTCGACGGACGGCCGTACCTCAGCCTCGACGAGCTGCCCAAGCACCGCACCTACGACGGCTCCCTCCAGGACCCCACCGATCCCGAGATGGGGAAGGTCGGTACCCGCTTCGGGCGCAACACGGCGGCGGAGGAGCTCCAGCCCGAGTCGATGCCCGAGCTCATGGACCCGAGCCCGCGCGAGGTCGCCCAGCGGCTCCTGCGCCGCGACGCCTTCAAGCCTGCGGAGACGCTCAACGTGCTCGCCGGCTGCTGGATCCAGTTCGAGAACCACGACTGGTTCGGCCACGGCGAGAACGACCCGAGCCGATACATCGACGTGCCTTTGCCCGAGGGCGACGAGTGGCCCGACGGGGACCCGATGAGGATCAAGGCGACGAGCCCCGACCGCAGCCGCGACGGCACCAACGGCTCCGCCCCCACCTACGTCAACACGGTCACCCACTGGTGGGACGGCTCCCAGATCTACGGCTCCGACGAGGCGCGCAACCGGGAGCTGCGAAGCGGCGTGGACGGGAAGCTCGAGGTTGACGGCGACATGCTCCCCAACGAGCGCAAGGAGGGCCTCGACGGGATCGACCTCACCGGGTTCTCCGACAACTACTGGGTCGGCCTGTCACTGCTCCACACGCTGTTCGTCAAGGAGCACAACTCGATCTGCGACCACCTCAAGGGCTCCTACCCCAGCTGGGACGACGAGCGACTCTTCCTCACGGCGCGGCTCGTCAACTCGGCGCTGATGGCCAAGATCCACACAGTCGAATGGACTCCGGGGATCCTCGCCAACCCGGTGCTCGAGCGGGCGATGAACGCGAACTGGTACGGCGTCCTGCCGCGCTGGGTGCGCCAGAAGTTCGGCCACGTGGGCACGGAGATGATCGGCGGCGTCGTCGGCTCCGACCAGGACCACCACACCGCCCCCTACGCGATCACCGAGGAGTTCGTCGCCGTCTACCGGCTCCATCCGCTGCTGCCCGACGACTACGCGATCCGCGATCACCGCAGCAACGAGCTGATCGAGGAGACGGGCTTCGACCCCATCCAGGGACACGGCACCCGCCCGACGATCAAGAGGTACGGCTGGTCGAACCTCCTCTACACCTTAGGCACCGCCAACCCGGGGGCGATCACGCTCAAGAACCACCCCGAGGCGCTCAACGACCACGTGCGCCTGACCGGCGACCGCGTCGACCTGGCGACGATCGACATCCTGCGCGACCGCGAGCGGGGCGTTCCCCGCTACAACGACTTCCGCGAGCGCCTGCGCAAGCCGCGGATCGAGCGCTTCGAGGACCTAACCGACGACCCCGTCCTGGCTGAGGAGATCCGCGACGTCTACGGCGACGACATCGACCGCGTCGACCTGCAGGTGGGCCTGCTCGCCGAGCCCCTGCCTCCCGGCTTCGGCTTCAGCGACACGGCGTTTCGGATCTTCATCCTGATGGCCTCGCGGCGGCTGAAGAGCGACCGCTTCTTCACCAACGACTACTCGCCCGAGGTGTACACGTCGGAGGGCATCAACTGGGTGGAGGGCAACACGATGGTGGACGTCCTGCTGCGCCACCACCCCGAGCTCGGCCCGGCGCTCGATGGCGTCGAGAACGCGTTCGCGCCCTGGAACCGGGTCGCCGCCTGAGCGCGCCGGGGGAACGTCGCTGATGCCCGGCGCCCTGGCGCGAGCCTCCCTGCTCGAGAACGCCCGCTTCAACGCGCTCGTCATCGTCCCCAATGCGGTGCAGGGGCTCTTCCGGCGCCGGCGGGCGGCCGTCGCGGCGGCGACGCGAGCGGGAGTGGACGGGCACGCGGTCGGCCTCCTGCGCGGGATGGCTCGCGGGCACGGCGGGGGGGCCGTCTGGGTCCGCGTCGTCAAGGAGCCGGCGCTCCTGCTGCTCGATCCCGCCGACATCGAGCGGGCGCTCGACGGCTCCCCCGAGCCCTTCGCCGCCGATCCGAAGCCGAAGCGCGACGGGATGGTGGCCTTCCAGCCCGACGCGGCGACGATCTCGCGCGGCGAGACGTGGCGCAGCCGCCGGCGCTTCACCGAGGCCGTGCTGCGCAGCCCGAAAGCGGGCAAGCTGCTGAGCGGCTGGGAGCGGCTCTGCCGTGAGGAGCTCGAGCGGATGCTGAGCGGGCCGGTGGCCGTCGCGGCGGGTGAGGTCGGCTGGGACCCCTTCCACGAGGCGGTCCAGCGGATCGCCCGCCGGCTGATCCTCGGCGATCGCGCGGCCGAGGACGAGCGGCTCACCGAGCTCCTCGGCGAGCTGATGTCGGAGGGGAACGGGATGCCGGGGGAACCCGGCGAGCGGCTGCGTGAGCTCGAGTCGATGATCGCGAGCCACGTCGACGCGGCCGAGCGCGGCAGCCTCGCCGGCCGCTTCGCGAGCGCCCCCACCGACGAGTCGACAGCACCGGTCGGGCAGGTGCCGCACTGGCTCTTCGCCCTCGGCGACACGCTCGCGATCAACGCCTTTCGGGCCCTGGCGGTGATCGGGTCCGACGCCGCCGTGCTGGGGCGGGCGCGCGAGTCGGGCGAGTACCTCGCCGCCTGCCTGCAGGAGGCGATGCGCCTGTGGCCGACGACCACGACGCTGACGCGCGAGACGACCGCGGAGACCGAGTGGGACGGCGAGACGGTGCCCGCCGGGACGCAGGTCGTGATCGTCAACACGTTCAACCATCGCGACACCGATCGGGTTCCCTACGCCGACCGCTTCGCGCCCGAGGAATGGATCGAGGGCGACGCCGCCGATTACCCGGGGTTCAACTTCTTCAGCCGCGGCCCGCAGGTCTGCCCCGGCACGGCGATCGCCACCGGCGTCGGCGAGCTGCTTCTGGGCGAGCTGATCGAGCGCTTCGAGCCGCGGACGGTGGCGCCGAAGCTGAGCCTCGCAGAGCCCCTCCCCCACATGGTCGACTTCTTCGGGATCAGGGTCATGCTCGAGCCGCGCTGAGGGCGGCTCGCCGGGACCGCAACCGTCAACCGAAGGCACCGATCTACTACTTCAACGAGGCCTCGATGTCCTTGACGAGCATCTGAAGGTTCTTGGGGTCCGAGGGCGACGCTTCGAAGCCGAAGTGGAGATAGAAGCTTGCTGCGGCCTCGTTCAGCGCGTGGGCCAGCATGAGCCTGGTCCCGGCCTCCTCCGAAACCGCCACCGTCCGGATCATCGCGTCCCGCAGCAGGAATGCCCCTAGTCCCCGGCTCGCCACGGATCTGTCCACCGCGAGGCGAGCCAGGAGCACAGCCGGTATTGGGTGCCGGGGCATCCCCTTTGCGGCCCGCTCCGTGGCTTCGTCGTGCGAAATCGATGCGAGGGTGAGCGCGTGGTAGCCAACCACCCGGTCAGCCTCGACGTCGTGGACCACGTACGTACGTGCTGAGTTCGTGCCCGAGGCGGTCCTTGCATACCGCTCCAGCCAGAGGTTCAGCGAGGGCTCCCCGCAGTCAAAGCCGCTCAGGACGTGATTGGAGTCGAGTCGTTCGGGACCAGAAAACCGACGCCCCACTCGGGCCCGCCCCCGGCGGCCGACTATTCCGGAGCCACCCTGCTGAACAACGCGACAAGCTCGGGCTTGACTTCCGCCGGCCGGTCCATCGCAGCCTCGATCGCCTTCCAGCGCTTGGCATCCACCCGAAAGCTGGTCCGGTCAGCCAGTAGTCGTTCGGCCCTCTCCCTGCCGCTTTCGACAAGAAACTGCGTGAGCGTCTCCCGCTGCTCGTGGGCGGCTTGGTCGAAGAGCCGGCGATCCTCTTCATCGATTCTGAGATTGAGACGCTTGCTCTTGGCTTCGGTCTTTCGTTCAGGGTGGGGCATGAGTCCGAGTGTACATACGTTGTATGTCTGGATCAAGATCCATCAGTTGTTCTTGCCTTGCATGCGAACATTTGTTCGTGACCTCGCAGGGCTCGTCCTACGCGCGCTTTCGGCGGGCGATCGACGCTCGCCAGCCCGCCAAGGCCATGGCGGCGGCCTCGGAGCTGCCGAAGGTCTCGCTCGCTGATGCCCTGGAGCTGTGTCTCCTGCTGGCGGCGGTCGATAACGGCGGGACCTACGAGGCGGCGGCGCGGCGCTGGCTCGAGCGCTTCGCCGGCGAGCGGCGGGCGAGCCTGCACGAGATCCTGATGGCGGGCGCAGCCCTCGCCGAGCTCGGGCGGGCGCCGGGCTCGGAGGTCGCTCGCGACACCCTCGAGCAGCTGCTCGATCCGGCCGGGGAGGGTGGCCCACCGCGCTGACGCGGGGCCGGTTGCCAGAGCGGGAAGTCGAGACGGGCGCTCCTCTGCGTCGCCTCGACCTCCGCCTCGGCGGTGCCTCAGCTCCTAGAAGACGCGCCGGGCCAGGTAGAGGGCGAGCAGGACGAGGATGATGATGATCAGGATCGTGACGATCGACATAGAACGGGTTCCTTTCGTGGGTTGGCGGCGATCCTCGCACCTCTGCCACCCGGAACGCGCCGCTCTCCCCCGAGGCTGGCCGTTCGACGGAGGCGATGAGTTCCGCGGGGAAGCGCTGTCTCAACGGATAATTCGCAAACGATGCGGCGCCGATGCCGGCGCGGAGCCCTCCCCACGCCCCTTCAAGCCCCGTCTCCGATTAGGCTCTTCCCCATGTGTCGCAACATCCGCACCCTGCACAACTTCGAGCCGCCCGCCACCAACGACGAGGTCCAGGCGGCGGCGCTGCAATACGTCCGCAAGATCAGCGGGTCGACGAAGCCCTCGCAGGCGAACGCCGAGGCGTTCGAGCGGGCCGTCGAGGAGGTCGCCTCGGCGACGGCGCGGCTGCTCGATCAGCTCGTCACCCCGGCGCCCCCGAAGGACCGCGAGGCCGAGGCCGCCAAGCACCGCGCGCGCTCGGCCGCCCGCTTCGCCGCCTGAGTCGAGCTCAGTCGCGCCCGCGCCTGGCGATCAGCAGCTCCACGCCGCCGAGCTGCAGGGTCAGCGAGCCGTCGCCGTGGTGGATGGCGTCCCGGTAGACCTCGCGGTTCAGGCTCAGCGACGCCGCCTCGGCGCCGGCGTCGAGGCGGACGAAGATCGCCTCGTGATCGCTCGGCTCCCCGCCGGTCATCGAGTGCCCGGCCTGCAGGAGGCCGCCGAAGGTCGCGACGAGGTGCGCGCTCTCACCAGCGGACACCACGTGAACCTCGACCCGCTCGCCGACCAGGGCGAGCAGCGCCGAGAGGGCCTCGTCGAAGCTCATCCGCCGATCAGGCCGCGTCGACCACCACGCGCGATCCGCGCGTCGGCGCGAAGGTGATCGCCCGTCGGGTGACGCCCTCGGAGCGGCGCCGGGCCTCCGCGCGAGGCCGCACGGCCTCCAGCGCGGCCCGCAGGACGACCCTCATCTCGTAAAGGGCGAAGCTGGCGCCGAGGCAGCGGCGGACGCCGCCCCCGAACGGGATCCACTCGTAGGTACCCGGGGGATCGGCGGCGAGAAAGCGTTCGGGACGGAACTCGAGCGGATCGGGGTAGATGTCCGCGCGGCGATGCATGAGGTAGATCGAGGGGGCGATGTGGACTCCGGCCGGCAGCTCCCAGCCACCGAGCTCCATCGGCGCCTGAAGGCGCCGGATGACGGCGGGGACCACCGGCCGCAGCCGCAGCGTCTCCTTGATCACCGCATCGAGGTACTGCCCTTCCCCAGCGCGCTCGTCCTCGATCAGCTTGGCGAGCACGGCGGGGCTGCGGGTCAGACGCTCCAGCGTCCAGGCGAGCGCGGTTGCCGTCGTCTCGTGGCCGGCCACGAGCAGCGTCACGAGCTCGTCGCGCAGCTCGGCCTCGCTGAGCGGCGCTCCGTCCTCGTCGCGGGCGGCGAGCAGCATCGAGAAGATGTCGTCTCCCTCGGCGCCGCGCGGGTCGGCGCGCCGCGCCCGGATCTCCTCGTAGAGGAGCTCGTCGGCCTCGCGGCGAAGCGCGGCGAAGCGCCTCCACGGGCTCAGCGGGCCGTTGCGGCCCGCCGTCAGCGCCATCGCCAGCACGCGGGGCCGGCTGCCGACGGTGTCGAGCAGGCGCCGCAGCGGGTCGCCGATCCGCTCCCGCCGCTCGCGGTCCTCGAAGCCGAAGACGGCGCGCATGATGATCTCGAGGGTGATCGCCTGCATGCTCGGCAGCACGGCGAAGCGGCGCTCGCGCGGCCACCCCGCTACGTGCCGCTCTGCCACCTCCTGCATGAGGGCGCCGTAGTTGCGCATCCGCTCGCCGTGAAACGGGGGCAGCAGCAGGCGCCGGTGGCGGAGATGCTCGGCACCGTCGAGCAAGAGGACCGAGCCGGCGCCGAGGATCGGCGCCAGGGTCACGTTGCCCTCGCCCGCGTGGAGCAGGTTCGGATCGCCGGTGAAGACCTGCTTGACGGCGGCGGGGTCGGCGGTGAACACGACCTCCCGATCGACCGCCGGGCGAAGGGTGAAGTAGTCCCCGCAGCGCTCCCGGCAGGCGTCGAGGAAGCGGGTCGGCATGAGCATGAACCCGGCACTCATCATGAAGCCCGAGAGGTCCGGGCGAGGCGGCATCCCGGAAGCGGCGGACGCCGGTGACGGATGGGTCGAGAGCTGCGGGGAGGCCGCCTGCATCGGCGTCGAAGGTTACGGCCCGCCGCTCTTCGGGAGGAGCTAGCGGCCCAGCGTGCGCAGGAACTCGCGGGCGTTGCCGGGAAGCTCGCGCAGAAGGTCCCGCACCTCGGTGAGGCCGGCGCGCAGCTCGCCGTCGCCGGACTCGATCGGCAGCATCGAGTCCTGGAGGTTGGCGATGCCGCGATCGGCCTCGGCCGCGGCCACCACGGCACGCTCGACGAACGCCTTGACGCCCTGCGACCTCACGCCCGGCGGGGGCGATTCGAACTCGCGCGGCTCGAACCCGGTCCGCTGAGCGAACTGGGAGTGCGTGCGCTTCCCCCGGCCATAGGCCCTCTGGACCGGCCGATAGAGCTCGGCCTCCAGGCGATCGGCGGGGCCGACCGACAGCTGCTCGTAGGCCTCCCCCAGGCACGCCAGGGCGAGCGCGATCCGATCGACGGCGGCGGCCAGCTCGTCGAGGATCTGCGTCCTTGCCTCGCGGGTGGTGATGGCCATGCCGCGAGGTTAACCGGCGGATGGGCACGGCCCACCTTGGAGATTTGGTGCCGAGGAATGTTCTCGGGCGCATCCCCCAGATTTTTTCCCGCGCCCCGCCTGGAGCGGGACGTCGAGCCGCGGGCGTTCCCCGGGCGGGGTTGCGCACCGCCGCCGCCGTGCTATACTGAACTAGATGGTTCAGTATCAGTCACCTCTGGACGGCACGTTCTCGGCGCTGTCGGACCCGACCAGGCGGGCGATCCTCGAACGCCTCGCCGGGGGCAGCGCATCGATCAGCGAGCTGGCCGACCCCGCCGGCATGACGCTGACCGGGATCAAGAAGCACGTGCGGATCCTGGAGGAGGCTGGGCTCGTGACCACCGAGAAGCGAGGCCGGACGCGGTACTGCCGCCTCGGCCCGAAGCAAATGGAGGACGTCAGCGAGTGGATCGAGTCCTACCGCCGCGGTTGGGCGGAGCGCTTCGATCGCCTCGACGAGGTCCTCGAGCGAAGGAAGGAAGGTTCGAGATGAGCAGCAAGGCAGCAGAGGCACCGTCCCCACCGGCCGCGGCCGAGGGGGAGCTGGAGCTCCACCTGGAGGTCGTAGTCGTCCCCGTCTCCGACGTGGAGCGGGCAAAGGCCTTCTACACCGAGAGGCTCGGGTTCAACGCGGATGTCGATCGCCAGGTGAGCGAGGAGATGCGCGTCATCCAGCTGACGCCGCCCGGATCCTCCTGCTCGGTGACGATCGGCACCGGGCTCGGGGCGATGGAGCCGGGCTCCCTGAAGGGGCTCCAGCTCGTCGTCTCTGACATCCGCAGGGCGCGAGACGTCCTCGCCGCCCGGGGCGTCGACATCAGCGAGGTGCAGGTGTTCGACGAGGGAAGCCGGAGGCCGGCTGAGGACGGGGACGAGCTCGACTTCGCCGGATTCGCCTTCTTCGGCGACCCCGACGGCAACGGCTGGGCCATCCAGCAGATGCCGGCGGGTCGCTGAGCGTTCAGCGATGAGTCAAACCCAAGACGAAAGGAACGAGAGATGACCGCAGATGTACATGACAAGCGCGAGACGTCGATCACGACGCCGAGCGACACCGAGATCCGGATCGAGCGCGAGTTCGACGCGCCTCGCGAGCTCGTCTGGGAGGCGTTCACCGACCCCGAGCTGCTGGGCGAGTGGCTCGGGCCGCATGGCCACACGATCACGGTCGAGATGGACCCGCGGCCGGGAGGCACCTACCGTTGGCTCGACCGCTTCGGCCAGGGCGAGGAGCTCGTCTTCTTCGGCGAGTACCTCGAGGTCCGCGAGCCGGAGTTGATGGTGACGACATTCGCCTGGGAGGACAGCGGGGTCCCGCCGTCGACCGACCGGTGGGAGCTGCACGAGCTCGCGGGCGGCAGGTCGAAGCTGGTCACGACCTCCACTTTCGAGAGCAAGGAGTTCCGCGACGGGATGCTCCAATCCGGGATGGAGAAGGGCGTCAACGACGGCCACGACAAGCTCGACGCGCTCCTCGCCCGCAAGCAGGGCAAGTCCTGAGCGAGCTGGCCACCGCGCGGCGCCGGCGTAGGCTCCTCCGATGAGCATCACGGAGACCTTCGCCGGCGTCGCCGTGGCCGACTTCCCGGCTCTGAGCGCCTGGTACGAGCGGCTGCTCGGCTGCCCGCCGGACATGGTCCCTCACGAGACCGAGGCCGCCTGGAAGCTGACGAAGGGCGGCTGGATCTACGTCGTCGGCGACCCTGAGCGGGCCGGCGGCTCTCTGGTGACCCTGCTCGTCGACGACCTCGACCGCGAGCTCGCCGGGATCGCCGAGCGCGGGATCGAAGCCGCCCCGATCGAGACGATGCCGGGGAAGGCGCGCAAGGCGAACGTCACCGACCCGGAGGGAAACCGGATCGCGTTCGGCCAGCCGCTCTGATCGCAATGACCCGACGGAGACAGGTCTGTTCACTTCCACCGGTGGTGCAGAACGACGCCTTCGGCCCCGAGTTCAGCGCTGACAACAACCCGATCGATTTCCGCGTCGACGGTGCCGCTGGCCGGCGACGCGGATGAGCCGCCGCCCGCCGCCTGAGGCGGTCGGAGCACTGGCGGGTCCTCGCCGGGCAGGCTGTGGCCAATCGACACCTTGGATGCCACAACTGGGCTCGGGGCCGGGCTAGCCTCGCGAGCATGAAGAGATTCAGCTACGCGATCGCAGCCGCTCTCGCCTCCTTCGTCGGGGTCGTCACCACCGCCAACGCCGAATACAGCGCGAGGATCGTCTCGGAGCCTGGGAACCAGGTTGTAGATCCGGCGCTCGCCGTCGCGCCCGACGGGACGGCCACGGTGGCATGGACCGCCTACGGGCTGACCGGCTCCGACCTGCGGATGGCCCGGGTAGAGCCCGACGGCACCGTCGGCCCTGCTCAGGCATTTCCGGGAGCGGGCGCCAACTCGCGTAACGTCGACCTGGCGGTCGATCCAGAAGGCCGGGTCACGGCCGTATGGGAGAGCTCCCCCGGGGAGATCCAGATGTCCCGGATCGGCGCCGATGGCACCCCGGGACCGGCGCAGACCCTCGGCACGGCGGATGATCAAGCGCAGCCGCGGGTCGCCGTGGACCGGACCGGGCGAGCCGTGGTCGTCTATCGCGGGCCTCCGGTCGGAAAGCACTACGGCGAGCGCAGCTACCGGACGCGGGCCGTGCAGGTCGGCGCGGATGGCGCGGCGGAGGCTCCGATCGACATCTCGCGGATCGACGTCTGGAGTTCAGAGCTCGCGATCGACGGCCAAGGGCGGGCAATCATCGCCTGGTCGACCGGAGATTTCTCCAGCAAGCGGTTCTTCCGCGTCCAGTCGCGCACGCTCTTTTCCGACGGCTCCTCGGTCCGCTTCGCACCCTGAGCCCTCGCGGCCAGCGGGGCTTCGACGTGGACCTGGACGTCAGCTCGGCCGGGAGGGCCACGGTCGCCTGGCGGTCCGAGCTCGGGAAGATCTTCGCGACCCGGGTGACCGCAGGGGGACGGGTCGGCCGCGGCCCGCAGGAGCTATCGACGTCGAAGAGCCCCGATGCGCGCAGTCCCGAGGTCACGGTCACCCGCGGGGGCTCCATCGTCGCTTGGACCTCGCAGCCGGGAAGCCACTACCGCGTCGAGCGCTCCGGCCTCACCAGGACGGGCAAGGCGCTCGGGACGACGACGGTCGCCGTCAATGCTCGTGGACCCGAGCTCATCGCCGGCGGCCTCGCCGCGGCGACGATCGGCTATGTCGGCGTCGAACGGGGCGCGTCGATCGCCGGGGTCCGCCTCGGCGAGCCGACCGGGGCCGCCCAAACGGTCTTCGAGGGAGAGACGATGGGGCTGCAGCTCGCTCGCGACGGCCTGGGGAGTGTCACGGCAGCAGCCACCGTCAGGACACCGGAGGGCGAGTATGTGATCGAGGTGGCGCAGGCAGCTCCCTGAGCCCGTCCGGCGAAGGGCTGGCAGACTCGCCTGCCTCAGGATCTAGCGCAAGATCAAGGCCGCCCGCGGATATCCGAGAGCGGGCTTATGGGCCGCCTGCATGGTTGTCGCTCGCCCAGGCGACGATGTTCTGCGAATCCTTGATCACCGCGCCGTCGTCGAGGACGAGCACCGGCACGAAGCTCTCGCCAGTGAGCCGCTTGACCTCCTTGCGCCCGCTCGTCACGTCCGGCAGGGAGGCGAATCCGTAAGTCTTGACCACCTCCGGAGAGTGACCGGCTTCCCGGAGTGCGTCGTAGGCCCTCTTGCACGGATGAGCGGCGGGGCCCCAGGAGCCGGAGCTGCGGGGCCAGGGAACGGGGAACGTGCCCCAGCAGACATAGAGCTTCATGGCTTGGTTCTAGTGCAACTGCCGCCGCCGGGAGTTGCGACCAGGGCGCGATCGGGGCCGTGGGACTGGCAGGGGAACCGTTTCCGGCGAGCCGGGGGAACTCAGCGTTGCTGGGCTTCGTCCTTGTGCACGCTATGCCTCGCCGCAGCTCCGAAGCCGGCCCCGAAAAGGATCGCCCCGGCAAAGAGCACGCTGAACTCAATGCCGAAGTCGCCCCACCCGTATCCATAGAGCCCGTCGTTGACCCAGAGGAGCAAGCCCGCCCCCGCCACAACGGCCGTGAGGCCGGCGAGGTACCGCCAGGTTCCAAACGCCAGGCCCAACGCAAAGAAGAGGCTGAAGCCCAGCGCCATGCCAACGAGGATCACTCGGCTAAATACCCCCCAGTCCCCGAAGCGTGACAGGCCGAACCAGCGGGATCGTTTCAGGGTCGATCGGCAGCCGAGCGATGAGTTCGGCGACGATGCCCGGTCTAAGGGCCTGCAATGCCACACGCAACGAAGGAGAGCGAGTCATGGGACAACCTGTAGTCCACTTCGAGATCATGGGCAAGGACGGCGAGGCGCTGCGCAGCTACTACTCGGAGCTGTTCGGCTGGAAGATCGACGCGAACAACCCGATGAACTACGGGATGATCTCCGCCGAGGGGAACCAGGACTCCGAGGGGGTGGGGATCGGCGGCGGCGTCGGTCAGCTCCCCGAGGGCATGGACCCCCACCTCACGTTCTACATCGCGGTCGACGATGTCGAGGAGGCGCTGAAGAAGGCCGAGAGCCTCGGCGGCACCCGGATCCACGGGCCCTCGCAGATCGAGGACATGCTGATCCTCGGGCACTTCAGCGATCCCGAGGGCAACATGGTCGGGGTGATGAAGCCGCTCTGAGGCTTCGCCGCCGTCGGTCGGAAAAGCGACCGGAGCCGGCCGTGGCCGGCTAGGTCCGAGGCTGCTTCCACCACGGCGGACCTCGCTCCCCAAGGGCACCTTCGCCCGATGGACGCGTGAGCGTGCCTCGAGCTCGGCGTCGGCGTCGCCACTCCGCTTGGCGGCGCCGACGTCGCGTCACTTCGCGATGAGTCTCGGCAGACTCGGCGGTCCAAGCAGGTGAAGGTCAACCTGAACCGGAGGAGCACGCGATGGGCCGAACCACCTGCCAAATCTCGATCTCGCTCGACGGCTTCGCCGCCGGGCCGAACCAGAGCATCGACGAGCCGCTGGGCGAGGGCGGGGAGCGCCTGCACGAGTGGGCCCTCTCGACCGAGAGCTGGCGCCGCCAACACGGACTCGAAGGCGGAGAGCGCAACGCCGACTCCGAGCTGATCGATCAGCTCACGAACGGTGTCGGCGCCCACATCATGGGCCGCGGGATGTTCGGCGGGGGCGACGGCCCCTGGGACGAGAGCTGGCGAGGCTGGTGGGGCGAGGAGCCACCCTTCGGCACGCCGGTGTTCGTGCTCACCCATCACTCCCGCGAGCCGCTGACGACGAAGGACGGCACGACGTTCACATTCGTCACCGAAGGGATCGAGGCCGCCCTCGGGGAGGCGCGTGCCGCCGCCGGTGACGGGGACGTCGCGGTCGCGGGCGGCGCGAGCACGATCCAGCAGTACCTCGCGGCGGGCCTGCTCGATGAGCTGCTCCTCCACGTCGTTCCGGTCGTCTTCGGCTCGGGGGAGCCGCTGCTCGCGGACGTCGGCGACCCAGCGCTCGAACCGATCGAGGTCATCCATTCCCTTGCCGCCACGCACGTCCGCTACCGCGTCGAGCCCTGAGCGCCACCACCTGAGCGACGACCTCGTCTTCTTCAGCCCGGCGGATTTGGTCATCGACCGCGCGCGTTGCTTCGAGCGCTGACCACCGAGGTCCTCCGCCCGATCTAGTCTTGTCGACCATGGCCACCACCGAGGTCTCCCTCACCCCCGTCGACGCGCCCACCGAGCATCTCGACGTGCTGATCGTCGGCGCCGGCATCTCGGGCATCGGCGCGGCCTGCCACCTGCGGGCCCGCTGCCCCGGCAAGAGCTTCGCCATCCTCGAGTCGCGCGACGCGATCGGCGGGACCTGGGACCTCTTCCGCTATCCGGGCATCCGCTCGGACTCCGACATGTTCACGCTCGGCTACTCCTTCCGGCCGTGGGAGGACGCCAGAGCGATCGCGGACGGCCCCTCGATTCGCGCCTACGTCCGCGACACGGCCCGCGAGCACGACGTCGATCGCGCGATTCGCTTCCACCATCGGGTCCTGCGCGCCGAGTGGTCGACGGCCGAGGCGAGATGGACCGTGGAGGTCGAGCGCACCGACACGGGCGAGACGCTCCGGCTCAGCTGCGGCTTCCTGCAGATCTGCACCGGCTACTACCGCTACGACGAGGGCTACACCCCCGAGTTCGAGGGCGCCGAGCGCTTCGCCGGCCCAATCATCCATCCGCAGCACTGGCCCGAGGACCTCGACTACACCGGCAAGCGGGTCGTCGTGATCGGCAGCGGCGCGACGGCTGTCACCCTGCTTCCGGCGATGGCCGGGCGCGCCGCGCACGTGACGATGCTCCAGCGCTCCCCCAGCTACATCGTGGCGCTGCCGGCTCGCGATCCGCTCGCCGAGCTGCTGGGTCGCCACCTCCCCACCCGGGTGGTCTACCCGATCGTCCGCTGGAAGAACGTGCTCTTGATGCTCCTGAGCTACCGCGCGAGCCGCCGCTGGCCGGAGTTCGCCAAGCGGGTGGTCCGGCGGGGCATCGCCCGGCACCTCCCTCCCGACTACGAGCTGGACCGGGACTTCAAGCCTCCCTACGAGCCGTGGGACCAGCGCGTCTGCCTCGTTCCCGACGGCGACCTGTTCACCGCGATGCGCGCGGGTCAGGCGTCGATCGTCACCGACCGGATCGAGACGTTCACGGAGAACGGGATCCGGCTCGCCTCCGGCGCCGAGCTCGAGGCCGACATCATCGTCACCGCGACCGGCCTCAACGTCCAGGCGGTCGGGGGCACGGAGATCGTCGTGGACGGCCGCCGGGTCGACCTGTCCGAGACCGTCGGCTACAAGGCGACGATGCTCAGCGGCGTGCCCAACATGGCGCTCACGCTCGGCTACACGAACGCTTCCTGGACGCTCAAGTGCGACCTCGTCAGCGAGTACGTCTGCCGCCTGCTCAACCACATGGACGAGCACGGCTATGTCCAATGCACCCCCAAGGAACCGCCGCCATCGGTGGCCGTCGAGCCGTTCCTCGACCTCAAGTCGGGCTACGTGCTGCGCTCCCTCGACGCCCTGCCGAAGCAGGGAGCACGGGCGCCGTGGCGGCTACGCCAGAACTACCCGCTCGACAGGCTGACGATGCTGCGCGGCCCGCTCGAGGACGAGGGGATCGAGTTCTCCCGCGCGGGTTCCGGCGTCAGAGAGCCGGAGCGGGTCGCGGCCTGAGGGCCTCATGCCGCCCCGCCCGCCGGCAGCATTCCGGAGGCCCTCGGTGTTTCAACCAGCCGGAAGCTCCAGCTCCGCAAAGACGGCGCGGTGATCGGAGTCCGGGAGGCCAGGCGCGGAGAATCCACGAATCCCGATTGCATCGCCCACGATCACATGATCGATCGCAAAGAGCGGGGGCACAGTCACGCCGCCCGTCGACCAGGTCGGGGTGAGGCCGCTACCGAGCGTCTCCGCAGCGTCGTCGTATCCGCTGTCAAGGAGATCTCGAAAGGCAGCGTGGTCGAGCGTGGCGTTGAAGTCGCCGAGCATGATCCGCGGGGGTACCGCATCCGGCAGGGCGTCGAGATCCTCCTCCCAGCCGGCGATCGTCGGGGGGTTCGTATGCACCGAGACCACCTCGACCGAGGCGGCGCCGGGGAGGGCGATCCGCGCCGAGATCAGGGGGAAGCCACCAGGGAGCTCTCGGATCGACGGGGAGCCGAGCGGCAGCCGGCTGTAGAGGCCGCTTCCGAAGGACCCGGGCGCCGGCTGGAGGCGCTGGTGCACCAGTAGCTCTCCAACCCCACCTCTCTCGAGCTGGCGGGCGAGCTGCGGCGTCAGCTCCTCGACGCTGAGCACGTCCACCTCGAGCTCTCTCACGAGATCGATCAGCCGTTGGGCCGATCCCTCGCCGACGCGCATGTTTGCGGCCAGGACGCGCAGGACGGGTCCCGGGCCGCCACTTGCCTCAGTGGGTCCGCCGAAGGCTCGCGGCAGGACCATGATCGCCAGAGCGACGAGCGCAAGCGCGGCCAGCGAGGCGGCTGGCCACTCCCGCAAGATTGCCGCGACGATCAGCGGAACCACCGCAGTCGCTGCGACGTAGGGCGTGAAGGCCAGAAGCTCGACCAGGACCGATCCAGACTCGAGCCCGAAGAGCCGGATCGTCCCGAACAGCAACCAGGGAACGCATAGGCCCCAGGCGATCCAGCTTCTGGATCGCCGACTCTGGTGATCTGCGTCAGCTCGGGCCGCTTGCATGTGGGAACGCTAGCGGCGAGGCGGAGGCAGGCCGAAGCGTCAGGACCGGGTGATACCCACTTCGGGTAGGAGCGGCCCTTCACTCGCGCCCACGGGTTCTTCGGCCTAAGGTCAAGTAGCCGAATTCCACCTATTCCGCTCCGCGGGGTGTGGCGACAATCCGCCACGTGACCTGAGGCAGGGTCCGCTGACCGGCCCGCTCTCCGTCCGAAGCGGCTATAGGTCCTGACGTGGAGCGACAAGAGTGGTGGAACGGTTTCGGAAGACGGAGCCTGCGGAAGTCATTGCGCGGCCACGATCGCGCTGCTTTGCGGAGCCGCAGCGAGGGGCTCGACCTCTACGACTCGCTGTTGGAGGGACTGTGGGTAGCCGTGCAGCAAGACGGCGACGCTGCCTCCCTCGGCCGAGCCGCCACCATGCTTGCTTCCATGTCGGGCTTTCCCATCGATCAAGAAGGGGCAGAGTGGATTGGCTTGGATCTGGCGCTCTGGTGGGACCACGCCACGCGGCGATTCAACCTTGACTAGCCTTCGATGCGACGACTTCATCCCCCGACCGGTCCCAAGTCCGTGACTCGTCGGCCTTTCGAGATAGTCGCTTTCCATGTAGGGCGGCCACTCCACCTTCAGGGAGGTTGATCCCGGGAGGGCCGGGGCGGATCGTGCCAGCAGGGTCTCTTAGGCCAGCATGCCGGCCTCAGCGACCCGGCTGACCCGGGGGGACCGGCTCGACCGCAAACCGCGAACCGGAAAGCGACCCCGAAGGCACTAAACCTCCTGGTAAAGCGGCCCGTCGCCGCCCTCGGGCATCGTCAGGCGGCCGCCCTTGGCCGTGATCGCCCCGCACTGGACGCAGTTTGAGGCCGTCACGTTGACGTCGACCTCAGCGGCGCCGTTTTCGAGCTGCGCCTCCGGGATCTCGTAGACCGCCGCCGGGCACATTGAGACCCAGGTCTGGGCGATCTCGCGGGGGACGTGGCGCTGGATCTTGACGTGGTTGGGGGCGTCGTCGCGGGTCGCGTTGCCGCTCAGGAAGACCGATCCGAGCTTGTCGAAGGTGAGCTTGCCGTCGGGCTTGGGGTAGCCCTCGGCGCCCCTGCCGATCGACATCTCGTGGACGGCGTCGTCCTCGTGCTTCCAGTGGCCCGCGGGGAAGGCGCCCTTGGTGATCGTCATCGCCGAGGCGATCGCGCCGCCGACGAAGAACCCCTTGTCGAAGGGCTGGCGCATGTTGCGCGACTCGTAGAGCTCCTTCTCGATCAGCGAGCCGCGGACCTTGTCCTCGTAGCTCGAGAAGTCGACCGAGTCGGCGTCCTTCTTCAGCGCCTCGACGATGGACTCGGCAGCGAACATGCCGGCGTGCATCGCGTAGTGGATGCCCTTCAGCGTCGGCACGTTGACCATGCCGGCAGCGTCGCCGCAGATCATCATCCCGGGCACCGCGAGCTTCTTCGGCATCGACCAGTAGCCGCCCGAGGGGATCGTCTTCGCCCCCCAACCGACGCGCTTGCCGCCCTCGAGCATCTTCGCGACGAACGGGTGGGTCTTCAGCTCCTGGAGCATGTCGTGGCAGGAGACGGTGGCGTCGGTGTAGTCGAGGCCGATCACCATGCCGATGCAGAGCTTGTCCTCCCCCATCGGGTAGATGAAGCTGCCGCCGAACTCGTTGTACTTCGCGCCCTTGCGCTGCGGCCAGCCCATCGTGTGGATGACGCGGTCGAGCGGCTCGGTCACCTCCCAGACCTCCTTGACGCCGAGCTCCCAGCGCCGGGGGTCATGGCCCTCGAGCCCGTAGAAGTCGATCGCGGCGCCGGTCAGATGCTGGAGGGTCCCCTCGCAGAGGACCGTCGCCTTGGCCATCAGGTCGGAGCCGGGCTCGAAGTTGCCGAGCTCCTTGCCCTCGCGGTCGCGGCCCTTGTCGCCGGAGCGGACGCCGCGGACGATCCGGTCCTCGACCAGCAGCTTGTCGGCGGTGGTCTCGGTGAGGATGTAGGCGCCGGCTTCCTCGGCCCTGTCGGCGAGGAAGCGGCCGAGCTTGGCGACCGACAGCGTGTAGTTGCCGTGGTTGCGGAAGTTCGGCGGCATCGGCTTGAGCGGCAGCGCCTGCTTCTTCGTCAGCAAGTAGACCGCGTCCTTGGTCACCTCCTGGTAGGCGGGCCAGTCCGACTTGTCGAGGTCGGGAAAGAGCTTCTCCATCGCCGAGGGGACCATGTTCGCCCCGCTCAGCAGGTGCGCCCCGCAGGCCTTGCCCTTCTCGACGACCGCGACCGGGACCTCGCCCAGCTTCTCCGACAGCTCGGGCTCGTCCTCGAGGAGTTGCATCAGCCGGTTCGCGCAGGCGAGCCCCGCCGGGCCGCCGCCGACGATCGCGACGCCGACCTCGAGGCGCTCGTCCTCGGGATCGGTCGGCGGACCGATGTAGTCGCTCGCGTCGAAGGGTGGCGGAAAGTCCTCCGGAGCTACTCCCATCGGGGCCCTCAGCCGCCCTTCTTCGCCTTGATCGCCTCGGTCAGCTTGGGCATGATCTTGTGCAGATCGCCCACGACGCCGAGGTCGCAGAACTCGAAGATCGGCGCGTTCTGGTCCTTGTTGATCGCAAGGATGTTCTCGGAGCTCTGCATCCCGACCTTGTGCTGAATCGCGCCGGAGATCCCGGCCGCGAGGTACAGCTTCGGCGCGACGGTCTTGCCCGTCTGGCCGATCTGGGTCGAGTACGGGTACCAGCCGGCGTCGACGACCGCGCGGGTCGCCGCCACGGCGCCGCCCATCGCGTTGGCCAGGTCCTCGGCGAGCTTGAAGTTGTCCTTCTCGCCCAGCCCGCGGCCGCCGCCGACGAGGATGTCGGCATCCTCGATGTTGACGTCCTCGCCGCGAGCCTCGCCGCGGGTCACCATCTTCGCCTTCGTCGACCACTCGGAGAGCTCGACCTCGACGTCGGTGACCTCGGCGTCACCGGAGCCGTCCTCGCGGATGTCGAAGGCGTTCAGCCGCCCGATGATGATCCCGGGCTCGGAGACGTAGCCGACGTCCACGATCGCGGAGTCCTGCAGGACGGGGCGCTCGGCGACGAGCTTGCCGTCCTGGGCCTTCACCGCCGTGACCTCCATGGTCACCCCGGCGCCGAGGCGCGCGGTGAGGCCCGCGCCGATCTCGAAGCCGAGCAGGCCGCCGCCGAAGAGCGCGTAGCCGATCGAGTTGTCGGTGATCACCTTCGCCATCACGTCGACGATCGGCTGGGCGAGCCCCTCCGGCGCGGACTTGCAGCGATAGACCTTGCTCGCGCCGTACTTGCCGAGGCCGGCAGCGGCTTCATCGCTGACCTCGCCGACGACGACCGCACTTGCGGTGCCGCCGGTCTCGGAGGCGAGCTTGGCCGCCTCGGAGATCGCGCCCTGCGAGTTCTTGTTGAAGGTGCCCTCGTCGTCGTGGAGGGCGTAAACGAGGATGTCGCTCATGCGAGGAGCTTCCTTTCGTCGAGCCAGGCGACGATCTTCTCGACCGTCTCGTTGGTGTCCTCGTCCTCGATGATCTCGCCGGCCTGCTTCTCCGGCGGCGGGTTGATCGCGAGGACCTGAGTCTGGGAGCCGTCTTCGCCGACGCGGTCGGACTCGATGCCGACGTCCCCGGTGCCCTTCGTGTCCAGGGGCTTCTTCTTCGCTCCCATGATCGCCTTCAGCGACGGGTAGCGCGGCTCGTTGATCGCGTCACCGACGCTGATCACCGCGGGCAGCTCGATCTCGACCGTGTCGTAGCCGTACTCGGCCTGCCGCTCGCAGCGGAGCTTCCCGTCGCTGACGTCCATCTGGATCACCTGCGTGAGCGATGGCATCTTCAGGTGGTCGGCCACGACGGCCCCGATCGTGTAGCACTCGCCGTCGTCGCTCTGCTGGCCCAGCAGGACCAGGTCGGGCGACTCGGACTCGAGCACCTTGGCCAGCGCGTAGCCGGTGGCGCATACGTCGGAGCCGGCCAGGCCGGCGTCGGTCAGGTGGACGGAGCGGTCGGCGCCGAGGGCGACGGCCTTGTGCAGGGCGCGGGCCGCGGTCTCGGGGCCCATCGTCACGGCGACGATCTCCTCCACCTCGACCTCACCACCCTCGCGAATCTGCATCGCGGCCTCGATGCCGTGGGTGTCGAACGGGTTCAGGTTCCGCTCGCCGGAGCGGTCGAGCCGCTTCGTGCCGGAGTCGATCCGCTTCTGAACGGCGGCGTCCGGCACCTCCTTGACAAGACAACAGATCTTCAAAGTGGGTGCCTCCTTGGGATTGCGGCGGGAATCCTACCGGGGCGGCGCGGTCGTTGACTGACCAGTCAATCGGTCGGTGTGAGAGGCGCCCGGGCGCTCTCATGCGCACAGCGGGGCTACGATGCGTGCGTGAGCAAGTCAATCTCATCTCGAGAGCTTCGAAACCATACGCGCGGCGTTCTAGAGCGGGCACAGCGGGGGGAGACGCTCCAGATCACCGTGAACCGGACACCGGTCGCGGAGTTGCGTCCACTCCCGCCGCGACCGGCCTGGGTTGCAGGTGCGGTGATGGAGGAGGCCATTCGTGAGGCACCCGCAGATCCGGGCCTCGCCGCAGATCTGGGACCGCTTCGCCGGCAGCCGGTCGAGCCGCGGTGAGCCGGGCGATCCTCGACACCTCGATCTTCATCGCCGAAGAGCACGGCCGTCCACTGGACGAGCGTCTGCCGGCCGAGGTCGCCATATCGGTCGTGACGCTCGCCGAGCTGGAGGTCGGAATCCTCGTCACCGACGACGAGCCCACGCGCTCCCGACGGATCCGAACGCTACTTGCAGCCCGCGAGCGTGCAACTGGCCTGCCGGTCGACCAGCGCGTCGCTTCAGCCTACGCCGAGCTTGCCGCCGCAGCCCTCCGAGCCGGGCGCCGGCCGCGCGTCCAGGACACCTGGATCGCCGCGACGGCCGCCGTTCACGACGCGGCGGTCTGGACCCGCGACCGCGACTTCTCCGTATTCACCGTATTCGAGGGCGTCGACGTCGTCAGCGTCTGAGGCGATCCTGGCTCACTGGCCCCGATCCTCTGCGAGAGCTTCGGCGACGGAGCCTGCACGGGAATTGGGTTCCCCGCCGACGCCGGCGCGCAGGAACTCGACGATGTCGTCGGTCGGCGAGCCCGGGGTGAAGACCTCGGCCACGCCCAGCTTCTTCAGCTCCGGGATGTCGTCGGCCGGGATCGTGCCGCCGACCGTGACGAGCACGTCGTCGGCCCCCTGCTCGCGGAGCAGCTCGACGATCTTCGGGACCAGGGTCATGTGCGCGCCGGAGAGGATCGACAGCCCTACCGCGTGGGCGTCCTCCTGGATCACCGTCGCCGCGATCTGCTCCGGCGTCTGATGCAGGCCGGTGTAGATCACCTCCATGCCCGCGTCGCGCAGGGCGCGGGCGATGATCTTGGCGCCGCGGTCGTGGCCGTCGAGGCCGGGCTTGGCGACGACGACCCGGATCTTCCGCTCGCTCACGGCGGCTAGCTGCCGAAGTTCGTCAGCGCGACGATCACGGCGACGATCACCATCAGGGCGATCACGCCGATCAACACGGCCCCGGCGCCGAGGAAGGTCTTCTTCGCGTTGACGTCCTCCTCGGGGCCCTCGGAGAAGACGTCCTGGCGGACGTCGACCTCGTCGGCGTCGCCGCCCTGGACCCGCGTCGCCTCCTCGGCCTCCTCGCGGGTCGCGTGGTTCGTCAGCGCCTGCGCCTCGCCCACCCGGCGCACGTCCCAGCCGTCGACATCGCTGCGCACCACCTCAAACTCGCTGCTCATGGAGGTGAGCCTAGTAGACCGGCGTCTCCGTGTAGGTCCCGAAGACCTCCTGCATCGCGGCGATCATCTCGCCCTCGCTGACGCGCGCGCGGGCGCAGTCCAGGAGCAGCGGCATCAGGTTGCGATCGGTCGCGGCCGCCTCCCGCAGCGCCGCCAGCGACCGCTCGACGGCGGCGCCGTCGCGGGCGCCGAACGTGTTGGCCAGGCGCTGCTTCTGCCGCGTCTCGGCGCCCGGATCGGGGCGGTGGAGGTTCGTCAGCTCGTCGTCTTCGACCCGGTAGTCGTTGACGCCGACCATGATCCGCTCCTTGCGGTCGAGCGCCGCCTGGTGCTCGAAGGCGGCGTCGGCGATCTCCCGCTGCGGGAAGTTCGACTCCACCGCCGCGACCATCCCCCCGAGCTCGTCGATGCGGGCGAAGTAGTCGTAGGCGGCGGCCTCCATCTCATCGGTCAGCTTCTCGACGAAGTAGGAGCCGCCGAGGGGGTCGATCGTGTTCGTCACCCCGGATTCGTGGGCGATCACCTGCTGGGTGCGCAGCGCCACCCGCACCGCCTCCTCGGTCGGCAGCGCAAGCGCCTCGTCGAAGGAGTTGGTGTGCAGCGACTGCGTGCCGCCCAGCACCCCGGCAAGCGCCTCGATCGTCGTGCGGACGATGTTGACCAGTGGCTGCTGCGCGGTCAGCGACACCCCGGCGGTCTGGGTGTGGAAGCGCATCCGCAGGCTCCGCGGGTCCTTGGCGCCGAACGTCTCGCGCAACTCCCGCGCCCAGATCCGGCGGGCCGCCCGGTACTTGGCGATCTCCTCGAAGAAGTCGATGTGGGCGTTGAAGAAGAAGCTCAGCCTCGGCGCGAAGGCATCGACGTCGAGCCCCCGCTCGACCGCCCGCTCGACGTAGGTGAGGCCGTCCTTGAGCGTGAAGGCGAGCTCCTGCTGGGCCGTCGATCCCGCCTCGCGGATGTGGTAGCCGGAGATCGAGATCGGGTGCCAGCGCGGCATCCGCTCGGTGCACCACTCGACCATGTCGGTGACCAGGCGCATCGCCGGCTCGATCGGGAAGCACCACTCCTTCTGGGCGATGTACTCCTTCAGGATGTCGGTCTGGATCGTGCCGCCGAGGCGCTCGGCGGGGACCCCCTTCTCCTCGGCCGCGACGACGTAGAAGGCGAGGAGGATCGCGGCCGGGGCGTTGATCGTCATCGACACGGTGACCTCGTCGAGCGGGATCCCGTCGAACAGGGTCTCCATGTCGTCGACGGTGTCGAGCGCGACTCCCTCCACTCCGACCTCCCCCAGCGAGCGCCCGTGGTCGGAGTCGAGGCCCATCAGGGTCGGCATGTCGAACGCCGTCGAGAGGCCCGTCTGGCCGTGGTCGAGCAGATAGCGGAAGCGAGCGTTCGTCTCCTCGACCGTCCCGAAGCCGGCGAACTGGCGCATCGTCCAGAGGCGCCCCCGGTACATCGAGGGATAGACGCCGCG
>JAABUN010003716.1_pt1 | contig 22768 bp, 14 predicted proteins | sample 5559311 | NCBI WGS metagenome assembly JAABUN01 (sample SAMN10711877, study PRJNA513370) | rock metagenome | isolation source: Antarctica rocks | place: Antarctica: Victoria Land, Siegfried Peak sud
CGGGGCGGCCCTCGGCCCGAACGGCGGGCCGAAGCTGTTCGGCGACTTCCTGGCCTTCGAGGCGGCGCTGCGCAACGGCGTGTTCATCGCCGGCGGGGACGTGAACGGGGACGGGTTCGCCGACCTCGTCACCGGGGCCGGCCCCGGCGGCGGGCCGCGGGTCCGGGCGTTCGACGGCAAGGCGCTCGTCCAAGGCGGTGCCCAGGTCGACGCGGCCAACTTCTTCGGCGGGGACACGGCCAACCGGGGCGGCATCCGGGTGGCGGCCAAGGACCTCGACGGGGACGGCCGGGCCGACATCCTGGCCGGGGCCGGGCCGGGCGGCGGCAGCCGGGTGACGGCCTACCGGGGGAGTTCGGTGACGCCGAACGGGACGCCCGACGAGCGGCGACGGGTCCGCCGAGCTGGTCGCCGGGGTCGGCGCGGCCGGGGCCTGGGGCGGCCGCGGTTTCCGTGGGACGATGTTTTTAACCCCCGGCCGGGGGGCGCACCCCTTTTCAAGCGGTTGGCCACGAGTCCCGAGCGTCGGGTCGGCGGCCGCCTGCGCCGGGGGGCCGGCCCCGCACCCGGTCCCGGTCCCGCCGACGCGACGACGGGCGCGGTCCCGCCGGTCCCGGGCGGCGGCGACGGACATGGCGGCCGGCGGGTTCGGCCGCCAGAGTGTCGCGGACCGCAACCCCGGGGACGCCGTGCAACTGGTCATCAACACGTTCGGGGCGTCGGCCCGCCCGGCGGCGTGGGGGTTGGTGGGCAGGACCACGTTCAGGCAGCCGGCCGCCAGTCCCTCTCGCCGCAGTTCCTCGGCCGCCCGGGCACCGAACGCGGTCAACGCCTCCTGGACGCCCACCAGGTCTTCAATCTCCTGGCCGAAGGAGCGGGACACGGTGATGCCCTTCCTGGCTGGCGCGACCACCTCCAGGGCCGGGCACGACTCGCCGTTCCGCCCGGCCACGATCCGCTCGCCGACGGTCGTCAGGTGCCGCCGCACCCACGGCCGGTCGGCCCGCTTCAAGTCGAGGGCGGTCGTGACGCCGGCCGCCTCCAGCTTGGCCGCCCCCTGCCGGCCGATGCCCCCCACGTCGCCGACGGCGACCCGGGCCAGCGTGTCATCGAGCCGCGACGAACTCGAAGCCGAGCGCCTGGGCCTCGTTGCTCCTTGCGATGACGCAGCCGGCGTTGTTCGACAGCACCACCACCGGCCGGCCGACGAGTCGCGGGTCGAACACCCGCTCGCAGCTCGCGGAGAAGTTGTTGCCGTCGGCCAGGGCGAAGATGGCCGGCACGGCGGCCTACGTCCGGAAGCGGCGGATCGAGCTGGTGACGACGGCCAGGACGACGCAGTCGGTCCCCTCGCCCACCTCGAAGTCCGGGTGGTGCGGGCTTTCCGCCTGGCGCCACACCCGGTCTCGCGCCTTCCGCAGCCGCTTCACCGTCAGCTCGCCGTCGACGGCGGCGGCGACGATGTCCCGGTCGGCCGGGTCGGCCGCCCGGTCGGCGACGAGCGTGTCGCCGTGGAAGATGCCCGCTCCTTCCATCGATCGGCCGGCCACCTGGAACAGGAACGTCGCGGTCGGCTGCGGGATCAAGACCTCGCTGAGGTCGAGGGTGCCGTCGAGGTGGTCATCCGCCGGCGACGGGAAGCCCGCGGACGCCGGGCAGCCGAACACCGGCCGCGGCACGGAGGTGCCGAAGTCGGACTGGCAGACACGGGTGGGTAGGAAACGGCATCGGGTCCGGGATGTGATGCGGCCGGCATACGGGGCCGGCGGGCGGGCCTGCGTGACCGGCCCTCGCGGCCCCGGACGGCCCGCCGCGCCCGCCGAATCGGCACATCCGGAATATCCGGCCGGTTTGCTGGGATGGTTGTTGACAGCCGCTTCCCGCCCGCCGTATCCTCACCCCCATCGGTTGTCGACCGTCGCCCGTTCCCGTCCGCGCCGCCCGCCGGCAGTCCTCCCTGAAGCCCTCCCGCCCGCCCTGGGATGCGGCACTCCTTCGGCCGTCGGCGTCCCGCCGAACAGTCCCGTCGCCGACGCCGGGCCGGCCCGCGCGTGGCCCCGTTTCGCGTACCCCGTCTCCCCCGGACGAGCCCACCCGCATGTTCCCCCGCGCCGCCCGCACCCGCCGCCTGTGGGACCTCCTCGCCCCCCGCCCGGCCGGGGCGGTCGTGCCCCGCCGCCGGCCCCGGCCGCTCGCGGTCGAGGCCCTCGAGGACCGCATCACCCCGGCCGGCCGGCCGGTCCCGTTCCCGGTCATCGCCGTCGCCCCCGGCCACGGCAGCGGCCCGGTCCGGCTCCTCGACGCCGACACCGGGGCGGTCCTGTTCCAGGTCGACCCGTTCCAGGGCACGTCCCTGGGCGGGGTCCGGGTGGCCGTCGCCGACATCACCCACGACGCCTACCCCGACCTCGTCCTCGCCGCCGGCCCGGGCGGCGGGCCGCGGGTCGGGGTGTACGACGGCAAGACCGGCCAGCCCGTCCCCGGCCCCCTGGGCAACTTCTTCGCCTACGACCCGGCGTTCACCGGCGGCGTGACGGTCGCCGCGGGGGACGTGGACGGGGACGGGTACGCCGACGTGGTGACCGCCGCCGACCAGGGCGGCGGGCCGCACGTCCGGGCGTTCAGCGGCAAGACCGGGGCCGAGGTGGCCAGCTTCTTCGCCTTCGAGCCGGAGTTCCGGGGCGGCGTCCGGCTGGCCGTCGGCCGGTTCCGCCCGGGGGCGGGCGAGCAGGTCGTCCTGGGGGCCGGGCCGGGCGGGGGGCCCCGGGTCCGCGTCCTCGACCTCAACACGATGGCCCCGGTCCCCGGCCCCCTCGGGGACTTCTTCGCCGGCCCGGCCGCCGAGGCGGGTGGGGTGTACGTGGCGGCCGGGAACGTGACCGGGCCGGGGCTGAGTGACCTGGTCGTCGGGGCCGGGGCCGGGGCCGCCCCGGAGTTCCGGGTGTACGACGGGGGGACCGGGGCGGCCGTCCGGACCGTCGCCGCCTTCGCCCCCGGGGCCACGGGCGGGGTGCGGGTGGCGACGGCGTACGTCGACGACGACGACCGGGCCGACGTGGTCGTCGGGAGCGGGCCCGGGATCGCCCCCCGGGTGAAGACGTTCGGCGGGGCGACGGGCGGGCTCATTACCGGGCCGGCGGCCGACTTCGCCCCGGGGGTCGGGGACGCGGCCGGCGGGGTGAACGTGGCCGCCGGCAACGACCCCATCCCGGCCGAGACCCGGCTCCAGCCGTACGAGTCGATCCTCGGCGTCGGCCAGCCGTTCCTCATGCACGCCGAGGTGTTCCGCAACTTAAACGGCGGGTACCAGGGGTCGTACCCGCTGCCGACCGGGACGGTGGAGTTCCGCCAGAACGGGGCGGTCGTCGGCACCGCCCCGCTCGTGGGGGTGACGGCCGACATGGCGGTGGCCGAGTTCGTCGTGGCGACCGGGGCGGTCGGGTACGCCGCCACGTCGTACGACTACCGGTTCGACGAGCTGGAGGCCACCTACAGCGGCGACTCGGTCTACGTCGCGACGGCCACCAGCGCCCTCGTCGCGGTCGGCGGGCCGGACGTGGTGGCGAGCTGCCCGGTTAAGGCCGACCCGGTCGGGCGGGCGGCGGCCGACCCCGGCGGGGCGCTGGCCGGCACCGTGACCGCGGGCGGGGTCCGGGTGGACGGGACGGTCGTGCTGCCCGGGCCGGGCCTGGCCGGGGGGGCACCCGACGGCCTGGCGAACCACCGGGGCGGGTGGACGAACGACCCGGCCACGGCCGACGGTCTGGCCGGGCCGGGGACCGTGGGCGGGGCCGCGGTGCGGCTGCTGCCGAACCTGGCCGGGTCCTTCCTGCCGGCGTCGGACCCGAGCAGCGTGCTGCTGGTGGACGCCGGCGGCCGCCGGTACTTCGACCGCTGGCCGGTCGCCTTCAAGGTGACGGACACCGCGTTCAAGGCCCGGCTCGGGGCCCGGGAGACGCTCGAACACCTGGCGGCGGCCGCGGAGTACCGGGTGACCGACGGGACCGGCCGGCAGCTCTACTTCGCCGACTTCTCGGCCGCGGCGGGCGGCGGCCAACTGCTGCGGGTCGTCGACCCGAGCGGGGGGACGGGGACGGTCACCGGGTGGACGACGGCGGCCCGGGCCGACCGCATCGCCTACGACTACACGGCGGCCGACGGCGTGAGCCGGACGGAGGCGGTCGACTACACGTACGGCGGGAACGGGGTGGCGACGGCGACGCTGACCCGGCAGGCCGGGGCGGGGGCGGCGGCGGCCGTCCGGTCGATCGCCTACACGTACGCGGCCGGCGGCGGGTACGGCGGGGGCGGCGGCACGCTGGCGTCGGCGGTCGTGAAGGACGCGGCCGGGGCCGCCCTCGACACGTACCTGTACCGGTACTACCCGGCGTCCGGGGGGAGCGGGGGCGTCCCGAACCCGCCCCTGCTCAAGTACGCCTTCGGGCCGGCCGCGGCGGCCCGGCTGGCGGCCTACGCGGCCGGGGTGGGGCTGACGGCCGGCCAGGTGCCGGACGCCGACGCCGCCCCGTACGCCGACCACTACTTCGAGTACGACGCGGCCCGGCGGGTGACCAAGCACACGGCGGCCGGGGAGGGGTGTTCGGCCTGCTCGGGCGGCCAGGGGACGTACACGTACACGTACGCGACGAACCTGCTCCGGGTCCGGGTCCGGAACGACTGGGCCAAGGCGGCGACCGAGACCCGGCCGGACGGGGCGGTGGCGACGTACTACGCGAACAGCGACGGCCAGCCGCTCTACCAGGACGTGACGGCCGGCGGGGTGACGCTCCGGGGGGCGTGGGGGTACACGGCCGACGGCCAGGCGGCGTGGGCGGCCGGGCCGGGGACGGTGACCGGGGCCGACCCGGCCCTGCCGGACCTAGGCCTCGGCGGGGCGAACGCGGCCTACCTGGCCGACGCCGCCGGGGCGGTGACGGCCTACACGTACCACGGGGCGGCGGCCGGCGGGGCGGCCGGGCTGCTGGCGTCGGTGGCCCTCAAGCGGGGCGAACTCGGGGCGGCCGTGCCCCAGGAGGCCCTGACGTACTCGGTCGCCCCGGCCGGGCACGCGGTCGCGGTGGCGACCGACACGGTGTACGCGAACGCCGACGGGACCGGGGGCCGGACGACGACGGCGGCCGTGACGTGGGCGGCCGGGACGGACCGGATGACGGCCGCGACGGTCACCCTGCCGGTGGTGTCGGCCGCCCGGAACGGCCCCGGGGTGGCGGCCAGCTCGGCCGTGGCGTACGACCCGTTCGGGCGGCCGGCGTGGACGCAGGACGCGGCCGGGTTCCTTGGCTACACGGCGTACGACCCGGCGACCGGGGCGGTCGTCAAGCAGATTACCGACGTGGACACGACGCAGACGGCGACGTTCGCGGGACTGCCGGCCGGGTGGGCGACGCCCGCCGGCGGCGGCCTGCACCTGACGGCGACGGCCGAGGTCGACCACCTGGGCCGGGCGACGGCGGCGACCGACCCGGTCGGCCAGGTCGCCTACACGGTGTACAACGACCCGGCCCACGAGGTCCGGACGTACGCCGGGTGGGACGCGGCCCTGAACGCCCCGACCGGGCCGACGGTCGTCATGCGGGACGACCGGGCGGCCGGGTACGCCGAGTCGCTGACCATGTCCGCGGCCCCGGCCGTGTCCGGCGGCCGGCCGACCGGGACCGAGGCGGTCTCGGGGGTGCAGTCGCTCTCGCGGACGCAGCGGAACCTGGCCGGGCAGGCGGTCCAGACGGACGGCTACTACTCGCTCACCGGGCTGACGTACACGGCGTCGGCGACGCTCGGCACCGAAGGCACGCACTTCCTGCGGACCCGCCAGGACTACGACAAGCTCGGCCGGCCGAACCGGACTCAGACGCCGGCCGGGACGGTCACCCGGACGGAGTCCGACGGCTTCGGCCGGGTGGTGAGCGAGTGGGTCGGGACGGACGACGTGCCGACGACCGGGTACTGGTCGGTCACGAACCTGGCCGGCACCGACATGGTCAAGGTCGCGGAGTACGAGTACGACGGCGGCGGGGTCGGGGACGGCAACCTCACCAAAGCGACCGCCTACCCGGGTCTCGGGGCGGCCCCGCGGGTAACGCAGACATGGTTCGACTGGCGGGACCGGCCGGTGGCGGTCAAGGCAAGCGTGGAGGCGGCCGAGGCGGCGGACGTGAACCGGCCCATCACGTACACCGGGCACGACAACCTGGGCGAGGTGCTCTCGACGGAGCGGTACGACGGGGACGGGGTCACCCCGACCGTCACCGCCGGGGTGCCGGACCGGCCGGCGGCGGGCCTCCTGCGGGCGAAGGCGTCGGCCGCCTACGACGACCTGGGCCGGGCGTACCGGACGGACACGTCGAGCGTCGACCCGGCCACCGGGGCGGTCGGGGCGTACACCCTGCACGCCGACGCCTGGTTCGACCTCCGCGGCCAGGTGGCCAAGACGGCCGCCCCGGGCGGGGTGGTTGAGAAGACCCGGTACGACGGGGCCGGCCGGGCGGTCACGGCCTATACGACGGACGGCGGCGGGGACGCCGGGTGGGCGGATGCCCTGACCGTGACCGGGGACGCGGTCCTGGAGCAGGCCGAGGCCCAGTACGACGCGGCCGGGCGGGTCGTCCTGAGCACCACCCGGCAGCGGTTCCACGACGAGACGGCGACCGGGGCCCTCGGCACGCCGACGACCGGGGTCAAGGCGCGTGTCAGTTACGCCGGGATGTACTACGACCTCGCCGGGCGGCCGGTGGCGACCGTGGATGTGGGGACGAACGGCGCGGCGGCGTGGGTCCGGCCGGCGGTCGTGCCGGCACGGGCGGACACGGCCCTCGTTTCTAGCACCGTGTACGACGCGGCCGGGCGGGCGTGGAAGGCGACGGACCCGCGGGGGCTGGAGGGCCGGACCGAGTACGACCTGCTCGGCCGGACGACCAAGACCGTCGAGAACTACGTGGACGGGGTGCCGAGTGACGCGGACGACAAGACGACCGAGTACGGGTACGGGCCGGCCGGGATGACCAGCCTGACGGCCCGGATCACCGGCGGCGGGGGGCAGACGACGGCGTGGGTGTACGGGGTGACCACCGCCGGCGGGAGTGCCATCGCCTCGAACGATATCGTCGGGGCGACCCGGTGGCCGGACCCGACATCCGGGTCGGCATCGGCTGCGGAGCAGGACACGGCCGCGGTCAATGCCCTCGGCCAGACGGTGACCGCGACCGACCGGAACGGGACCATGCACGCCCTCGCCTACGACTCGCTGGGGCGGGTGGCGGCGGACGCCGTGACGGCGTTGGGCACGGGGGTGGACGGGGCGGTCCGGCGAGTGGAGACGGCCTACGACGGCCGGGGGGCGGTGGCCCGGGTGACGAGCTACGCCGCGGCGGTCGCCGGGGCGGTCGTGAGCCAGGTCCAGCGGGCGTACAACGGCCTCGGCCAGTTGGCCGCCGAGTGGCAGGAGCACGCCGGGGCGGTCGTGGAGGCGACCACACCCAAGGTCCAGTACACGTACTCGGGAATGCCCCTCGGGGCCAACCACAGCCGGCCGACCGGGGTGACGTATCCCAACGGCCGGGCGGTGGCGAGCGACTACGGGCCGGCCGGGGGACTGAACGACCGCCTCAGCCGGCTCGACAGCCTGAGAGATGGGGCGGTGAGTCTGGAGGCGTACACGTACCTGGGGCTGGGGGCGGTGGTCGAGCAGCGGCACCCCGAGCCGGGGGTTGACCTGAGCTACGTTAAGCTGGCGGCGGAGTCGGCCGGGGACGCCGGCGACCAATACACGGGCCTCGACCGGTTCGACCGGGTGGTGGATCAGCGGCACCGGGCAACGGGGACGGGGGCGGCGGTGGACCGCTTCCAGTACGGGTACGACCGGGACTCGAACCGCCTGTACCGGGACAACCTGGCCCTGCCGGCCCTCGGCGAGGTGTACAGCTATGACGGCCTGAACCAGGTGACCGGGTATCAGCGGGGCACGCTCGACGCGGCGAAGACGGGGGTGACCGGGACGCCGGCCCGGACCCAGGGGTACGCCTACGACGCGGCCGGCAACTTCGGCGGGGTGACCACCGACGGGGTGGCCCAGGCCCGGGCGGCCAACCGGCAGAACGAGGTGACGGCGGTGGCGGGGGCGACCACGCCGACGTTCGACGCGGCCGGCAACATGACCGGGGACGAGACGGGCAAGCAACTCATCTACGACGGGTGGAACCGCCTGGTGGCGGTCAAGACTTCGGGTGGGGTGTACCTGGCCAGCTACGCCTACGACGGGCTGGGTCGGCGGGTGAGCGAGACGCCGGCGGTCGGGGCCGGGACCGACCTGTACTACTCCTCGGGGTGGCAGGTGCTGGAGGAGCGGGCCGGCGGCGTCACGAAGGAGAGCTACGTCTGGAGTCCGGTGTACGTCGATGCGATGGTCAGCCGCGACCGGGACGCCGACGGGAACTCGGGGAACGGGCTGGAGGAGCGGCTGTATGTGCTGGCGGATGCCAACCACAACGTCACGGCCCTGGTCAGTGCGAGCGGGGTGGTGCTGGAGCGGTACACGTACGACCCGTTCGGCGGCGTGCAGGTGCGGGACGCGGCTGGGACGGTCAAGAGCGGGGGGACCGGGTACGCCTGGGCGTACCTGCACCAGGGGCTGCGACTGGCCGAGATATCAGGGCTGTACGACAACTTCGGGCGGTGGTTCAGCCCGGCCCTCGGGCGGTTCGCGTCCGTGGACCCCACCGGCTTCGCCGCCGGGGACGTGAACCTGTACCGGTACGAGGGCAACAACCCTGCCATTATGCTTGATCCAACGGGCTTGAGTGGGGCGGGCAACCACCACCCCTACCCCGTCATGCTGGGTGGCTCCGACACGGGCCAGCCCCTCTTCCAGTTGAACGAAGCGCAACACACAGCCTGCGAATCCGTGCTCAAAAAGTATGGGTTCCACAACCACAACAACCTGAAACTGAACGACGCCGCCCGCGCGAACTGGGCGGCGCTGACGGAGGTGCAGCAACGAGCAATTATCGCCGAATCTCTGAAGGCTGCGGGCGTCCACGACACGCTCATCAAGGGGAACATAGAGAAGATCATGGCCGGAGCCACGCCCGGCAAATACGTCAAGGCGATTAACCGTGCCGGCACGAATAAGAATGGCGGCTTGATTACCAAAGCCATGATGGACGAGGCCGGAAAGTTGGCCAAGCTTGCTACCGCGCTGGGCGGGGTACTCATCATGGGTGGGGTCGGATACGCCAACGATACCTACGTTGCCACCGGCGAAGAAGGCGGCATGCGTATGGCGAATAAAGTTGGCCTGATGATGAATTTGAGATTGGCAAATAACGACATAGGGCTGCCGAAAGATACGTTTACTATGAAGTGGCGTGATGGATCAGTGCTTGTTCGTAACGAGATGGTCAATGGAATTTCATGGATTGTTGTCTATCAGGTAGAATTGAAGGCGGACGGAACGTTCAAAAGCCTTGATCCGCTAATCCGTGCCGGTGAATTGCCGAGGGACCGTTAGTACTTGGTCGCCAAGGGAGGCAAGGTTATGGACATGAGACCCTATATCTGTCTTCCGGTCGTCCGCGCTGTCAATCGCCCTGACTTGCCTGTCGATCTGGCAGCGTTTTATGCTACCAATGAGGGCGTTGGGCTAGAAAGTGAGCCTAACCAAACGGTCCGGTTGTGCCAGCTCGACGAGGTGAGCTGGATTAACGGCTGGGACGATTTGAAGTACGGGATTGCAGACCCAGTGCCGGAGGGGTGGGAGGAGTTTATCGCCCTCCGCATTGGCATGGGCATCACGTTCGAGGAGATTGTCTACGTCATCAAAGCTCCGTCTTGCCCGCCCGGATCAATTTTTGTGATCGGGAGCAGTGTGTGTGGCCCAGGAGGGGATGGCACCGGAGATGTGGAGGGGACATTAGTGCTGGGTGCGAGTCTCAGGGACTGGTTAAATCACCTAGAGCGTTGGGGAGGGGGGGAACCTGTGATCATGAATACTAGGGAACTGACCGAGATGGAACTAGAGTCCCTTCGCGAGTATTATCTCGGGCTGAATCCTCGAATGAATATCGCATCCACATAACATCGGCTCTGCAACACTATTTTGTGCGTCCTTGATGTGAAGCGAGCGTGCGGGTGAGTCCTCGGGAAGTGGCCCGCTGGCCGGCACGTTTGTAACCTGACGGGATACCAGATAGGTGTTACGCAGTTGGGGGTTTAGGCAGCTTGTGCCTTTGCCCATCCCGGCCTAGCTTTGCCCCATGAACGCACCCAAGGTCGGACCCGAGGACTACATCCAGTTCACCCTCGCCACCCCGCGGGCGTACTCCGCCGCCGAGGCCGCCCGGGTCCAGCCGGGGCGGCCCGACCCCCCGGCTCACGACGCCTTCACCCGACTCCTGCACCGCCTCGAACCCGACCCCGACATCCTGTGGGCCGAGGCCGCGCCGCAGGTCGATCGCGCCGGCGGCCTGCTCGTCCTCGACGACTCCACCCTCGACAAGCCCCACGCCCGCTCGATCGAGTTGGTCACCCGCCACTGGTCGGGCAAGCACCACGCCGTCGTCCGGGGCATCAACCTCGTGACGCTCCTCTTGGCACTGGTTCTTCCGCGGAGTTGGTGAGGGACGGCAGTTAGAATAACGGTGTCCCGTCGTGTCAAGGACGCCCTACCCGTATCGCCCCGGCGGATCACGCTATTGACGTGTGATTTAAGGTGGATGGCATCCGTTTCCGTTCCCGGAGGATGCCATCGTGTCCGACTCGTCCGCTCGCTCCCGTTCCGACGCCCCGCACCCGCCTTAGCCGAGCCACAGTATCAGCGCCGCGTCCGCCTCGGCCCTGCCCGCTACGCCGCCCGGCCTATTATTCCGCCGCGTGATGTGTAACGAGGGTTAGTAGCCGGCCCCACGTCCGGCCCGCGCCGCCGGTCGAGGCGTGCGAACGAACAAAGCCGCTGCCTGTGGGGTTTGTGCCGTATCCCGTGCGTGCGAACGAGCAAAGCCATGCCCGGCATGCCGTTGCGGGTTAATAACACAGCGGAATGGGAAGGTGCTGGTACACTTCGGCGGGGCCGGCCTGGTCGCTTGTTGGCAGGGCGTGCAACAAAACCGTCCGCCTGGGCGTGTAGCAAAAGTCGATACCGAGAAACTCGTCTGCAAAAAGGTGGGGCGGGACTCCTGCCCGACCTGGGACTCCCCACCTATACGTTCCCTTCTTTTCTTGGGACTCCAGCCGCCGGTTCAGCAGGCCGGCAATCCCCACCAGGGCGGCGACCAGTCGGTCCATTCCTCCACCCGCCGTGCCGGGGATAATAACCGCTCCACAGCCCGGACGAACTCGTCGTCGTGCTGTTGGCGGGCGAACTCCAGGGCCGCTTCCCGTACCCGTCTGACCAGCCGCCGCACCGCCCAGGCGTTGACGCCGACGCCCTGATCACCGGCAAGCTGACGAAGGGAGAGGCCCTCTAGCCGGCGATCCAGAAGCCGGACGGCATCCTCACCCACTTCACGCTGGAGGAACGCCCGGAACGCCTCCAGCACCTCGTCGTCGGCGTCATGGTACAGCCGGCTCGGGACCACGCCGGCTATGATCTCGGCGTCCTGTCCGCTGCCGATGGGCCTGTCGCGTTCACGCCGGCGGCGGGTGCGGATGACGTTCCTGACCGCATTCTGGACGGCCACCCGGAACCTCCCCTCCATCGGGCCGTTGGTGGCCGCGTCGTACCCGGCGAACAGTTGGCCGGGGCGGACGAGCAGATACACCACAACGTCGTGGGCGGCTTCCTCCCGCTCGCCTTGGGCGGCGAGGCCGGCGTTCCTGAGCGAGGCCAGGATGTAGCCGACGAAGTCGAACCCATCCATCCACTCCAGGCTGGCCCGCCGGTCGGCGTCGGTAACGCGGGTCAATAGGCCGGCAAGCTGCCGCCGGAACAGGTCGTTGAACCCGCCCCGGTCGAAGCGACCGCTCTCCAGCACCAGCATCCACGTCTTGAACCCGTCCATGCCGGTATGTACCGCTCGGCCCGCCCATTTCGCCTTCTGCGGTGTGTCTTCCTGCGGCGTTCGACCGACGCCCCGGAGGAAACCGTCCCGGAGGAAACTAACTCGGTGAACCCGGATGCCGGGGCCGTTGAACCCCGGCTCCGGCCGGGTCCGGGTTCCCTCCAAGGAGTTAGTTTCCTCCGCTGGGTTTCTTCCCCGCCCTGACGGCCTTCCCGACGCCGAGCCAGGGATCGGGTGAGGGGTGATGGAGTTGTTGTTAACCCGCGGCATGCCGTCGCTCGTTCCACCGCTCGGGGAGGCGGTGGCAACGGATCAGGGAGTTGGGGTCAGCACAGGGTTAACAACAACTCCTTCATCTCTTCCCCGTCACCCTTTCCAGGTCGTGGGGTCGGCCTGTAGTTTCCGCAACTTCCTCTATCGAAGATGGTGACCGGTGGCAGCTAAATGGTGCCTTCGACGCGTCACCGGACGCCCGACGCGGCCGCTGCTCCGGGTCTCGCCCTCGCCGCGGTACCACCGCTTGGCGGGGCCTCCGGCTTGGCCTATGCTAATCTGGACACCTCCGGGCCGGCCGCCCCGGTCGGGACTAAGGGGTTGCGCGGCCGAAAAGGAGCGACGTGGTCTCTCAGACAGTCAGGGCCGCCGTGGTGGCGGTCGGAATTCTCGCGGCCGTGGCCGTCGCCAAGCCCCCGGCTGATGCCCGACCGCCCGACCCCGGCGGAGCGGGGCCTGACCGGCCGGCCGGGCTGGACGGGGTGTGGGCCCCGTTGTCGTCCCGCCGGCTCGGGAAGGACCTCCCCACCGGGACGACGAACGGGATGCGGTTCTCCTTCGCCGGCCACCGGGTCCGGTTTCAGGCGGCCGGGGAAGACGTGGCCGGGACCTTCCGGGCCGACGCCGCCGGGGCCCCGGGGCACATCGACCTGGCCCTCGGTGGCCGGACCATCGCCGGCCTCTACCGGCTCGACGGCGACACCCTCCGGTTGAGCTACTACCGCCCGGAGGACCCCCGACCGGTCGACCTTGACGGGGACGGCGTGCACTTCGTCTACGCTCTGAAGCGGGCGGCCGCCGGCCCCGGGGAGGCCGCGGCCGGGTGGCCCGAGCCGGCCGGCGGGGCGGCCGCCCCGCACGCCCCGAGCCCGTACCCGACTGACCCGGGGTGCCAGTGGCTCGTCCACCCGGACGACGCCCGGACCGCCCTCTGGGGGCAGGACGGGGTGAACGCCGTCCTCGACCGGGACCGGGACGGGGCCCTCCTGGTGACCCTCGCGGCCCCGGCCGGGCAGCACATGCGGGTGGGGTTCCGCCCGGTCGCGTTCGACGCCGGCCGACGCCGGCACGTGCCCGACCAAGTCATCGCGAAGACGACCGGGGACGGGGTCGACGCGGTCCGCCTGGCCCGCTACCGGCTCGACCCGAAGGCAGTCCCCGGAGACAAGGTGGCCGCCTTCGGGGTCGAGCTGGTCACCCCCCGGAGCTTCCGGCTCGCCCGAGAGGGGGCGGCCGCCCGGGCCCGGGCCCGGGGGGTGGACGTCCTGGCGTTCCCGGAGGTGGGCCGGCCGTTCGGCTTCGCCGTCACCGCCCTGGACGGGAAGCGGCTGACCGCCGAGGGCCTGCGGGGGAAGGTGGTCCTCGTCAACTGCTGGGCGACCTGGTGCCGCCCGTGCATGGCCAAGATGCCGCGGGTGAAGCGGCTGTACGAGAAGTGGCACGGGAGCGGGCTGGAGGTGGTGGGGGTGAGCCTCGACGAGGACCCGGACGCCGTCCGGAAGGCGTGCCAGGAGCGGGGACTCGACTGGCCCCAGGCGGTGGTTCCGGCGGGCGAGGGGGCCCGGGCCCTGTGGGAGGAGGCGTCCGGGATCACCGCAATCCCCCGGCTCCTCCTCGTCGACCGCGACGGCGTGCTCCGGGCCGACAACCCGGAGGACCTGGAGGCGGCGGTCGAGAAGGTCATAGCAGCCCGGCCGGCCGGCAGCCGGAAGTAGCCGGCCGCCGCTCGCATGAGGGGCGAGCTCTAAGCCCGAGCGGAACGGCGCGTCGCCCGCCGGCACGTCCGCGGAGCACCCCCCGACGGGTGGGCGAACGCCGGCCGACCGGGGGTGATGGCGTTGCCGCGGGACCGCCCCCTCGGACGGAGATCGGCCATGCCATCGTCGCCCCCGCCCCGGTGTCAGTGGCTACCGGCCCTGACGGCCGTCCTCGACCCTCGGTCGGCTCCGCGCCTGGCGTGGCTGTTCGTCGGAGCCATCCTGGCCCGCGGCCGGCGGACGGTCACGAGCTGGATCCGGGCCGCCGGGCTGAGCAGCGAGTACCGCCGGTGCTACACGGCGGTCGCGGCTGCTGGGAGGCGCACCGACCTCCTCGCCGCCCGCCTGGCCCACGAGGCGGTGAAGCCGCTGGTGGCCGACGCCGCCGACTGACGTTCGCCCTGGATGACACCCCGACCCCGCGGTACGGGCGACACGTGCAGGGGGCGGGGGTGCACCACAACCCGACGCCGGGTCCGGCCGGCGGCCCGTTCGTGTACGGCCACGTGTGGGTCGTCCTCGGCCTGCTCGCGGTGCATCCGGCGTGGGGCGTGGTCGCCCTGCCGCTCCTGGCCCGCCTATACGTCCGCCAGAAGAGCCTCGCGGGCATCGCCCCCAAGGACCGGCCGGCGTTCCGGACCAAGCTGGAGTTGGCCGTCGAGTTGATGCGGTGGGCGCGGCTCTGGCTCGGGATGCTTGGCAAGCCGATGTGGGTGGTGGCCGACGGGGCGTACGCCACGGCCCCGTTCCTCAAGCCGATGCGGGCGCTCGCGGTGACCGTGGTCAGCCGCCTCCGGAAGGACGCGAACCTGCGAACCGTCCCGGCCACCCGGCCGGGTAAGCGCGGGCGGCCCCGGATCTATGGAGAGCAGCGGATCGACCTGGCCAAGCGAGGCGGCCAGAAGCGCGGGTGGGCGACCGGGACGTTCACCCTGTACGGGAAGGCGACGGTCAAGCGGTACAAGACGTTCGTGGCGACGTGGCGGCCGGCCGGGGGCGCGATCCGGGTCGTCATGGTGGAGGAACTGACCGGCTGGGTCGCGTTCTTCTGCACCGACACGACCGCGACCGTGGCCGATGTCCTCGGGTGCGTGGCCGACCGCTTCTCGCTCGAAACTACGTTCCGGGATTGCAAGGACATCGTCGGAGCCGGTCAGCAGCAGGTCCGGCGGGTGCGGGCGAGCGTGGGGGCGTTCCACGTGTGCCTGTGGACATTCACCATGACCGAGGCGTGGGCCTGGGGGCGGCACACAGAGGGGCTGGTCGGTCACCGAAGTGAGTCGCCGTGGGACGACGACGCGCGGCGGCCGAGTCACGCGGACAAGCGGCGGGCGTGGCGGCGGGAATTGCTGGCCACGGAAATACACGCGGTTCTACGGACGTGGCAGACCGAACCAGAAATCCGAGCCGCCGCGGAACGCCTGCTCGACCTCGCCGCATGAATGGAATGAAATCGCGGAAAGAGCAGGCCTGGCATGAACCGCGGTTTTCCGGGCCGTTCTTCAACCCATCTGAACCGCGTCGAAACAACTCCGGCTGTAGGAGAAGAACGTGTCGTGGCTTGGGACGCCGTTGGCGAGGGGCAGGAACCGGCGGAGCCAGCCGAGCTTCGCCTCGCCGAACCGCTCGACCTCCTCCCACGAGTCGGCCTCGGCGCCCAGGGCGACCGCGAGGATGTCGGCAAGGGCGAGCTTCTTGCCCCGGTCCAGGCGGGGGTCGGGCAGGCCGGCGAACGCCTCGGCGAGGGGCGTGGGCAGCGGGGAGTCCTCGGTGACCCTCCCGGTCTAGCCCCAAACCCAGCCGCCGTCAGGGGTTGATAGTGCGTAAGCCCTGCTCGCTCAACTGCGTAAGGCGTATGTAAATGAAGTAGAATTTATGTGGGCTTCATGTAGGAGTTAGGTGTTTGCCGTATACTCACTGTTTCGAGTGGTGACTGGATCGCCCACCGTCGACCCGAAGTGAGGATGGCATGCAAGGGAAAGACCTCTGGCAACTTCTGGCTCGGCAAAAGAACATTCTTGTGGTCGGTGCTCACGACGGCATGGGGGCGGTCCTCGGCGAACAGGCCGGGTTTGATGCCATCTGGGCAAGCGGCTTCGAGATCTCTGCCTCGCGCGGCCTGCCCGACGCCAACATCCTGGACATGACCGACCAACTCGCCGCGTCCCGCCAGATCAACGAGGCCGTCTCCATACCCGTAATCGCCGACTGCGATAACGGTTACGGCAACGCGGTCAACGTGGCGCATATGTCGAAGAAGTTCCGGGCCGCCGGCATCGCCGGCATCTGCATCGAGGACAATGTCTTCCCCAAGCGGTGCAGTTTCTACGACGGCAAGCGGGAACTCGCGTCGGCGGACGAACACGCCCTGAAGATCCGGGCGGCCAAGGACAGCACTGACGGGGAGCTGTTTGTGATCGGGCGGACGGAGGCGTATATCGCGGGGTACGGGGTCGAGGACGCGCTCGAGCGGGCTGCGGCCTACGCCGAGGCCGGGGCGGACGCGGTGCTGGTCCACTCCCGCGAGGGCACGGCCCGCCAACTCGTCGAGTTCGCCGCCCGGTGGCGGCACCCCACCCCACTGGTGTCGGTGCCGACCACCTACGATGCCGTCCCCGCGCGGGAACTGCAGGAACTGGGGTACCGGGTCGTCATCTACCCCAACCAGGGCATCCGGTCGGCGATCAAGGCGGTGCGGGAGTCGTTGCGGATTCTACGGGAGGCCGGGCACGCCTCGGTGTTGCGTGACCGAATGGTAACCCTGAAAGACGTGTTCGAGCTGGTGGACGTGGCCGGGATGGAAGACCTCGAGCGGCGGTACCTGCCTCAGGCCCGGCCCGCGGCCGGCGAGGTGACGGGGGCCGCCAAGCGCCCGGCGTGAACCGACCCCACCACGAATTCGAGCGACCGAACCATGTTGAGCGAGCGGACGAAGCAGATCAAAGGTTCCCAGACATCTGGGATGCGTAACCGGGCCAAGCGGCTGGCGGAGCAGGGGGTCGCCGTCGTCAACTTCGCGGCGGGCGAACTCGACCTGGACACCAGCGACTCGATCAGGCGTGAGACCAAGCGAGCGGTGGACGCCCGGCGGAACCAATACACCGACACCTTGGGCGTGGCCGAACTGCGCAAAGGGCTCGCCGCGAAGGTGTCGGCGAAGACCGGGGTGACGTACACCCCGGACGAGGTCGGCGTGACGGCGGGGGCCAAGCAGGCCCTGTACAACGCGGCGATGGTCCTCTTCCAGGCCGGAGACGAGGTCATCATTCCGGCACCGTATTGGGTCACCTTTCCCGCCCAGGTGGTCCTCGCCGGGGCCACCCCCGTTTTCCTGCCCACCGAACAGACGGGGTTCCAAATCGACCCCATCGCCCTGGCCGCGCGGGTGACGCCGAAGACCCGCGGCATCCTCCTCAACACCCCCCACAACCCGACCGGCGCGGTGTACGACGCGGCCACCCTGCGGGCCGTCGCCGCGCTGGCACTCGAGAAGGACCTCGTGGTCGTGTTCGACGAGTGCTACGAGTCGCTGGTCTACGCGCCTGCGGAACACCACAACATCGTTCGCCTGGTGCCGGAGATGAAGGGCCGCACGGTCCTGGTGAACTCGTTCTCGAAAACCTACTGCATGACCGGCTGGCGGGTAGGGTACGTCGCCGCCCCCGCCCCGGTCATCAAGGCGATGAGCGACCTGCAGGGCCACACCACCTCCAACCCGTGCAACCTGGCCCAGTACGCCGCCCTCGCCGCGCTCGACCCGGCGAACGACTCGTTCGTGGACGACGTCCGCCGGGTGCTCGGCGAGCGGCGGGACCGCGCAATCGCGATCGCCCGCCAAATCCCCAACGCCGCGAGCCCGACACCGGGCGGGGCGTTCTACCTGTTCCTCGACCTGGGCTGGTACATCGGGAAGGGGTATCGGGGCCAAGTGATGGCCGACGTGGACGCGCTGGCGGAGGCGCTCCTGGAACACGCCCACGTCGCGGTGGTGGCCGGGTCCGGGTTCGGGTCGGCCCGTCACGTCCGGATCTCCTACGCCGTGTCGACCGAACACGTCGAGGACGGCATGCAACGGATCAAGCGGTTCCTGGAACAGGTGGCGTAGCCCACCGGCGGAGTGAGCAGGCATGGCCGCAACCGCGACCGACGACGGCACCGGCATGGCGCTCTTCCTGGGGGCCGTTCGCCGCGGCGAGTTCGAGACCCTCCTCGCCCGCGGCATCCCGTGCGGCGTACTCCTCGACGCGAACACCAAGCTCAAGCTCGGCGACCTGTCCGCATTCCGGGTGGTCGAGGAGTTCGACTACACCCGGCCGAAGGCGGAACTGGTCGGCCGGATCCGGGACATCCGCGACCGGCACGGGCTGGGTTGCCTGATCAACCTGGTCGAGCAGTACGTCGCGCACTTCGCTCACGCGGCGCGGGAACTGGGCCTGCCGGCCGTCTCCCCCGAATCGGCCGCGCTCTGCATCGACAAGTACGCCATGAAGCGGCGGTTCGTGGACCGCATCGGCCCCGGCTGCGTGCCGCCGTTCATGGCGATCACCTCGGACGACGACCGGCGTCGGTTCGCCCAGATGGCCCCCTTCCCGCACATCTGGAAGCCGGTCAACCTGACCAGCAGTCTGTTCGTCAACCTTTGCCAGACTGAGGAACAGGAGGCCGGCACCTACCGGACCCTCCTGGAGCAGGTGCCGGGGTACTACGTCAAGTCCGGCCAGACCGACAAGCCGTTCGGCCTCATGGTCGAGGAGTTCGTGTCCGGCCCCAACTGGTCCATCGACTGTCTCGTTGACGGGGCCGGGAACGTCGTCCCGACGCCGCTCATCGAGGTGCTGACCGGCCGGGATGTCGGCGTGGACGACTTCCATCACTTCGCCCGGCTGGCCCCGAGCGACCTGGGCGAGCGCGAGCAGCGGGAGCTGACGGACCTGGCCGTCGCCTCCGTCCGGGCGCTCGACCTGCGGTCGAGTGCCGCCCACGTCGAACTGGTCGGGAACAAGCTGTTGGAGGTGGGGGCACGCCCCGGCGGGAACCGCATTCGGATCCTGGACTTGGCGTTCGGCATCGACTACCTATTCGCGTACTATCAGACGTTGAACGGGCTGGCCCCGGACCTCCGGGGGTGCCGGTCCCGGCCGACGGCGCTGGTGACGCCCTACCCGCGGGAGAAAGGAACCCTGGTGGCCATCCGGCACCTCGACCGACTCGAAAAGCTGTCCGGTTACTCCTTCCACCAAATCCGGTCGCAGGTCGGGCAGCCGGTCGGACTCGCCCGCGACGGCTACAAGGCCCCGCTGTACATCGAGCTGCAGGCTCCGCGGCGGGACGACCTGCGAGAGGCGGTGGCGGAGATCGCGTCGTGGGATGACCTGTTCGAGGTGAGCGGAAATGGGCGGTGAGCGGCCGGCCCGGACCGCGGTGTGGGTGGCGTGCGTGGGGATCGGTCTACTCTTTCTCATCCGGGGGGCGACGTTACCCTACTTCTACCCCGTGTTCGAGCACCTCACTGCGCTGTCTTACGCCGAGATCGCCGCCCTCCTGAGCCTATACAACCTGTGCCAGGCGGTCGCCGCCCCCGCCGCCGGGTGGTACACCGACCGGACCTCCGTCCGCTTCGCGGTGTGTACCGCCATGGGGTTCGGCGCGCTGTCCTTTCTGACGATCTCCCAACTGCCGGCGTTCGTGAGCTGCGCTTTGGCGATGAGTACGGCCGGGGTCGCGTTGGTGCTGGCGAAGATCGCGCTCAACACGCTGCTGGTGGACAACTGCAGTCAAGAAGCCCTCCGCGGGGCGATCGCCACCCGCGCCGCGCTGCTGAACGTCGGGTCGTTCGCGGGGAACCTCACCGCCTTCTACACGATCGAATGGCTCGGCTACCCGCCCCTCCTGTACCTGCTCGCCGGACTCAACCTGACCCTGGCCGTGGTCTTCTTTGCCCCGTCGGCTGCCCGCCGGGTCCGGCCGCCGACGCTCGACGTGGGGCCTCCGGCTCCGGCGCTCGGGCGGCGGGAGTTTCTGGCCGACAGTCTCCGCCTCCTGTCCGTCTACCTGCCGTACGGTTGCTGGGGGACCATCATCCCCAAATACGTCATCGATGTGTACGACTCCAACGGCCCCATCCGCCTCGTCTACTTCACCAGCCTGGGGACCACCCTATTCGGCTCGTACCTGGTGAACGGCCTGCTGGCCGGGAAACTGCGGGAGCGGGGGTTCCGCTGGAACTGGTGGATCATGCTGGCCCAACTCTGCTTTTGCTGCGGCCTATTTTCGCTGACGTTCGCCGGCCACCGGGTCGTTCTGGCCGGGGCGGTCCTGGTCTTCATCTGCGGCGAGATCGTCATGACGCCGTGTTTGGCGGAAGTGGCCAAGCGGCACGCGCCTCCCGGCCGGGCAGGGGTTTACCAGGGGGTTCTGCACCTTTTCGAGGGCGGCGGCCGGTTCGTCGGTTCCACCGTCGCGTTCCTCCTCTACGCCGCGGTTAAAGACACCGAGAACGCGGGCTACTTCTGGCCGACCCTGACGGGCCTGTTCCTGATCGGCTTCGCCGCCATCCAAGGGCTGGCGTACCGACTGGACGGGCGAGAATGCCTGGGCGGAATTGACCGGGGGTGTCAACCCCCGCCCCACCCGGCCGCAGGGTGGCCTTGAGCGGTGAGTGATCGGTCTCGCCGAATCCCACGAGGACTAGCGCATGAGGTTCCACAAACGACGGGCGGCGCTCGCGGCGACCGCGGGTCTGGTGGTCGCCGTCGCGGTCATGTCTCGGGGGGCGGTACGGACCCCGCCGGCTGGCAACCCGGAGAACCCCGCGGCCGATGAGTTCGCCAACGGCGTGGTCGTGTCCGTCTCGGCACCCGGATCGGACGCCGGCGTGTCCGTCCTCAGGAAGGGCGGCAACGCGGTGGACGCGGCCGTCTGCACGGCCTTCGCCATGGTCGCCGCCTACCCGCAGGCGGGCAACATCGGCGGGGGCGGGTATACGCTCATCCACCCCGCCCCCGGCGCGGGGGAACCGGTCGTCATCGACTACCGGGAGACCGCTCCGGCCTCCGCGACTCGGACCATGTTCACGAAGGACGACGCCCGGTACGGCCACAAAGTGGTCGCCACGCCGGGCACCGTCCGCGGACTCGCTCTGGCGCACCGGCGGTTCGGCAGGCTGCCCTGGTCGGAGTTGCTCGAGCCGGCGGTCGTGCTGGCCCGGGACGGGTTCGCGATCGACGCCAACCTCGCCGGTTCGCTGAACGAGTACCTGGCCACCACACGCCAGATGACCAACGCGGGAGACCTGTCCGAGTTCCTCCGGGTCTACGGTAAACCCGGCGGCGGCCGGTGGAAGGCCGGCGACCGGCTCGTCCAGCCGGACCTGGCGCGCACCCTCCAGGCGCTGGCCGACCACGGGCCGGACGCCTTCTACACCGGGCCGATCGCGCGGCTGATCGTCGCCGAAATGGAACGGGGCAAGGGGTTGGTCACCGCCGCCGACCTCGACCGCTACCGGCCGACGGAGCGGAAACCGTTGGTCGCCCGGTACCGCGGCCGGTACGACGTGTACGCCCCGCCCCCGCCGAGCGGCGGCGGCCTGTGCCTGGTGGAGATGCTGAACATCCTGGACCATTTCGACCTGAAGGGTTGGGGCCGGTACGACCCGCGGACGGTCCACGTCATGGCCGAGGCCATGCGTCGCGCCTGCTACGACCGCGCCCGCTACCTCGGCGACCCGGCGTTCGTCGCCGTCCCGCCGCACCTCACTACCCGCGAGTACGGCGAGCAACAGGCCAAGACGATCGACCTCACCCGAGCGACGCCGAGCGAAGAACTCGGGAAAGACATCCCCCTCCTGCCGGAAGGGGAAAGCACGACCCACTTCTCCGTCATCGACCGCGACGGTATGGCCGTCAGCACCACCTACACCCTGGAACGCAAGTGGGGCGCGCGGGTGGTCGTCCGGGGGGCGGGCTTCCTGCTCAACAGCAACATGTACAGCTTCAACGTGTTCCCCGGGCGCACGGACCGGAAGGGTCAGATCGGCACCGAGCCGAACACGATCGCGCCCGGGAAGATCATGCTCTCCTCCCAGACCCCGACCGTCGTCGCCGAGAACGGCACCGTCCGCCTCGTCACCGGCAGCCCCGGCAGCCGGGCCATCCCCAACACCATCCTCTGCATGTTGGTGAACGTGTTCGATTTCGACATGCCTCTCCGCCAGGCGATGGACGCCCCCCGGGTCAGCCACCAGTGGTTCCCGGACCAGCTCGACTACGAGAACCTCCCGCGGGCCCCCGAGATGATGAACGAGCTCGGCCGTATGGGCCACACCGTTAATTACATCTGGCACGGGGACGCCCACTCCATCTGGGTGAACCCGCGAACCGGCCGGTATCTCGGCGTCGCGGACTGGCGGATTAGTGGGGCCGCCTCCGGTTACTGAGACGCCGCGATAGAGCGACAACTACTCCCACCCGATGCACTGGCGGACGCCGGGCGACCCGCGGAGGGGCCAGTGCCCGTCTAAACCCCCCGTCGCGGCTCAGCACTGCAATGCCAGAACCCCTGGCCCGGTTAATCGGTCACGCGAAGGCCCCCGCCGGACATACCCAGTAGCCACTCGACGAGGCGGGGCTAAACCCTGATCAGGTAGAGACCCGGAGTTTGTCCTCGAACTCCGGGTCGAGCTCGAACTTGGGCCAGAGTCGGTCGATCAGGCTGACGGGGTCGCGGTTG
>JAABUN010003717.1_pt1 | contig 22762 bp, 21 predicted proteins | sample 5559311 | NCBI WGS metagenome assembly JAABUN01 (sample SAMN10711877, study PRJNA513370) | rock metagenome | isolation source: Antarctica rocks | place: Antarctica: Victoria Land, Siegfried Peak sud
ACCTTCCCGGACCAGCGCGCCAACGCCGGCTCTTGATCAGAACTCCTGGGCTTCGGATCATCCTCGGGAAGGTGCGCCGCTTCGCGTCACCCCGCCGAGAGCCATCCACAGGTTCTGATCATTGCTCGTGACCCGGGTCGTCGGAGCACTGATCAGCGCGGGTGGTGTGGCCGTTGCGTCACCGCCCGGCACTCGGCATGCGGCAGCACTGCTGCGGGACAACGTGGAAGAGGGCCGGGCAGCGGCCACACAAGCGCTACGGAAGATCCTTCGCGTCAAGCCGAAGACCATCCACGTCTACGCGCACTACACGACGCAAGCGCACTCCTCCGGCAGCGGCCGCTCGAACGTGCACGGAAGAGCCAGGGGCCTCGCTGATCCGACGATCGAGGATCGGGTACGTCTACTGGAGGAGCACGTGCAACGGGTAGACGAGGCGATGACCGGCCTCCAGCAGCAGGCGTCTCAGGACCGCGCGGCCCAGCAGGCAGCCATTATTTCGCTGCGCGACGAGCTCACGACCAGCATCGCAGCCCTGACCGCCCGTCTCGACGCGAGCGAGGACCGCGCCATGCAGACGGACGCCCGTGCGCTATTTATCGCGGTGCTCGGCATCCTGCTCCTGAATTTCGCCGCCGAGGTGGCTTGCTTGCCGCTCCTCCCGTGGCTGCTGCTGATCGCAGGCTCCGTGGCGCTGTGCGTCAAGGTCGGGCGCTCCGCTTGGCGAGCAGGTATGCCGACTCTCGCATCAGCCGCAGAGCGCGCGGTCGGTCGGTGGTCAGGAGTGGCCCCCGAGCGCCGCGCACGAGTTCGACCGTCAGGAGCCGGGGTTGGGGTTCAGGAGCAGGGGGGTGTCGCTGAGCATCCAGTCGTTGAACTCGCCCACGGTGGTGAAACACGGACTGCCACCGAACTGCCGAGTGATGGCAGCTAGGCCGCCAATGACGTCGTCGTGATCACCGTCCCCGTCAAGGCTCGTTTCGATTGCGCGCAGGGTCGGGTAGACGACGTCCCGCATGGCGGTCTCGAACTCCGCTGCCAGCGCGCCGACGGCCTCACGCATCGCCGCTTCCACCTCAAGGGCGACCAGGACCTCGGCCTCGAGCTGACGCAGGGCGGCCTCCTCGACCCCGGCCAGACGAGAGGCCGCAATTGCTAGCCGCAGTCCCTTGACGATGGTCGCTGCCGCGAGTTGACCTGCGACGCCGCCGACGAGGCCACCGAGCACCGGAACGGGGCAGAGGATCTGGCCGACCGTGGAGAAGGAGTACACCAGCGTGGTGGTCAGGACCGCTTCGCCGGAACGGGCCGCGAACTCTGCGGCGTCGATGTCGCCGCGGGCGAGGGCGAAGCCAGCTTCGCCGACGCTGATGGCGCCACGTGCCAGGGCGTAGGGGAGAGCTGCGTTGCCCAGGGCTTGGGGAAGGACGAGTTCGAGTCTGGCGGCGCCGTCGATGCCGGCGCCCAGCCCGCTGACGGCGGCCCCGCGGGCGGCGCCCTTGGCGGCGGCGCCCACGGCGGTGATGGCGGCGCGGCTGGCCGAGACCTCACCCGCCCGGACACGGCTCGTCTGCCGAACCCCTTCGATGAGCAGAGCGCCACTGCCCCCCAGGACCGCGCCGAGCGCAGCTCCGTGCAGCATGTCGCCCCGGAGCTTCGCCACGGCCTCCCGGTGGACCTCGCTCTCAGCCCAGCCGGTCGGGTCATTGCCGGCCAGGATGGCCTCGCTCCGCGTCACCGCGTCGGACTGGACGCCTCCGACAGAGACCCGGTCCGTCAGATGCGCGCGAGCATCCTCGTAGCGGGCGTAGTTGACGCCGTCAGGGTTCATCTCCAGCCTGCGGTCCAGCAGGTTCTCCACGCCGGCGAGCTTGTCGCTGGCGACAAGGCGGGCCATGTCCTCGTACTTGTAGTGAGCGACCGCTGATGCCGTCTGCGACGTGCTCTCGTAAAGCTTGGCCTGCACCGCGGCGACCACGTCACCGTGTCCGGTTGCGATCTGCAGATCGGCGGCTCCGGTCGGCTGTCCCGCCATCGACAGCATGGTCGCGCGAAGCGGAGATCCCTTGTCGATGGCGTCGAGATTGAACGAGTGCGTGTGCAGCAGCTCGAACATGTGGCCGGCGCGCTGGCCTTCGCCGAGGTTGGCGTAGGAGGCCAGGACTCTCTCGGCATGTTGCTTGCTGTCGAGAGCCGCAAGCAGACGCTCACCGCGTTCGAGGGTGGCAGCCGACGTCAGCGCCCACGCAGCACCCTCGACGCCGGCTCCGAGCAGCTGCGCGCTGCGGCCCTCAGACACCGACGGGGGCAAGCTGGTCGAGCTGCAGGTTCGCAGCAGCGACGACGTCGGCGCTCACCTGCGTGACCAGAAGCTGCTCGTCGAACAGGTCGGCCTTCATGGCAGCAATCGTCGTCGTGACCAGCGCCAGGACAACGGCCAGGTCGGCCTTGTGCCCGTCGCTGTACAAGCGGTAGTCCGTCTCGGTGTCGACCAGGCGCTGCAGCCATCGGACTCGCGGCGACGCCGAAGCCGTGAGCCGGTCCAGCACCTCACGAACGGCCGCACTGCGTCCACGAATCGCGGACCACTGCTGAGCCAGGGTCTGCAACTGCCCATCCGTGCGCTTCAACGCGGAGGCGACATCGTGCTGCTTGCGGAGTTGCTTGTTGCCCTGGTGGTGCAGGAACAGGCCCGCTACCGCCAACGCCGGCGCGACCGTGAGGCCGGCCAACACGACGCCGCCGGCCGCGACGCCCCCACCGCCAGCAGCCAGGCTGCCGCCACCGAGCCATGCGAGCGTCGCACTGCTGGCGGCCGCACCGCTCAAGCCCGAGATGGCGGCGCCGGTGGACGCAGTGGCGAACGCAGTGACCGCAGCGGTGGCAACCGCTGAGGTCCCGAGACCGACCGCTGTGGAAGTCGCCATCGCAGCAAGACTCGCGCCAGCCTCCAGCCGCACAGCAGCCAGCGCAGGTGTGCTGAACGCGATGTCGCTGGCGTCGAGGCGCTCGAGCTCTGCAATGTCGATGTGCCGGATACGGCGGAACGCCACCTCAAAGGGCATCAGGACCTGGGCGGCGACTGCTTCACGGGCCGCGTTCTGGTAGCCCAGCTCGGTCTTGTTGCTCCGCTGTAGCTCGGAGTAGCGCTCGTCGAGCGACGCCCGCTTCTGAGCATTCTGCTTGGCCTGCTGTTGCGCGTCGTACATGCGGATGGCGCTCACGACCACGACTCCTGTCGGTCTTGACCCAATGCCACGTAGCTTAAGTTGATCATGCTGCGCGAGGGGCGAGCGTGTGGATGTTGATGATGGGTGGTCCGCAGTGGCGGGTGCTGGTCTCGCCGGGGCGTTTGATGCGGTAGCTGTTGTGGCGGCCTCGTTTCACGGCGCGGGGGCAGGTGCGGTGCCGCCGGCACGGATTGATCTTCCTGGTGATCTCGGCCAGTACCTGGGGCAGGACCCGGTCCCAGCCCTCAGGGGGGAAAACCCGCCGTACCGGTAGCGGTGCGGCGGGCGATGCGCAGGACCCGGGTGAACGAGACCCGGTCGGGGTCGAGGTCGGCGGCCTGGGCCGCCCGGGTGATCAGGACGCTGAGCGCGTGGTGGACCAGCAGCCACGCCCAGATCTCCTGGTGGACCAGCTCCGGCAGCCTTGAGCGCAGGATCTTGCCGGGTCCGCGCAGGTGGGTTTTCAGCTGGTCGTTGCCGGTCTCTTCCTCCCACCGCTGGTGGTAGGCCGAGGCGAGCTCATCGGCGCGGGCCTGGGCCGGGTCGGTGAGCGTGCTCAGCAGCACGATCAGCTCCCCGGTGCCGTTGCCGGCGCGGTCCGGGACGTCGTACTCCACCACCCGCACCAGGTGCGCCTGGGCCGGGTCCAGCTCGGCGCCAGCGGTGTCACCGGCGGCGGCCAGCAGCTCCGCGCGGCGCCGGGCCCCGCGGATTCCCGGGTCGATCAGCACCGACAGGTAGCTGCCGTCGGGCAGGACCTTGACCATCGGCAGGCCCAGCCCGGTCGGGGCCCGCCACAACAGCGCCGCCCTGGACCCGGCGGCCAGAGCCCAGGCGTCGAAGGAGTAGAAGTTGCGGTCGGCGGTGAGCAGCTCGTCGTGGCGCAGCCGCGGGTAGAGCCGCCGGGCCAACGTTTTCTCCCCGACCGACCAGCCGGCGACCTCAGCGGCCAGGAACGCATGGGTGCCGCACTCGGTCAACGCCACCACCCGCGCCTTGCCAAACGCCGAGCGGTTGGTCCCGGACCCGGCGTAACCGAACTCCGCCGCATTGCCAGGACTGTCCGGCACATCGACGTCGAACCCGTCGATCGCCAGCAGCCGCCAGCCCCGCAGCCACGCCCCCCGCGTCATCGTGTCCGCGACCGGCTCGGCGACCTGCTCGAACACCTCCGCCAGCACCTTCGGGCCCAGCCGCTTACGGGCCTGGGTGATCCCCGCCGCCGTCGGCACCGACCAGGCCGCGTCCCAGCACCCCCACGCCGACAACGACCCGGTGACCTTGGTCGCCACCTCCTCATAGTCGCCCTGGGCGAACAGACACAACGCCATCGTCAGATACGCCGTCACATGCGCCGGGAGCTTCCCGCCCGAGCGCCGCTCTCTGACCCCACACGCCGCCACCGCGCCATCGACCGCGTCCCGCGGCACCGCCGAGACCAGCACCCCCAACGACACCTGATCCGGCCGCACCACCACACCCTCGCCCATGATCGCCGACCGTGCCACCTGTCCCGGTCAACATCAGGACGCCACGCCGATCAAGCCGAGAAGTGCAAGACCAACACCATAATCAAACTAAGCTACGTGGCATTGGGTCTTGACCCCCAGCTGTAGGGCCTGGGCGTCAATCTGCCCTTGTTCTCGCATCCGTGTGTTGCTTAGTGGCGAAGTGACCCATGAGGACTAAACCTACGGGTCCTGGTGAGGAAGCCGACGGACACCCGCTCATGCCGTCGACCGGGCGCGGTGGCGGCACAGACCGCGAGCGGTCAAGCCGCCCGTCTAGGCGCAGAGGATTGTTGTTGCCGAGCGATGCCTGATCTTGCTGACGCCGCTCGGCAGGCCGGTCACTGTCGTGCGGCGGTGATCAGCTCGTCGAGAATGCGGTCGATGGAGCCAACGTTGATGGACAGGTGCCCTTCGCCGGTCTCGAGGTGGGCCTCGACGCCGGGGATGTGCTCGGTGAGCCACTGGCCGTGCGAGAACGGGACCATGAGGTCCTCGCTGCCCTGCCACAGCGAGACCGGACCCTGGATCTGTGAGAGCGCGAAGCCCCAAGGTCGGGTGAAGGCCAGGTCGTCGTCGACCCAGCCGTCCGCACCGCCGGCGGCTGTCGCCGCGATCGCTGCAACGAAGTCGTCGCCGACCGGGCCGGTGAGGCACCTGCGGTCGACCTCGGGCAGCAGCGTCGCCATGGCATCCACCAGCCCGGCGGGCGTGCCCGTCACCAGCGCAGGAAGCTGTTGCTCGAGGTAGGGACGCAGCCGCCGCTCACCCTCGCGTGCGAGCCCGAACTCCTCGACGTTGTCCTCGCCCATCCCGGCCAAGAAGTCCAAGCCGTCGGCGTCGTGGGGGGCGACGCTGCAGACCGCTGCGGTGGCACGGACGCGGTCGCCGAGCAGCGCCGCGCATGCGAGGGCGTGCGGGCCGCCGCCCGACCATCCGGCCACCAGCGCGTCATCGACACCGAGGGCGTCGAGCACGGCGCTCACGTCGGCGACAAAGTCGGCCACCGAGCGCCCCGGCGTTCGCGTCGATCCGGTGTACCCGGGACGTGACGTGGTGACCAATCGTAGGCCGCGGACATGCGCCGCTTGAGCCACGTGGGCCGGCTGGTGCGAGGACCCTGGCGTCCCGTGATGCCACAGCAGCACGCGCCCGTCCTCGGGACCGGACACCTCGATGGCGAGAAGACGGCCGTCGTCGAGAGGTAGCTGGCGGTGTTCCATGGCGCTCCTCGCGTGCCGGGACGCCGAACGCTTCTCGCTCCGGAGCGGCCTGCCGGTCAACCGTACTCAGCCGAACATCGCAGCAGGCGGTCATCCCTGACGTCCACTCATGCCGCCGGGCGGGCTCTCGTGACGTCGCTCCGAGGCGCGCCCTCGCGATCACCACACCCGCACGTTTCGGACCAGAGGCAGTCGTGGGGCGACAGGCGCTAGTCGACGTCGACGCCGTAGTCCCGGGCCAAGCCCGCGAGCCCGTCGGCCCAGCCTTGTCCGACCGCACGCAGCCGCCAGCTCCGTTGCGGCGGTACAGCTCGCCCCAGACCAGCGCGCTCACACGCGCCGAGTCGGCAGGGCTGAAACGGAAGTCGGCGTCCCCGCCCGGCTGACGGAGCACGCCGGTCGCCTCCGCGACGGGGCCCTCGCCCCTGCTCACGACCAGGACTACGCCTTCGTGGCGCTGCGGCAACCGGATGGTGTCGATACTCGCGCCGTTGCCGGTCAGCGTCACGGCGCCGTCCTCGCTGCGCGGGTTGTTGTAGAAGACGAAGTCCTCGTCGCGGTCGACACGTCCGCTCGCTCCGACCAGGAGCACGGACAGGTCCGCGTCGCTTATGAGCAGGTCCACCTGCACGCGCGTCCCGGCGAGGGGCACGTTCTGGCCGGCGACCAGTTCCTGCTGCTCCGTGGTGCGCGTCGCGGACGGGACGTCGTCCAGCGCAACGTCCGCGAGGGAGGAGCCCGGCTCGGGATCGGTCTCCAGCGTGTAGTCCGCCTCCAGTGAGCCGGCCAGCACGATCGGCTCGACGGCCTGGAGCTTGCTCGGGTCCTTGCTGAGGCGTGCCTCGAGGTGCGCGAGGCAGGCTGCGATGTCGACCCGGGCCAGGTCGAGCTCCAGGAAGCGCTCCCGGGACGTCGCGAGGGCCACGAGACAGGGGTGGACCTCGCGTCCAGTGGCCGGGTCGTTGCCGTGCACGTAGCCGTTCAGGACGACCGTGCGGACCGCGCCTCCCCGGTCGGCCTCCAGGACCTCGTGCACGACCCGCAGGGCGGTCTGTCGCAACACAGCCGTGTAAAGACCGCGCACCTGCGCAGCCGGGCGGGCGGACGGGGTGATCGTGTCGGAGCTCTTGACGTACTTGCAGGCCTTGTTGGCGGGCACCACGTCCACTGACGGCAACTCGTACTCAATGGCCAGGTGCCCGGACGCTGAGGCGTAGGCGAGGCGCCACGAGTGCGGGAAGCCGTCGGGGTACTCGGCGGCTTCCAGGACGAGGTCCAGGTAGCGGACGACTGCGTCCGGCCGGCGCGCTGCCAGATCGCGCTGCAGCGCGGTGACCTCCTCGACGTGCCGCCGGTGCTCCTCCGCCTGACGGGCCACGTCCGCCTCGTGCCGGCGGCGCGCTTCCTCCAGCCGCTCCGCGTGCCGTTGCGCCGCGACCGTGTGATCGTCCAGGGCCTCCTGGTACTCGGCCTGACGCTGCCCGGCCCGGGCTGCGTGCTTCGACGCCGCGAACACCCGCCCCAGAGCCGACGGGGCCTCCACCGCGAAGTCCTCCTCCTGCGGGGGCGACGGCGGCGCTCCCACCACGAGCGGGTCGAACACGGGGGACGGGGAAGCCTGCTTGAGCGCCTCGAGGTCCAGGTAGTCGTCCACGCCGAGCGTCGCGGCAAGCACGCCCTGCAGGACCTCGACCTGACGCTCGAGTTGCGCCGTGTCGTCGGCGGCCTCTCGCGTCCGGTCCTCCGCGTACAGCCGGTCCCTGAGCTTCTGGTCCTGCACAGCGCCGCACCTGCGAGCAGCAGTTGCGCGCTCGGCGTCGCGCTGCGCCCTGGCGACGGCTCGCGCTCGCCGCTCCCGGTCTCGTTCGGCTTCCCGCTGCATCTGCACCAACGTGGCGAGGACTCCGCGTCGACGGGCCATGGTCCTGTTCCTCCTACCGGCTCAGGTTGACGCCGGGACGCTCGTTCACGGACTGCTGCGCTCGGCTCTGTCGCCACTCGGGCGCCTCTGCGAGCTCCCGGAACTCCACCACGTGGTTGGTCCCGACCCGCTCGAGGGCGGCTCGCACCTCCGCGAGGCTCACCCGGAAGAACTCACGCCGCCGGTTCACCCGGTTGACTCGCCGCTGGTCAAACTCCCGATGGAGTGCCGTCTCAAGCGCGACGGCGTCCTGGCTGAAGACGAGCGCGTGCACGTCGAACTTGAACGGCACTGACGCGCTGCCGAGCTCGTAGACCCTCTGCATCGGGTCCTCACGGCGGGTCAAGCCGATCTTGACAACGCGATCACCGAAGGCCCCAACGTTAGAGATGACGTAGACGTAGCCGACCCGAGTGTTGGCTGCCATCTCCTCCACCTCCTCGATGCTCTCGGCGATCTCCGCGAGCCGTTCTCGCGCCTCGAGGAGCCCTGCCTCGTCGCCGTTGGCCCGGGACCGCTCCAGCAGGCTCTGGTAGTGCGCCTGCTCCTTGAGCAGGTCCTTCTTCCGCCGCTTGAACTCCTCCTGGGCCTTGGCCTCCTCCCGCTGACGCTGCCGCTCCTCGCGCGCGTCCTCCTTCTCCTGCTCAACCCGCAGTTGGTGGTCCGCGGTTAGCTGGAGCTCCTCGAGACGCAGCGCGTGGAAGGACTCGTCGATCGCGACACCCATCGTGCCGCCGTTCTTGACGATGGCTTCTCGCGTCTTCTCCAGGCGCTTCTTCGCGCTGTCGACGGTGTGGGCCCGCACGGTGCGAACGCAGTTGTCCGCCTCGATGTTGTAGGTGCGCAGCATCAGGTCGCTGAACTGGCGGACGAGAGCCTCTCCCTCTCTCAACGACCCGTTCACCATCCACCCGGACTTGCCCCGCACCGCCGTCCGTTTGCTGATCGCCTGCTTGATGGCTGCACGCAGGCCGGCCAGGCGCTGTTTGGACGACAGCACGTCGTCGAGGGGGTGCCGGAACTGGTAGTAACCCACCTGCTGCAGCAGTCTCAGCTCGTCGGTCTCGACGAGTGCTTCCCGTGCTTCTTGTACCTGCCGATCGAGCGCTGCGACCGCCTGAACCAACTCGTCTCGGCGCTGGGTCAGCCGCTGCATCTCCGATTGGACGGGCGCCAGGTCCGGTTCGGGCGCCCTCGAGGTCCCCGAGTGGTCGGGCTCAGCGTCGACGGTGACCCCGTAGTCGCGGGCGAGGCCAGCCAGACCGGCCGCCCACCCTTGACCCACGGCGCGCACCCGCCAACCGCCTCCGCGGCGGTAGACCTCTAGGAGGACCGCGGTCGGGAGGCCGGCGATGCCCGACGGGGTGAACGTCAGCTCCTCGTCGCCCGTCACGAGGACCGTCAGGTCACCAAGGTGACCGTTGGCACCGCTGTCGGCGGCGACGACGACGCGCTCGACCACCGCGGGCAGCAGACTGAGACCCAGACTCAGCGCCTGTCCAACGAGTGTGACGCCGCCGCTCGGGTGGCGAGGCGCGTTGTAGAAGACGAAGTCAGCGTCCGCGCTGACCTGGCCCTGGTGGTCGAGGAGCAAGGCGACGAGGTCGACTTGTGCCCGCTCCGGCGACTGCAGGCGGACGGTCGGGGCGGCAGCGACGAGGGGGACGTTCTGGCCGGCTGTCAGATCCATGCGCTCTGCCGTTGCCCTTCAGCGAGGTGAAAGCTCGCCGGCATCGTGCCCGATGCTTCCGTCGCACCGACGAGATTCCTGAATGCAGCTGGCCGCAAGCACGGTCAGGGCAACGTCCGCTGTGAAGAGAATCCACCGCAGCGGTCCTACGCGACCTTGTCGAGGGTGACGCGGTAGCCGATGATCGGACGCACCACGTGACCGGCTGTCGGCCTCAGACGCGCGCGGTCGGGGGACGGCGGGCACCACATGCACCCGCGAGCGTGCGTCTCGATGGCGGGGCGGTCGTGCCAGGAGGCGTTGCGTCCGATGCGGAAGGTCAAGGCCTCAGGCTGACGTCGTCCTTACTGGCCGCGCGTTGGTTGGCTACGCCGTCGCTGTGGACCTAGACCTGGGCCTGCGCCTGGTGCTGCCGACCCCGCCGCACGTCCCCCCAGGTGCCTGTCGCGGTCGTCCGTGAGGAGGACTTGACCTGCTCGAGGAGCTGGGCTCAGGGGTCAGGGACCTCAAGGCGGGGGGCACCGACCTCGAGATCCGCATGGCCTACCGCCTGGTGAGGGCGACCGGAAGCCGTAGCGGCCGCTGTCCGGGGTCTTCCGTGGCTTCCTCGCCGGCGGGCAGGTTCACCTGTCCGTCGTGTCCGTCGCCGCTGCGCGTGGGCGCTCGTCCGCCGAGAGACACTGCCGGCCCAGACCCGACGCGGAGGAGGCGAGATGTACGAGGGCAGCGAGGCCTGCGTCACGTGCCTACCCATAGCGGTGGCGGCCCCGCACCTACTGCCTGATCCGCGGCCTGCAGCTCGGCGTCCTGAGGCTTCTGGGCCGGGGAGCGGTCTACGCGGGCTGACCCGACTATGCGGGCCCCGCCACCAGAGTTTCGACGAGGACCTGTACGGCGAGCGCCTCGGCGAAGCTCGCGCAGGTGTTGGGCTGTCCGCGCAGGAGCGCAGCGACGTCGTCGAGCTGCGCAAGGTAGGCGGCCCGGGGCGTGTCGACGCCCTCCGGCAGCAGGGTCTGCTCGACGTCACCCTCTCGGCGCAGAAGGCGGTAGAAGTCCCGGACGACCAGCTGTCCCGCGGTGCTGTCGCCGCCCGTGGTGTGGACCACCAGCTCGGTGCGCTCCCGCTCGGTTCCCGTCCGGAGCCGCAGGGCGACCTCCACGCCGGCGCTGCTCGTGAGGCGGGCAGTCACGGCGTCCTCCGCGAGCACGCCCCCCGGTCCGTCGGGGTGGTGGACCTGCCGCGCACGCAGCTGCAGCCCGCCGACGAGCCGTTCCGCGAGGAACAGGAAGTGCGACAGCACCTCCCTCGTCGGTCCGCCTTCGGTGCGCTCGGCGAGCCACCGCGCGTGCGCCTGGAACGGCCGCGGCCACTGCGGGAGGTCGACGAGGACCTCGAGCCGCTCGGGCGTCGCCTCTCCGGCCGCGATCAGGCCGGCGAGGGCTCGGGCGGCGGGAGCGGCCGCGTGCACGAAGTTGACCGCGGCTGGCTGGCCGCTGTGCTCCACCTCGCGCACCAGCTGCCTGCTCTGCCCGAGGTCGACCCCGAGCGGCTTCTCGCACAGCAGGGCCCGCCCGCGCTCGAGGGCGAGCCGGACGACGTGCGCGTGCGCCGCTGGCGGCACGGCCACGTAGACGAGGTCGACGCCGTCGGTGCCCACGGCCTCCAGGAGGTCCGCGGTGGCGAGCCGCTGCGGCTCCTCAGCCCGGGCCAGGACGGCAGGGTCGCTGTCAGCGACGGAGACGACCCGGAAGGCTGGGTGCTCGTCGAGCAGGTCGAGGAAGCGGCGCCCGACTGCGCCCGCGCCGACGACCGCGACGCCGGTGACGGTCACGGTTGCCCTCCTGACGGTCGGTCCAGCCGACGCTAGTCGCCGGTTGCCGCCCGCCGCAGCGGAGCTCCAGGTGCGCGATGGGCCACGGTCGTCGCTGGTCGCCGTGCAGAGGCTGACCACTCCAGCGGCGCGGCACATCGAGCCCTCCCTGCGCGAGGCCGCCGAGCGGAGCGAGCCTTCGCAGGTGGGTGGCACCCGGGACGCGCGATGCGGAGTGGGTGGAGCGCCTGCTGTCAGCGTGGATCGCCGCGGTCGGCGACGACGCCGTGGCGGTAGGCCGATACCTCGTCAGCCGCTATGCCGAGCCGCACCGGCAGTACCACGACCGGCAGCACCTGTCGGAGGTGCTCGCCGCGCTCGACGTGCTGCGGGTCGGCGGCGACGTGCCGCCGACCGTGGTCTGCGCCGCCTACGGGCACGACGCGGTCTACGACCCGACGGCGTCCGACAACGAGCAGCGCAGCGCTGCCCTGGTGACGACGGTCCTGCGCTGGCTCGGGCGGACGGCGGCGTTCGTGGACGAGTCGTGCGTCTGGTCCTGCTGACGGCGACGCACACGCCTGCTGACGACGACGCGGACGGGGGGTTGCTGTCAGGGGCTCGGCAAAGTCGCGATCTTGGGCGTGTCGCGGGGTGACACGCCGGCGAGGGTGTAGAAGCCGCACGAACACGGCACCGCCGGTGATCATGAGCGTTCCTAGGCGTTCAGGATCAACCGAAGCAGGTGCCGTGTCCGTGTCCGTATCTTCCCTCGTCCCGACCGCTGTTGGCCAGAGCCCGCCGGCAGTGGGTGAGCTGGGGGCGGTCCCGGAGGACTTGTTGGTGGCCTTGGGAGCGCTGGTCGATCCGCGTGGCCGACGCGGGGTACGCCATCGGCTGGTCTCGCTGATCGGCGTCGCGGTGTGCGCGGTGCTGGCCGGAGCCCGGTCCTACGTCTCGATCGCGGAGTGGACCGCCGACCTGACACCGACGGTGCGGGCCCGGCTGAAGCTGGGACGGCGGGTGCCGAGCGAGTCGACGATCCGCAGGGTGCTGCAACGCGTCGACGCGCAGCAGCTCGATCAGTTGGTCAGCGGGTGGCTGGTCGCCCGGACGCCCGCGCCGCCTGGCCGGCCGGTGATCGCGGTCGATGGCAAGACAGCCCGAGGTGCCCGCTGCGCCGGCGGCCGGGCGGTGCACCTGCTGGCGGCGTTCGCGACCGGCAGCGGGGTGGTCCTGGGGCAGAGCGTGGTGGCCGGAAAGACCAACGAGATCAGCGCTTTCGCGCCGCTGCTGGATCGAATCGAGCTGTCCGGGGCACTGGTGACCGCCGACGCGTTGCACACCCAGCGGGCGCACTGCCACTACCTGATCGGCCGCGGCGGGCACTTCCTGCTCACCGTCAAGGCCAACCAGCCCACCCTGCTCGGCCGGCTCCGCGGGCTGCCCTGGGCCGACATCCCGGTCGCCGACCGAACCAGCGGCCACGGCCACGGCCGCGCCGAGACCCGCACCATCAAGCTGACCGAGGTCCCGGCCGGGATCGGCTTCCCGCACGCCCGGACCGTCCTGCAGATCATCCGGCGGACCCGCCGGGCCGGCCGGCGCTGGCACACCGAGACCGTCTACGCGATCACCGACCTGACCGTCGGTCAGGCCAACCCGGCCGAACTCGCCGACGCGCTCCGGTCGCACTGGCACATCGAGAACCGGCTGCACTGGGTGCGGGACGTGACCTTCACCGAGGACCTGTCGCAGATCCGCACCGGCAACGGCCCCGCCGTGATGGCCACCCTACGCAACCTCGCGATCAGCCTGCACCGCCTCGTCGGCGCCAGCAACATCGCCGCCGCCACCCGACACCTGAGCCGCCACCCCAACCTCGTCCCACCCCTGATCATGCCTTCGAGGATGAACAGGTAACGGGAGATCAAGAACGCCGGGGCCCTGGGGTTGCTGTACGACGCCGACCTCGACATCCTGGCCGCCCCCGACGAGCGCTACCGGGCGTACGCGGGAGCGGTGCGCTGGGAGTACGGGCACCTCTCCGACGAGGAGTTCCGCTCCGGCCGCACAGCGGTGCTGCGCGAGCTCGCCGGGCGGCCGCGGCTCTACGCGACGCCCGAGGGGATGCGGCGGTGGGACGGCGCCGCCCGACAGAACCTGCAGCAGGAGCTCAACCGGCTCGACGCGGCCGCCTCAGACCGGCAGGCAGCCCTGAGCCGCGACACCAGTTCGCGGGCGCGTGCGGGCTCGGCCCCGAGCACGACCGCGCGGTCCCGAGCAAGGACGGGATGTCGTAGTGGTCGCCCTGAACGCGCGCCGCGGCACCTCGAGCCTGGCCGCGAACTCGTGCCGCTCGTCGTACGACACGTCGCTGACCAGGTGCGCCCAGCGCTCCCCGCGCTAGGACCAGATCGCCGTATCCACCAGCACCGCCACCCCAGCACGGTAGGCGGCGTTGCATCCGCTCTGTCGGGGACCGCAACGACGTGGGTCTCGCCCTCCTACCAGTCGTCCCAGTCCCCGGACCAGTCACGCAGGCCGTCGACGACCTCGACGTCTCGCCCCTGCGGACCGCAGCAGGTTGCTGGGCATGCGCGTCAGCGGCCCGAGGCCCCGACGAAGTCGTCGCCGCCCACGGTGCTGCAAGGGCGCGGTGAGCCGCGGCAACGCCCGCTGCGGATCGCGCCCCCGGAGCAATGCCGCCGGCGGCTCCCGACTGACTGAGCGGCAGGGTCCCAGCGTCACCGGTCGATAGAGGGACTGCTCCATCGGCGTCACTGCCCGCCCTTCGCAGGCACGGCTCTGGTGTACTCCACCGCCCGTCGGATCCACGCGACCAACGCCGCATCGTCCCGTATTGCGTCGGCGTCGACGCGGAGCCAGCCCTTCATCGGGCCCCGGTTTCCCATCTCGACCTCGCCCGCCCCCGGCTCATCGAGCAGCGCCTCCATGTGGCTGGGGTCCACCCGAACCATGAGGCCGCCTTGGCCGCTAGCCGCGACGCTCATGTTCCCGCTGATCAGAAAGGCCAGGCCGCCGAACATCTCCTTCTCCACGAACGCCTCACCTGTTAGCAGAGCTCTGATGCGGTCCGCGAGATCCTCGTCGTAGGCCATGTCAAAGGGTAGGCGGCTGCGTGTGTCCGGGTGGCCCGCATCGATGGGCCAGGCGACCGGCCCGGTGTCGAGGACCGCCCGACGCTTCGGTCGGGAGGAACGGGCGTCCGCTTCTGCCGCAGGTCGCGCCGTCGAGCCGGCGTCCAGAAGCGCCCGCGGGTAGCGCTCGGCGGGCCACCCGAGCTGTACGCGCTCAAGTCCTGCCGGCAGGAAGAAGACGTACGAGCCGTCCGGGAGGGTCCCCCTGGTCGAAGGCGACGCTTCCCGGACGTCACACCCGCTGCACGTGCCCCCCTGCTGCACGTGGGTCGGCGACGTGGAAACATCGGGGTACCGATCGGGTTGTGGGCGGCATGAACGCACTCGCCGACAAGGCCGCCGCCCTGCTCGCTCTGCACACCGCCCCCGAGATCCTCGTGCTGGCCAACGTCTGGGACGTGGTGTCGGCGCAGGTCGTCGCGTCGACCGACGGCGCCAAGGCCCTGGCTACTGCCAGCCACTCGATCGCCTCGACGTTCGGCTACGAGGACGGGGAGAACATCCCCCTCGAGCTGCACCTGGACATGGTCGCCCGCATCGTGCGGGCGGTGGACCTGCCGGTGACGATGGACTTCGAGGCCGGGTACGGCGACGCCGGCGAGACGGCTCGGCGCGCGATCGAGGTAGGCGTCGTCGGTGCGAACCTCGAGGACCAGATGAAGCCGCTCGCCGAGTCCGTCGCCGCCGTCGAGGCGGTCGTGCGGGCCGGTCGCAACGCCGGGATCGACTTCGTGCTCAACGCTCGTACCGACGCGTTCGTCCGCGCGGCGAAGGACGACGATCGCCGCGAGCTCGTCAAGGAGGCGGTGGCCCGCGGCCGGGCCTACCTCGAGGCCGGCGCCCCCGTCGTCTTCGTCCCGGGCGCCGTCGCCCGCGACGAGATCGCCGCCCTCGTGGACGGCCTGGGCCGTAACAAGCTGACCGTCATCAGCGTGCCCGGCGCCTCGCTCCCGGCTCGCGAGCTGCAGGAGCTCGGAGTCGCCCGTGTCTCGACCGGGCCGTTCACCCAGCGCGTTGCCCTAACCGCGCTGCAGGACGCCGCCCGGCAGATCCTGGCCGGCGGCGAGCTGCCGAAGGGCACCCGCGCCCTGAACTGATGCCCCTACCAGCGGCTGCCGGGCAGCAGCCCGGGTGATGCCGGTGACCCACAGCCTCGCACACTCGGCCTACCCCGCTGCTCCCGCTCGTGAGGACGGCTCTTCTGGCATGCGCCCGGACGCCTCGCTGAGGGGAGGCCGCACAGACGTCCGCTTCTGCCGCGGACCGGGCGGCTGGCACGGGCTACTCGAGAAGCCTCAGGTACTGCCGTCGTGCCTTCATGGCGTGGATCAGGAGTTCCTCCTCGCTGTCGAAGCGGAGCACGACGACCTCGAGGATCCGGCCAGAGGAGTCGAAGCCGAGACGGAGTTGTCGAGCTGGGCTGTCCTCGTCCAGGTCGGCGAGGAACACCGCGCGCTAGGCGGCATGTACGGCGTCTGCAGGATCGATTCCGTGCTTGAGCGCCGAGTCGTGGACCCTCACGCCACGTAGGCGCGGATGGCGGCTCTGATCGCCTCTGAGCGGCTGACCTGGTCCCGCTCTGCTCGTTCGGCCAGAGCGGCCAGCAGGGTGGCATCGAGCCGGACGGGAACCACCTGGCCGGGCCCGTCGCCCGCCGGTCTGCGGCCACGCTTGCGGAGCTGGGCGACGTCATAACCGCGCTCGGCCTCGTCAGCCCAAGCGCGGATGTCCTGCTCCGTAACGGGCTTGCCGTTGATCGCTTCCACTCCATAATCGTAATACGAATAACAGACCGCGGGCAAGAGGCACTCCCGAGCCCTTGCAGACCATGTTCTCCCGCAGTGCCGGGCGCCCCTGCCGCGTCGTCTGCCAGGCGACACCCTCATCTGCCGCATGTCGCGCGCTACCGGTCGAGGGGGTGTGGGAGGGCAAGCTGTCCGAAGTACGGGCCACAGTTCGGGAGCCAGCGGTCAGTGGACCCGGAAGCAGAAGGGGCAGCCAGCTGGGCTGGCGTAAACGGCGAACATCTAGTTACCGTCCGAATTGTCCTCAGGTCGCTTCGCCGCCTGCAGTTGGCGTCCGCCGAGCGCCAACGTCAGTTGATGCGCCTCCTCGAGGTCGTGTTCGGGGTTGCGGCGTACCCGAGCAGCAGCCGCAGTGTCTCGGTAGGTGGCGACGGTGTGGCCGCTGGCGCGGCGCTGCCGGACCAGGCGGTCGGTGAAGAACGCCTGCATGGTTGGCGCGAGAGCGCTCATGACGGGCCCGCCAGATGTGCCCCGAGCCGCTGCCCGGCAGCGGCCATCAACTCTGGAGTGGCCCGCAGGTCCCCCCGGTGCCGACGGCGTACTCCTGCGGCATCGCGATCAGAACGCGCCCCTACGGATGCTCGCGACGGTGACGCCTTCAGGAGCATCGCCGCGAGTTTCCCTGGCTGATTGCTCGCGATCATGTGGTTGGTGTGGATCTCGCGATACTGCCAGGCGGGCGATCGGCGAGCGCGCTCCGCTGCGGCGTCGAACACCTCGGCGAAGGGGGCGGTTGGCGAGTCTGCCGTGGCCCTGATGTACGTCCGTTCGAACGGATACTCCTCGATGGGTCTGGCCGGTGCGACAGCTTCCGTGAAGCAGGCCCGAGGTTGTGGGGGTCCGGCGAGCGATCATGAATGCCGATTCGGCGGGGTCGTCGAACGACCTCTGCGGCGGTGGAACAAGCCACGGCTCCTCCAGGGCGATGCGGCGAGCGTCGGACTGGCGGGTCATCGAGAAGATCGACTCGCCGTCATGTGGCACGAACGCATCGAGGTACACCAGATGGCGGATGCGCGAGGAGATGTGGTCGACCGCACCAGTGACGACGCAACCCCCGTAGGAGAAGCCGACGAGAACGACGTCGCACAAGTCCTCGTACAGGGCTTGATTGACGACGTCACTGACGTGCGTCGTGAGATCCACCAGCGGACTCGTGAGATGACGTCTTTCCCCGATGCCGGTGAGAGAGGGGGTGAACACCTCGTGACCTCGGTGCTGCAGCAGGCGACGAACATGCCGGAACCCGTACGCGCCGCTCCAGGCCCCATGTACCAGTACGAACGTCGCCACGCCGCCTCCGCTCCACGCGTCAGGCAGCTCACGTGCGTCCTCGCCACGACGCTCATTTACACGACTGCAGTTCATCCTGTCGCCGAAGGGCGGTCGTTGCCAGGCGACCGCCGCACCAGCCCGTACCCGATGGGCCGTTCGAAAGTCCACCGTGCCCGTGCAGAAGACCAGGGATGAACGAGCCGCACCGTAGTACCGGCAAGGGCCGACCGGTGCCCGTTCCGCCGGACGGGGACCACGGCCTGTCCGGGCCGCGCGACCGCGGGCACCCTTCGCGGCCCGGCGGCCCCGGCGGCCGTCGGTCGCCCCGGGCGTCGGAGGCCGGCGGCGTGGCTGGGACCGCCCGTCCTGCGGAGGGCGGTGCCCGGGGCGTTGGCCGTCGTCGTCCCCGCGGCCCGGCGGTCAGGTGCGGGCCGCTCAGCCGTCCTTCCTGAACTGGCTGTCGTACCTGGTATCGGCCAGCAGGTCTCGCAGGCGCATGCCCTTCTGCCGGGCCTTCTCGCGACGGGACGCCCCGTCATCCGCGCCCATCACCGGCCCGACGGCCCTCCGGGGCCTGCCCGTACCGTTGATCAGGTCTCGGCGCGGGAGCGCCGGACTGGCGGGCCGGGAGTTCCGCGGCCGACCGGTGCCCGCTTGTCGGACGCGGGGGCGGTGCCGTCCGTCGGGGCGACCGCCGTCCACGCGGCGACGGAAGGGTCCCCTTACGGTAGACGCCCCCGGGCGCGACGACGACGTGGTCAATGTGCCAGCGCTTGCGGTGAGGTGTCTGACGGGCCAGCCTGTCGCGAGCAGCCGAGCAGGGCACGAAGCTTCTGGATGATCCACTTGCTCGGCGAAGTCCCCTGAGCATCACCGTCACCGCGATGCTGGAGCCTTGCCAGTCGTCGAGCAGTGGGCGGCACTGCGGCCGCCGGGCCTTCGCTCGGGCCAGAAGCCGGTCAGCGTCGCCGGGCAGCTCTCGGCACCGGCCTGCCGGCCGGACAGCATCGGGGTGGGGCTGTCTTGGAGCGGGTCGGCGGGTTACTTGTCGACTCCGGGCGTGGTGGCTGGAGGGCGGCGCAGTGTCAGGCGGCGGTGGCGTTCCGATTGCTGGCGCGCTGCCGGGCGATGGTGCGGCTGGTGGTGTGCAGCAGCTCGGCGATGCGTCGCGCTGACAGGCCCCGGCGGGTGAGGCGTGCGACGGCCTCACGCCGCTCCAGCATGGTCAGGTGCAGCCGCTCGCCGCTGATGGCGCGTTCGATAGCGATCTCGTCGATCACCAGGTCCTCAGGTGGGCCGGCGATTCGTCACCGCAGGCGGGGGGTGTGCCCGGGGTGTCGCGGCCGTCGGGGTCGTTGTCGATGTCCTGCCAGGTCAGCGGTGGGCGCCAGCCGGCCTGCCGGCGGCGGGTGATCGTGCGGTCGGCAGCAGCGTGTTCGGCGGGCGTGCGCCGGGGGGCTGGCTTGGAGTGCAGCCGGTCGTACAGGGGCGGTGATCGTCCTGGCCGTGTCGGCGGTGACGGTGTTGGCGGTCAGGGCACGGCGCAGAGTTCGGGTCGTCAGGGCGCTGTGCAGGGCCAGCGTCGGGATCGACCAGCCGAGCGTCGCCAGCGCCTGCAGTCGTCGCCGGCTGCCGGTGGCGTCCAGCCGCCGACCGGCCGAAACGGCGCTCGGAGCGAACCGGACGGCGAGCAGCCGCTGTTCGGTGTCGGCGCGGACCTGCCGGGCCGGTGGCTGTCGGCGGGCGGGCACGCCGTAGATGAGGGCGTTGATGGTGCCCTGGCCGACCCACCCCTCGGTGGGGGCGGCGCATGCCGGGCGGCTGGTGCGGTCAGCGGCGGGGAGTCGGGCCGGCGGCCCGGGGGCGTACGGCTGGGCTGACGCCCTGGCTGCCGGTGGTGTGCGAGCAGGGCGGGATGGGCGGGATGGTCGGCGCGGGCGGGATGGGGGTGAGGGTGGCCGGGGTGAGGGCGGCGGGGCAGGCCTCGACGAGCCGGGAGTGCAGGGCACGGGCGGTGTGCGCCGGTGGTAGCGGCCGGGCGGCCGCGGCGGACAGGCTGGTGGTGACGTCGGCGCCGGCCAGTGCCACCCGGTCCAGGGCGGCCGCGAGCGCCGGGTAGTGCGGATCATCGAGCAGCCGCGGATCGACCGCGGCCACCGCGTCGCGCCAGCGCTGCCCGGCGAGGGTGACCGGGACCGGTTCGGGCAGGCCGGGGCGGACCGGCGCCCCGGGGTCGGGCGCGGTGGCTGCCGGCGGCAGCAGGCGCTCCTGCGGGTGGCGGCGGCCGGCCGGTGGGTCGGTCAGTGCGGTGTACGCCACCCGCGCCCGGTCGGTGGCGACCGGGAGCTGCTGGTAGAGCGCGACGAGCGGGGCGCTCTGCGCGGTGCTGAGCGGGACCCACCGGCCGGCTAGCCGGTCCGCCACCCGCTGCTCGGGCTCTTCCCTGCCGTCCGGGACGGGCAGGTGCCTGACCTGGGTGTACAGGGCGCCGGTCCGGCCCAGCCGGGCGACCAGCGCGGCGTGCTCGTCGGCGACGGCGGCGACGGCGGCCAGGGCGCCCCGGGCGACGGCCAGCGCGACGTCGGGGGCAGCCCTGCCGCGCAGCTGCTCAGGGCTGGCCCAACCAGAACCACCCGGGGTGCGCGCGAACTGCCCGACGGCCCGGTCCAGGGCGGCGGTGGCCTGCGGCAGCTGCGGGCTGATCGTCGTGCTGCCGGTCGCGGTGTGGCGCCAGAGCTGGGCCGTGGCATTCCACCCGGCTCCGGCCCGGCGGATCCGCTGCACGGTGCTGGTGGTCGCGGCATCGTCCCCGGCGCTGTCGGTGTGCGCCTGCAGCAGGATCTGCGCCAGGGCGAGCAGCCGGCCGGCCGCCGCGGCCGGGACGACAGGGTCGAGCCGGCCCGGCGCCGGTAGGCGGGCAGCCGCCACAGTCGCGTGCTGCCAGTCGTACACCGCGCCGACCAGGCCTGCCGGGTCCTGGCCGGGCCGGCTGGGCCGGGACAGCACCGTGCTCGCCTCGGCGAGCGTCGGCGCGCCGCCGCCTGGTGCCGGGCGGCGCGGGGCCAGCCGGACGCGGCGGTGGCCGCGGCCGCGGTGACGGCGATCAGCGCCGGCTCGGTCGCGGTGAGCCGGGTCACCAGGTGCGCGGCGCCCACCAGGAAGCGGCCGACAGCTGCGGCGTCGGCGTGGCGCTGCTGCTCGCTGAGCCGGCGCTGGTCCCGGGTGCTGATCAGGTCGGCGGCGGCGCTGATCAGCTCGGCTGCCCGCTGCAGGTTCGGGTCGGGGCGCACCGATCCGGCCGGCACATGCACAGAGGATGCGGCGAGAGGGTGGTCGGGTCGGGGCTGGCCGCGCAGGGCGTCGATCAGCCGGTCGGCGGCGTGCTGGAACGCCGGCCAGCTGCCGGCCAGGGCGGCCGCGGTGGCGGCGTCTGCGGTCGCGGCGCGTCGGTGCAGCCCGTGCAGTTCGTGGGCGGCCAGCTCGACCAGCTGCCCGGCGGTGGTCGGGCCGGTCATGCCGGCGCCGGGTCGATCGGCTGCGACTGATAGTCGGCGTGCACGTGCGCCAGCGCCGGGACGAGGAACTCCATGACGAACACCAGGTCGTCCAGCGGCGCGTCGACGTCAGCGCGGACCTGGGCCAGCTCGACGGTCGCGGCCTGCAGGGCCCTGCGGCAGTCCGGATGCTCGACCGGGTCGACCGGCCCGGGCAGGTGCCCGGCAAGCCCACTGGACGCGACGCTGATCGTGTGGGCGGTGTCGGCCCACGGGGACATCAGCTCATCGATGTCGGACCTGGCGTTGCGCAGCGCCAGGAAGAACGCGGCGTCCAGATGCGCGGCCGCCCGGCTCAACGCGCTGTCGGATGCAGGGGCGATCGGCATTTCGAGTCCTCCTGGCTGGTGGGGCGGGCAGTGGCGGTCGCCGGCCAGTCCAGACGCCGCAACCGGTGCATGCGCGGCCGCCGGCGTGAACTGTGGACAGGACCAGGCGGACCCAGATCAGCGCCGCTGCCCCGGCGGGGTCAGCCCGCTGCAGACGCGCGTGGGGTTCCCGGTCGCGTTGTGCCACGCGGGCATCTTGCGAACCGGGTGTGGCAGCGGGCCGCGCCCAACCGCCCGATCACACCCGCTCGCGTGCCCGCGGGTAGCCAGGCCGGGCGGTCAGCGATGTCCCAGGGCGACGTCAGGTCGATCGGCAAGCCAGCCGGTGCCACGTGAGCTGTGCCGCGCTTTGGCCAGGAAGCGGTGACGATGCGCAGGGCCACGTTCGTCGAGGGGGCGGCGGCGGCTCCCTCGTCCGGGCGGTGGGGATGGTCGCGTCCGGCCGGTCCACGGGTGCTTCGGGGCGTGGCGGGCCATGACGCCGACGGCGATGCTGGCGGTCGCCGGCGGCGTGATGCTCATCCTGGTGCTCACCGCGGGGCTGGGAACGTGCAGGACGCCAGTGTTCCTGCTGTGGCTGAGCGGCGCGGGCTGCCTCGGACGGGGACGGACGCCGGGCTGTGGCACCGCGCTCGGCATGCCAGCGCGATGATCCGGGTGTGCGCCCGCTATCGAGCCGTCAGCGGCAACGGCTGGAGCCGATTGCGACCGCGGTGTCGGCTCGGTCCGCCAGCCGCCCAGCGCTGTCGACTGGCACGTGCAGGTGGTCCGTCGGCGGAACGCCTGCACCGCCGGCCGGCGCACCGTGGCGGTCAGCGACGGGGCGCTTCAAGATTTCCTGGCAGGCCGTCTGCCCGCCGACCCTCTGGGCGCGCGGTGCTCGCCCCCCAGCTGGGTCGGCATGCCGACGGGGCGGGCCGGGTCCGGGGCGCCGTCGCGGGCACGGCTGTGCTGGTCGGCGACCTGGACGAGCCACTGGGTGCTGGTCACGAGCGGGGCATCGCGACCGTGCAGGCCGCCCAGGTCAGGCGGTGGCTGCCGCGGCGCCTTCCAGCGCGTCACCGGCCGCAGACCCGGTCGGCCTCACACCGCGGGCGCTGGGGTCCAGGGCGTGCAGCAGCCCCGGTAAACAGCACCCGCACCCCCTGCGCGGCGCGGCCGAACCGGCGCAACCACCCCCGGGCCGTGCTGTGCGGCAGCCCACCAGCACCCGCGACCCGGCGGTGTCCCGCACCCGCCGCCTGCGCTCGCGGGT
>JAABUN010003720.1_pt1 | contig 22761 bp, 21 predicted proteins | sample 5559311 | NCBI WGS metagenome assembly JAABUN01 (sample SAMN10711877, study PRJNA513370) | rock metagenome | isolation source: Antarctica rocks | place: Antarctica: Victoria Land, Siegfried Peak sud
TCGTCGGCGATGATCCCGCCCACGCGGAACTCGGCGGTGCCGAAGCGGATGGTGGTCCGGGTGCCCGGCGACAGGCGATCGGCGAGCGCTCGACCGACCCACACCGTGTCCGGCGGCGGCGCGCACACCGTGCGGCCGTCCGCGAGAGTCAGGCTGCCCACGAGCGGATAGCGGCCGTCCACCGCCTTCAGCTCGACCGGCACGATCGTCGGGTCCGCCATCGGTCCGGCGACCGCGCTCGCCTGCATCCGGATGGTGTCCGACGCGGTGCCGAGCGCGTCGATCGCGGCTCGTTCCGCCGGCGTGGGACCGCGCTGCGACACGCCAAACTCCAAGTCGCCGCCCAGCACCGTGCGGCCGCGCCCGGCCAGCTCGCCCGAGATGGCGTTGGTCAGGCTGCCGATCGCGGCGAGCGCGCCGACGCCGAGCACCAGGCAGGCGACGAGCAGCCGCAGCCCGCGCACCCGCCAGTCGAGCTCGCGCCGGGCCAGCGCCCAGGCGAGCCGCCAGTCGTTCATCCGGCGGTGTCCGACGCGATCCGCCCGTCCGCCATCTCGATCACCCGGTCGCAGCGCCGGGCGAGCGCCGGGTCGTGGGTGATGACGACCAGCGTCGCGTCCGTCGCCGCCCGCCTGGCGAACAGCAGGTCCATGACGCTCTCGCCGGTCGCGGTGTCGAGGTTGCCGGTCGGCTCGTCGGCGAACACCAGCGCCGGGCGGGGACCGAGCGCACGCGCGATGGCGACCCGCTGCTGCTCGCCGCCCGACAATTGGGCCGGGTGGTGGTGGAGGCGATGGGCGAGGCCGACGGCGGCGAGCTCCTCGTCCGCGTGCTTGAAAGCGTCCGGCTGGCCGGCGAGCTCCATCGGCACGGCGACATTCTCGCGCGCGGTCATCGTGGGGAGCAGGTGGAACGCCTGCAAGACGATGCCGATCCGACCCCGGCGCGCGCGCGCGAGATCGTCCTCGCCCAGGGTGGCGAAGTCGAGGCCCGCGACCTCGACCGACCCGCCGCTCGCCTGTTCGAGCCCCGACAGCACCGCCATCAGCGACGACTTGCCCGACCCCGACGGCCCCAGGATCGCGACGCTGCTGCCGGCGGGCACGTCGAGGTCGATGCCGTGCAGGATCGGCGTCGCCGCGCGGCCCTCGCCCAGGGTCAAGGTGACAGCGCGGGCGCGGATCACCATGTGCGGGGCCGATGATGTGGTGGGAGACGAAGGCATGTGGCGGCGATATGTGGGCGCGGGGTTGATGTTCCAAGCGCTGATGCTCGGCGGCTGCGAAGGGCAAGAGGCAGCCACGGTGGCAGCCGAGCGGCCCATCGGCAACGCAAACGAGCCGGTGGCGCAGGTCCCGGTCGCCGTTCCCGAGCGCCTGGTGCTCGCGTTCGGGGACAGTCTCTACGCCGGCTATGGTCTGAACGCGGGCGAGAGCCTGCCGGACCGGCTCCAGGCGGAGCTGCGCGCGGCCGGCGTCAACGCGACGGTCGTCAATGCGGGCGTGTCAGGCGACACGACGGCGGCGGGCCGGCAGCGCTTCGCCTTTGCGCTGGACAGCCTGGCGCGCGCACCCGACCTGATCCTGCTGGGGCTGGGCGGCAACGACGTGCTGCGCCAGATCGCGCCGGCCGAGACGCGCGCCAACATGGTGGCGATGCTCGACGAGGCGAAGCGGCGCGGGGTGCCGGTGGTGCTGACCGGGATGCAGGCCCCGCCGAACCTTGGCCTCGATTACGCCCGCAAGTTCAACACGATCTGGCCCGATCTTGCCAAGCAGTATGACGCGACCCTCGACCCGTTTATCCTCGATGGGGTCGTCACCAATGGCCAGCTGATGCTGCCCGACCGCGTCCATCCGAACGCGCGCGGGGTGACGGTCATCGCCGACCGGCTGAGCCCGATCCTCACAACCAAACTGAAGGCTCAGCCCGCCGGTTGATCCGCACGCCGGGCGGCGACCCGGCGGATGAAGTCGGCGGTTTCCTGCGGCTGGGTGACCGGCAGCATGTGGCCGCCGTCGACCAGTTCGAGCTCCGCCCCGGCCACCTGCTGCGCCACGCCGCCGTGCATCTCCGCGTCCAGAATCAGGTCGCCGCGGCCGTAGAGCACGCCGGTGGGGGCCGTGACGCGGTCGTAGGCGGTGACCAGCGACGGCATGTCGCTCTCCATCGCCTGCAGGTCGTCCGACGCGTTGAGGTAGGCGGACGGGCGCAGGCCGAGATAGCCGCCCCCGCGCGTCGCCCAATCGTCGGGCGGCGTCTCCGGCCCGAACACCAGCGCCAGCGTCTCCTTGCCGCGCAGGAGGGAGGACGGCGTGGCGACCGTCCAGGCGATCGCCCGGCGAGCGGCGCGCGAGCGGATGGCGAGCGGCTTGAACACCTCCGGTGGCTCCGTGACCACCTGGGTCAATGGGGCGACGAGCGCCAGCGCGCCCACCAGGTCGGGCCGGTCCGCCGCCAGCCGCAGCGCCACCGCTCCGCCCAGCGAATGCCCCACCACCGTCGGCCGGTCGAGCGCCAGCGCCTCGATCACGCGCGCGACCGCCGCCGCCTGGCGCTCGAGCCCGGCGGACAGCGGCGAGGAGCGGGAGGAGTGGCCCGACCCGGTGCGGTCGATCGAGACGACGCGGAAGTCGTCGGTCAGCCGCTCGGTCATCCCGTGCGAAAAATTGCGCATCTGCCCGCCGAGCCCATGGATCAGCACGAGCGGCGGGCCGGAGCCCTCGTCGGTGTAGTGGATGCGCTCGCCGTCGAGATGGAGGAAGCGGCCGTCGGCGGGCACCGCCTTCTCGGCGGCGCGCGCGGCCAGCGCGGTGCCGGCGACGATCGCCCCGGCTCCGAGGCCGAGGCCGGCGGCGATGCGGGACAGGCGGGGCATGACGGGTCTCCTGATGGATCGGGTGCGCGGGAGGGAACGCGCCGACGACCCGCGAGGCTCCCTCAGGCGGCCACCATCACCGCCTCGCCGGCAGCACGGGCCCGCTCAGGCGTGCCATCTTCACCGGGCGATCCGTCGCCCGCGCTCTCGCCGGCAGGTCGGCCGCTCGAGTGCCGAGCAGCATCACGAGTGGCGCGGCCGTGAGCGGCGGGCGGCGGTGGCGCAGCAGCCAGGCGACGGCCCTCGTTCTTGGCAGCCACACAGCCCCGCCATGGTGAACGCCGCTTCGGACCGGAGCCCCCAGCCCGCCTCGTCGCTTGACGAGGGGCCTTGGCGCGCACAGGGCTGGCGACGGACGGTTCCGCGTGTGAGCGCGGGAGCAAAAGGGAAGCCGGGTGTGAAGCCGGCGCTGTGCCCGCAACTGTGAGCCGGGAGCTCGCGGCCAAACGTCACTGGTGGCTCGCCACCGGGAAGACGGCCGCAGGGTGACGATCGGTGAGCCAGGAGACCTGCCGTCCCCGTCGTTCGTGCCGCGGCCGGGTCCAGCCTCGCGAGCACGGGAAGCGCCGGTGGCGCGTCCTGCAGAAACGACAATGCGGGCCGGTCTCCGGCGGCGGACGTGCGCGTCCGCCGTGGCCCTGTCGTTCCAACGCGGGCGGGCGGTGGCCACGCGCGCCTTGAGGATGTGTCCCCATGCGCTCGTTTTACGCCTTGCCCCTGCTTGCTCTCGCAAGCCCCCTCGTCGCCCAATCCGCGCCCGCTCCGGTCGACCTCCCGCCAGCCGACGTCGGCACCGCCATCGTCGTCACCGCCAATCGCACCGAACGTCCGCTCACCCGGGTGAGCGAGGCGGTGACGGTGATCGACTCGGCCGAGATCGAACAACGCCAGCCGCTCGTCGTCACCGACCTGCTCCGCACCGTGCCGGGCGTCACCGTCACCCGCAACGGCGGCTTCGGCGCGGTCAGCGGCGTGTCGATCCGGGGTGCGAGCGCCGACCAGACGCTGGTGCTGATCGACGGGGTGCGGATCAACGATGCGTCCGCGCCCGCCGCCGGCTTCGACTCCGGCAATCTGGTGGCCGGCCAGATCAGCCGGATCGAGTTGGTGCGCGGCTCGCCGGGCGTGATCTGGGGCAGTCAGGCGATCGGCGGAGTCGTGAACCTGCTCACCGCCGCGCCCACGGACTCGCCCCGCCTCGACCTGCGCGCGGAGGGCGGCTGGCGCAACACGGCCAACCTGGCCGCCAACGCCAGCGGCGCGCTCGGCCCGGTGCGCGCCAGCGTCGGCGGGTCGTACCTGCGCACCGACAACATCTCCGCCTTCGCCGCCGGCACGGAGCGCGACGGCACTCGCAACGCCGGGGCGCACGCGCGCGTCGAGGTGGCGCTGACCGACAACCTGGGGGTCGACCTGCGCGGGTTCTACACGGACTCGCGCACCGAGTTCGACGGCTTCGCGCCGCCGACCTTTGCGCTCGGCGACACGCTCGACCGCACCGACGCCAAGCAGCTGGTCGGCTACGCGGGCGTCAATCTGGCGCTGGCGGGCGGGCGCCTGCGCAACCGCGCGGCCTACACCATCACGCGCATCGACCGCACGGACGAGGACGGGGGGGGGGCGCAGACGTTCGACGCCACCGGCCGGATCGAGCGGGTCGAGTATCAGGGCGTCGTGACGCCATCTGTGGGCACGGAAGCCGTGTTCGGGGCGGAGCGCGAGTGGACGCGGAGCCGGACGGCGGGCTTCGGCTCCGTCGACCGGGCCAGGCGCGCGCTCACCAGCGTCTATGGCCAGTTCTCCGCCACGCCGGTCGAGCGCCTGACGCTGACGGGCGGCGTGCGGCACGACGACCACCAGAGCTTCGGCGGCCAGACGACGCTCGGCGGCGGCGCGGTGTGGTCGCCGGGCGCGCTGACGCTGCGTGTGAACTACGGCGAGGGATTCAAGGTGCCGTCGCTGTTCCAGCTCGCCAGCAACTTCGGCAACGACGCGCTGGAGCCGGAGCGGGCGCGCTCCTACGAGGCCGGAGGGGCGCTGAAGCTGGCGGACGGGCGAGTGACGCTTGGCGCGACCGCCTATCGCCGCGACACGCGCGACCTGATCGTGTTCGTCGGCTGCTTCGAGGATCCGCGCGCGATCTGCGTCGGTCGCCCGTTCGGCACCTACGACAACGTCGCGCGCGCCCGCGCCGAGGGCGTGGAATTGACCGGCGAGGTGCGGCCGGTGCCCGCACTGTCGATCCGGGGCGAATACTCGCTGATCGACGCGACCGACCGCGACACCGGCCTGCGGCTCGCCCGGCGGCCGGGGCAGACGGTCGGCGTGCTGGCCGACTATCGCTGGCCGTTCGGGCTGGCGACCGGGGTGACGGTGCTGCACGTCGCCGACAGCTTCGACGATGCGCGCGAGCGGGTGCCGCTGGACGGCTATGTCGTGGCCGACGTGCGCGCGAGCCTGCCGCTTGGGGAGCGGATCGGGCTGACCGGCCGGATCACCAATCTGTTCGACGCCCGCTACCAGACGGCGGCGCGCTACGGCCAACCGGGCCGCGCGGCGTTCGCCGGCGTGCGGGTGATGCTGGGGCGGTGAGGGTGAGCGCTCCCTTCCTCCCCAAGCGAGCTTGGGGAGGACTGGCCCTCCTCCTGGCGGCCTGCGCCCCCGCGCCCGCTCCAATCACACCCGCCCACCCACAGCGCGTCGTCTCCCTCGACTATTGCGCCGACCAGTGGCTCCTCAAACTGCTCCCGCGCGACCGCATCCTGGCCCTGTCCCCCGATGCGGAGCGGTCGTTCTCCTATCTGCGGGCGGAGGCGCGCGGCGTGCCCACCGTGCGCGCACGGGCGGAGGACGCGCTGGTGCTGCGCCCCGATCTCGTCGTGCGCTCCTACGGCGGCGGAGCGGGCGCGGCGGCGGCGTTCGAGCGGGCGGGCGTGCCGGTGCTGCAACTGCCGTTCGCCGACACGCTGCCGGATGTGCGCGCCGCCACGCTCACCGTGGCGCAAGCTTTCGGCGAACCCGCCAAAGGCCGGGCGATGGTCGCCGAGTGGGACCGCCGCCTCGCCGCACTCTCCCTTCCGCGCGGGCGGGCGAGCGCCCTCTATCTCACCCCCGGCGGGGTCACGAGCGGGCGGGACACGCTGGTGGGCGGGATGATCGCCGCCGCCGGCCTCGCCAACGACGCTCCCGCGCCCGGCTGGTCAGCCATCCCGCTCGAGCGGCTGGCGACGCGCTCGCCCGATCTGGTGGTGGCGGGCGTGTTCGATGGGGCCACGTCGGGCGTGGACCGCTGGAGCGCGGCGCGTCATCCGGTGAGCGCGCGACTGCTGGCGAGCCGCCCGACGGTGACGCTGCCCGGCGCGATGACGGCGTGCGGCGCGTGGTTCGTGATGGACGGGGTCGAGGCGATGGCGCGCGCGCGGGAGGCGGTGGAGTGAGGGGCTTTCACTCCCCTCCCCGCAAGGGAGGGGCCGGGGGTGGGTGCGAGCGCCGGCGAGATCCCCAACCTCGGCACAGGCTCGGCTCCGCCTTCGCCACCCACCCCCAACCCCTCCCTTGCAGGGAGGAGAGTGTCGCACGATGACCCCCCGAGCCCTTTCCTTCATCCTGACGATCGCCACCCTCACCCTCCTGCTCGCCGCCTGCCTGCTCGGCTCCGTGCCGTTGCCGGCCGGGCGGATGCTGGCCGCTCTGGCCGGCGGAGGCGAGGCGGGGGACGGGGTGATCGTCTGGTCGATCCGTCTGCCGCGCGCGGTCGCCGCACTCACCGTGGGCGCGCTGCTCGGGATCAGCGGCGCGGCGTTGCAGGGGCTGCTGCGCAACCCGCTCGCCGAGCCCGGCGTGCTGGGGGTCTCCGCGAGCGCCGCGCTGGCGGCCACCGTCACCCTGGCGCTGGGCGGGGGCGCGGTCGGCGGCTGGGTGGTGCCGGTCGCGGCACTCGGCGGCGCGCTGGCGGCGACCGCGCTGATCGCCGCCGTCGCGGTCCGCACCCGCTCGGCGGTCACGCTGATCCTGGTGGGTGTGGCGCTGTCGAGCTTCGCCGGCGCGATCATGGCGCTGACCATGAGCCTGTCGACCAACCCGTTCACGCTCGCCGACCTCGTGAACTGGACGCTTGGGTCGGTCGCGAACCGGAGCTGGCCCGACCTTTTGCTGGCGGCTCCCCCGGCGATGGTGGGGTGCGCGGTGCTGTGGGTCAGCCGCCGCGGCCTGTCGGCGCTGACGCTGGGCGAGGAGGCGGCGGCCGGGCTTGGCCTGAACCTCACCCGCCAGCGGCTGATGGTGGTCGTCGGCGCGGGGCTGGCGACGGGCGCGGCGGTGGCCGTGGCGGGAGCCATCGGCTTTGTCGGCCTGGTGGCACCGCACCTGGTGAGGGGGTGGGTGGGGCACGACCCGGCGCGCTCGCTGCTGCCGTCGGCGTTGCTGGGTGGTCTGCTGCTGCTGGCCGCCGACATCGCGGTGCGGCTGCTGCCGGGCGAGGGCGAGCTGCATCTGGGCGTGGTGGCGGCGCTGGTCGGCGCGCCGGCGTTCGCCTGGATCGCGGCAAGGCGCGGGCGATGAGCGGTGGTGCGATCCAGTCCTCCCCGAGCTCGCTCGGGGAGGGGGACCATCGGCGCAGCCGACGGTGGAGGGGCTGGCCCAAATCTCGCTGGCAGATCCGGACTCGTCCCACCGCTCGCCACCATGCGCCTCCACCGCCTGCGGCGGCCCCCCTCATCGGGCAAGCTCGGGGAGGAATCCAATGACCACCCTCCACCTCCAGTCCGTCTCGCACGCCCCGCTGCTGCACGACGCCACCCTCACCCTCGCACCGGGCGAGCTGGTGGCGCTGCTCGGGCCGAACGGGGCGGGGAAGACGACGTTGCTCCGCACCGCGCTCGGCCTGCTGCCGGCCACGTCGGGTTCGGTGACGCTGGACGACCGCCCACTGTCCGAACTCTCCGCCGCCGAGCGGGCGCGAGCGGTCGCCTACCTGCCGCAGGTGCGCGAGATCGCCTGGACGGTGAGGTCACGAGACGTGGTGGCGCTCGGCCGGTTCGCGCATGGGGCTACCCTGGGCCGGCTCTCACCCACCGATGCGGCGGCGGTGGAGCGAGCGCTCGCCGACTGCGACCTCCTCCCACTCGCCGACCGGCGCGCCGACACGCTGTCGGGCGGAGAGGCGGCGCGGATGCACCTCGCGCGCGCGCTGGCGGGGGACGCGGCGCTGGTGCTAGCGGACGAGCCGGTCGCCGCCCTCGACCCGCTCCACGCCCACCGGGTGCTCGGCCTGCTGCGCGATGCGACGCGAGCCGGACAGGGCGTGCTGACCGTGCTCCACGACCTCAACCTGGCCGCCGCCTATGCCGACCGGCTGGTGTGGATGGCGGACGGGCGGATCGTGGCCGACGGGCCGGTGGCCGACACGCTGACACCTGAGCGCATCCGGGAGGTTTACGGCGTGGCGGCGACCGTGTCCCTCGACCCGCCCTCGGTGGTGGTGCTTGGGCCGATCCCCCTTGGACCAACCTGACCTCTACCCCCTTCCGCTCGCCCTGAGCTTGTCGAAGGGCCGTCCTTCGTCGCCTGCGACCGGACCAGAAGAGCGGGGCTTCGACAAGCTCAGCCCGAACGGGTTTTGGAGGTCTAGTGCCTCTCCACTTCCTCCAGATACCTCTCCAGTTCCGCCGCACGGTGCGCCGCCGTGTGCCCGGCAAGCACGATCGCCTGTGCCGCCCGGCCCATCGCGTCGGCGTCGCCTTCCAGGGCGGCCAGCACGTCGTCGGCGGTGTCGGCCAGGATGATCGCCTCGCCGGGCGGGAACAGCTCGCCCAGGCCCTCCCAGCGATCGGAAATGATCGGCGTGGCGCAGGCCGCCGCCTCGAACAGTCGCACCGAGGGCGACCAGCCGGCCGCGATCATGTCGGCGCGCGTGACGTTGAGCGCGAAGCGGCTGGCGGAGTAGAAGGCGGCGTGCCCGGCGGGCGGCAGATGCTCGATCCGCTCGACGTTCGCCGGCCAGTCGATGGAGCCTGGATATTGCGGCCCGGCGACGGCGAACCGCCGGTCGGGCGCGCGGCGGGCGGGTTCGATCAGCAGGCGGTCGAGCGTGGGCTGGCGATCGGCGGACCAGGTGCCGAGATAGGTGACGTCCCAGCGTTTGGAGCCACCGGTCGGCCGGTAGCGGGCGGGGTCCACCGAGCAGTAGAGCGCGCGCGCGGCGGGCGAGCCGCACTCGTCCTGCAGCCGGGTGAGCGTCGGCCCGCCGGTGAAGGACAGATAGAGGTCGTAGCCGGGGATGAGCTCGGGCGAGAGATATTCGTGGTCGCCTCGCGCGAGCTTCGCCAGCGTGACCGGCGTGTCGATGTCGTAGAAGGCGACCGGCCCGGTGGCGGTCGCCTGCGCCCAGCGGCCGACGGCGACGCCATCGGGAACGTAGGAGCCGACGATCACGGCGTCGGCGCTCGCCACCTCGTCCGAGAGCCGCGTGAGGTCGGGCACGCTGTCGTAATACTGGAGCCGGCAGAAATCCGGGTCCGGCAGGTCGCGGTGGTTGCGATACCACTCCACGTCGCGCTCCAGGAACAGCACGTCGTGTCCCCGCGCGGCGAAGGCGGAGAGCAGCGCGCGGAAGGTGGTGGCGTGGCCGTTGCCCCAGCTCGACGACAGCGAGAGGCCCAGGACGACGAGCCTCACGCCGCCGCCCGCTTGGCCGCGACGAGCGCGCGCAGCCGCCGGTCGACCTCCTCGCCGCGCTGTTCGTAGGTGTGCTCGGCCAGCACCCGGGCGAGCGCGGCGCGGCCGATCGCCTGCGCGCGCGCGGGGGTCAGCGCAGACAGGTGCTCGGCCACGTCCTGCCCGTCGCGGGCGACCAGCACCTCCTCGTCCGGGGTCAGGAACAGCTCGATGCCCTCCCAGGCGTCGGTGATCAGGCACGCCGCCGCGCCGGCCGCCTCGAACACGCGCGTGGCGGGCGAGAAGCCGACCTGGGCCATGGAGTCGCGCGCCACGTTCAGCACCGCCAAGGGCGAGGCGTTGAAGGCGTTGTGATCGCCCGTGCCGACATGGCCGAGATGGCGGACGTTGGTGGGCATCGCCTTGGGCTCCCACCCGCTCCCGCCCAGCAGGAACGAGCGGCCGGGCAGGGTGGCGGCGGGCTCGAGGAAGAAGGTCTCCACCCGCGCCTCCCGGTCGGGCAGGCGGTTGCCGAGAAAGGCGAGATCGACGGCGAAGCGTGGGTCGGCGGGCACCGGGTAATGGGTGTCGGGGTCGAGCGCGTTGTAGATCGGCACGCACTCCTTGGCCCCGAACCCCTCGTAGGCGGTCACGACCGGCGGCCCGCCGCCATAGGTGAACACGGCGTCGAGCGCGGGGAGCGCGGCGTGGACGGCATGGGACGGATCGCCGCGCATCTCGTCCAGCGTGGCGGCGGCGTCCACGTCCCAGTAGAGCCGGGTTGTGGCCGGGCCGCCGTGTGCCACGACCCCCTCAAGCAGCTCGCGATCGAACACACCGACGCCGTTGGCCTTGACCAGCACGTCCGCCCCTTGGCCGTCCGCCAGCACGTCGCGCACGCCCTCGGCCGTCGCCCGATAGACGACGGAGCGGCACCAGGCGAAGCCGTCGAAGTCCCGGTGCTGCTGCCGGTCGAAGGCGTCGGGTTCGTAGAAGGTAATGCTCCACCCGCGCTTGGCGAGCGCGTGGAGGACGCCGCGATAGTAAGTCGCCGCGCCGTTCCAGTAGGAGGAGAGCAGGGAAGAGCCGTAGAAGGTGAGGTTCATCGGAGTATCCTCGCCTCCCTGCGAGCAGGGAGGGGCTGCGGGTGGGTGCGTGCGTCTGCCCGCCCAAGAAGGCGTCGATGACGGCAGATCCGGGGAGCTCGCTTCGCTCGCACCCACCCCCGGCCCCTCCCTTGCAGGGAGGGGAGTTGCTTGCAGTTCATCACCCCCGCAACCCCTCCACGATCCCAAGCAACTCGTCGACCCGGTTCGCGCACGAATGCCGAGTGCTCACCGTCTCCCACCCGTTCGCCGCCAGCGCCGCGCGCAGCGCCGGGTCGTGGGCGAGCGCGCGCAGGTGGCGGGTCATCTCCTCGCCCGACCGCGCCATCAGGAAATCGCCCGGCCGGAACAACCCCTCCGCATCGTCCCAGGGCGCGCTCGCCAGGGGAAGGCCACAGCCGAGCGCCTCGAAGACGCGGATCGTGGGGATGCCGGGCAACCATTTGGTGTACGGCCCGCGCGGCACGTGGACGGTCGCCAGCCGCTCGGCGAACAGCGCGGGCGCGGCGGCATTGGCCGCCCAGCCGCGATAGTCGACGCCGTAGCGGGCGAGCAGCGCCTGTGCCGCCTCCGGATAGCGCACGCCGTGCACGGCAAGCGGCAGCCCGGCGTCGCGGGCGGGGCGAAGCAGAAACTCTTCAAGCTCCGCCGTGCGCTCGCCATCGCCCCAATTGCCGATCCAGATCACGCCGTGGCGGTCGGTCTCCTCCTCCGGCGGATGAAAGCGGCGGAGATCGGCGGCTTCGTGCCAGGTCCACACCCGGTCGCCCCAGCCCCAACCGCGATACACCTCCGACAGGGCCTCCCCGAACGCGAGCACGCCGTCATAGCCGGTGAGGTCGGTGGCGCGCATCTGTTCGGGCGCGCTGACCGCGCGGTGGTGGGTGTCGTGGAACAGCAGCGTCCAGGGCGCGCCGGCTTGGCGGAGCGCGCCGAGGCCGGCGACCAGCGACGGCTCGTTCCATTCGTGGACGATCACGAGGTCCGCGCCGTCCGTCAGTTCGGCGACGTCCGGGTCGGGCGCGTAGGTGAGCGGATCCAGCTCCGGATAGGCGAGGTGGAACGGCTTCAACCCCGCCGGGCCGTGATCGGCGAGCAGCGCGTCGAGGCTCCAGTTCTCGTCGGGCTCGTAGCTCACCGCCTCGTGCCCGCGCGCCAGCAGTTCGCTCATCACTCCGCGCAGAAAATGCGCGTTGCCGTGGTTCCAGCAGGAGCGCAGCGAGTGGGTGAAATAGACGACCTTCATGCGGCCACCCGCCGGCGGAGCGTGTTGCGAATGAGCGCCAGCATCCCGTCAGCCATCGCGTCGACGGTGTAGCGCGCCGCCCGCTCCCGCGCCGCCTCTCCCGACACGGCGGGGGCTTCGATGGCGCGAGCGAAGCCGGCGGCGTCGCGCGGAGGGACGAAGGTGGCGGCCCCATCCCACAGTTCGCGGAAGGAGGGGATGTCGGAGAGGACGAGCGGGCAGCCGGCCTGGGCCGCCTCCAGCACGGCCAGGCCGAAGGGCTCGTAGGTGGCGGTGGAGACGAACACCGGGCGCTTGGCCAGCAGGGCGGCGAGGCGGTCGGGTGCGATCGGGCCGAGGGTGTGCAAGTTTGGCAAGTGCGCGCGCTCACCCTTGGGGCCGTCGAGGGAGCCGGCGGCGATAACCGGCACGCTCGTCAGCACGGCGGCGGCGTCGAGGGTGGCGAGGTCCTTGGCGTCGTCCCACAGGCGGCCGACGGTCAGCGCCCGACACACGCTTTGCTCCTGCGAACGCAGGAGCAAAGCACGTCCATTGTGAACCGCCTCCACCCGCTCCAAGCCATAGAACGCTCGCACCGCCGCCCCATGCGCCGCCGTTGGAGCCACAACCCGGTCGGCCACCCGCAGCCCCTCGCCGATCAGCGCCGTCAGCCACGCATAGGCCGGGTCGAGCGGCGTGCCGGGACGCGCCGCCTGCCACCACGTCCCCACGTCGCCGTGCGCCACCGCGATCACCGGCACCCGAAACCGCGCGCGGGCCGCCAGCGCCGGGCTGTTGAGCAGCAGGAGGTCGTGGTCGGCCGCCAAGGCGGCCAGCCGCTCTCCCCCGGCCAGCACCTCCGTCGGCTCGGCGCACAGCCAGTCGAGCGGCAGCCTTCCCGGAGCGATCTCCAACCCCGCCGAAGCCGCCTCGGCGCTCTGCGTGGCGCACGGGACGGGGCCGGTGACCGCGATCGTCACCCGGTGCCCGCGCGCCACCAACGCACCGCCTGTCTCGATGACGTAGGTCCACACCCCTCCTATGGCGTCGGCGGTCATCAGGATGTCGAGCGGCGTCACTCCGGCGCGGGTCACTCGGCCGCGAGGGTGAGCGCCGAGTCCGCCCGCTCGGCGCGCAGCCAGTCGGCCAGCGCCGCCACGCCGTCGCGCCAGCCGCGCTTCGGCCCGAGCCCCAACGCCGCCTCCGCCGCGCGGGTGTCGGCCACGAAATAGCGCTGGTCGCCCGCGCGCCAGTCGGCGAAGCGCACGTCCACCTCGCGCCCCAGCAGCTCGCCCATATAGGCCAGCAGCTGGCGCAGGCTGACGGCATTGTCCGGCCCGCCGCCCAGGTTGAAGGCGCGGCCCTTCACCGTGTCGATCCGCGCCCAGGCGGCCATATAGGCGTCGACCGCGTCGCCCACGTCCAGCACGTCGCGCACCTGATGGCCGTCGCCGTAGAGCGTGATCGGCCGGCCCTCCAGCGCGCGGATCAGGAAGTGCGCGACCCAGCCCTGATCCTCCGTCCCCATCTGCCGGCGGCCATAGATGCAACTCATCCGCAGCACGGCGGCGGGCAGATCATAGGAGCGCGCGAAGTCCAGCACATACTGGTCGGCCGCGCCCTTGGAACAGCCATAGGGCGTGTGGAAGTCGAGCGGCCGGCCCTCGCCGATGCCGTGCGCGCGGATCGCCGGGTCGGTTGGGCGATAGGCGGAATCCTCCAGCGCGAAGTCGAGGTCGGCGAGGTCGCCATAGACCTTGTTCGTGGACGCGAACACGATCGGCGTGCGGCTCCCTTGCCGCCGCAGCGCGTCGAGGAGCGCAAAGGTCGCGCCGATGTTGATGTCGAAGTCGGCGCGCGGGTCGTCCAGGCTGGTCGTCACCGCCACCTGGGCGGCCAGATGGAACACCGCCGCCACGCCGCCCGCCGCCTCGGCCAGCCGCGCGTGGTCGCGCACGTCGGCGATCACCGGCTCGATGAGCTCGCCATGGCGCTCCCGCAGCCAGCGCAGGTTGCGCTCCACGCCCGGCCGGCTGAGCGCGTCGTAGATGCGGACCCGGTGGCCCTCGCCCGCCAGTCGGTCGGCGAGGTTGGAGCCGATGAAGCCCGCGCCTCCGGTGACCAGAACCGGTGCGCTCACGCGACCAGTCCCCGCTTCTCGAGCTCGTCGCGCGCTTGGCCCACGCGGTCCTCCGCCGTCTGCCGCCCGACCCACTCGGCCAGCTCCGCCAGCCCCTCGCCGAAGTCCTGCCGCGCCTCGAAGCCCAGCCGGTCCTTGGCCAGCGACGTGTCGCAGAAGCAGTGGCGGATGTCGCCGACCCGGGCCTTGCCGACGATCTCCGGCTCGATTGCGTTCTTCCCCATCGCTTTCGCCAGTTCCCGCGCCACCTCGGTGACGGAGCGGTCGTTCCCGGACCCGATGTTGAAGGTGCCGCCCGCCGCCGCCGGCAGGGTCAGCGCGTCGGCGAACGCGCGCGCCACGTCCGTCACATGGACGAAGTCGCGCCGCTGCTCGCCATCCTCGAAGATCATCGGCGCCTGACCGTTCAACAGCCGCGAGGCGAAGATCGCCAGCACGCCGGTGTAGGGGTTCGACAGCGCCTGGCCCGGCCCATAGACGTTGAACAGCCGCAGGCACACGCCCTCCATGCCGTAGGGCGCGGCCATGATGTGCGTCGTGCGCTCCTGAACGTATTTGTTGAGCGCGTAGATGGAGGAGAGCGCCGGGCGCTTCCATTCGGGCGTGGGCACGGGGATGAGCGGGCGGCCACGATCGTCCAGCGGCTCCCACTGCGCCTGCCCGTCCTTCAGATCGAGGCGCTCGGCGTCCTGCACTTGGTCGCCGTCGGCGTCTCGGTAGAGGCCCTCGCCGTAGATGCTCATGGAGGACGCGGTGACGACGCGGCGGACGGGTCGGTCGATCAGCGCCTCGAACAGCACGGCCGTGCCGACGTCGTTGGTCGAGGTGTAGCGTTCGACCTCGTACATCGACTGGCCGACACCGACCTCGGCCGCGAGATGGACCACGCTGTCCACGCCCTTGAGAGCGCGCGCGACCGCCGCCTTGTCGCGCACGTCGGCCTCGATCAGCTCGACCTCGGCGTCCAGCGCGTCCGGCCGTCCTGTGTCGCCGTGGACCTGCTCGATCAGGCTGTCGAGCGCACGCACCCGAGCCCCCCGCGCCAGCAGTTCGTCGCAGACGAAGCGGCCGATGAACCCAGCACCCCCCGTCACCAGCACCGTCTCGGCCAACGCGTTCGTCCCCTCGATTGAGGGGAGTAGCATCATCTTCTTCATGGGTGGGGTCAAGGGGGGAGGGCAATGATCCTCCGTCATTCCCGCGCAGGCGGGGATCCATGCGCGGCCTCGTCGGCTGTTCGGATGTGGTCGAGTGAGTCCCGCCATCGCCGCATGGATCCCCGCCTTCGCGGAGATGACGTGAAGGGCGGGGATGACGGGAAGGGGGAGGCGGTGTCCGGCGACGTCCCGTCCGCCTCCCACTGGCCAAATCCTCCTGCTCCCGCTAGCTTTGTTGCTCCGTTGGAGGAACCTGGCCGCATCCGCGTGGCCCATGTGTGGGGGCGAGGCCGTGGCGAGCGTGTATCTGATCCGCCACGGCGCGCACGCGCATCTGGGCCACACCTTGTCGGGCCGCCGGCCGGGGCTGTCGCTCACCGACGGCGGGCGCGCGCAAGCCGTGGCACTGGGCGAACGGCTGGCGGACGCGCAGCTCACCGCCGTCCACTCCAGCCCGATCCAGCGAGCGCGCGAAACGGCGGACGCCATCGGCGCAGCCTGCGGCTTGCCCGTGGCGATCGCGCCGGCGCTGGACGAGATCGACTTCGGCGACTGGACCGGCCGCGCCTTCGCCGAACTCGACGCCGATCCGCGCTGGCGGGAGTGGAATGAGCAGCGCGCCACCGCCCGCGCACCCGGCGGCGAGACCATGGACGAGGCCCTGACCCGCGCCTCCGCCCATCTCGCCACGCTGGTCGACGACGAGCGGGTCGCCGTCGTCACCCATTGCGACCTGATCCGCGGGCTGGTCTGCCGCGCGCTCGGCCTGTCCTTCGACCACCTCCACCGGTTCGCCGTCGACGCCGGCTCCCTCACCCGGCTCGACACCCGTGCCGACACGCCCCTCCTCAGCCTGAACGAGACGCCATCATGAGCGACCTTCGCGAGCGGGTCGCAGCCCTCGCCCCCTGGTTCCAGAACATCGACCTGGGCGGCGGACTGTGGACCGCGCCGGATCATTTCCTGGGCGACTACCCCGCGTTCAAATACCGGCGCTTCGCCCACGCGCTGCCGGACGATCTGGCCGGCGCGAGCGTGCTCGACATCGGCTGCAACGCCGGCTTCTACGCCTTCGAGATGAAGCGGCGGGGTGCCGGCCGCGTGCTCGGCATTGAAACCGACCCGCGCTATCTGGCGCAGGGGCGGCTGGCGGCCGACGCGCTCGGCTTTGGCGATGTCGAGTTCCGCCAGTGCTCGGTGTACGACGTGGGCAGCCTGCAAGAGCGGTTCGACCTCGTGATCTTCATGGGCGTGCTCTATCATCTGCGCCATCCGCTGCTCGCGCTCGACCTGATCCGGGAGCACGTGGCGGGCGACCGGATGCTGTTCCAGACGATGCAGCAGGGCTCGGACGAGATCGCCGACGTGCCGGACGACCACCCGTTCCACGTGCCGGGCACCTACTGCCCGCCGCCGGTGTTCGACGAGCCGGGCTATCCCAAGATGCACTTCATCGAGCGCGAATACGCGCACGACTGGACCAACTGGTGGGCGCCCAACCGGGCGTGCAGCGCCGCCATGCTGCGCGCCGCCGGCTTCACGATAGAGAGCAACCCGGAGAGCGAGGTCTTCCTCTGCCGCGTCGCCGACGTGCCCTATGCCGAGCACGGCCCGCACGTCGTTTACCCCGCAGGAGCGCCCGCATGATCGAAGCGGCGATGATCTGGAACGAGCCCAACAACAAGTCGCATTGGGATCCGGCGGTCGACCCGGACTGGAGCCGCTTCGCCGACACGGTGAAGCGTGCGTCCGCCGCAATCCACCGGGCCGCGCCGCACGTTCAGCGCGTATTGGGCGGCATGAGCCCGATCGACCCGCACTGGACCCGGCGGATGGGCGACCTGGGCGTGCTGGACGCGGTCGACGTGGTCGCCGTCCACGGCTTTCCGCTCGACTGGAATTTGTGGCCGATCCACGACTGGCCCGATCAGATCGCGTCGATCGAGGCGGTGGTCGGCGACAAGCCGGTGTGGGCGACGGAGGTCGGCGTGGGCTCGTTCGGGGCCGACGAGGTGCAGGTGTTCGGCGTCCAGCGCACCGCCGAGCTGCTGGTCGGCCGTGTCCCTCGCGTATTCTGGTACTCGCTGTTCGACCTGCCGCAGAGCTGGGGCGCGGAGACCCGGCACCGGGAGGCGGAGGGGTCGAGCTACTACCGCCATTTCTCCATGGGCCTGATCCGCGACGACGGCAGCCCCAAGCCGGCGCTGGAGACCTTTCGCGGGCTCAATGGCGGCATGGGGCTGATGCAGTGGTTCCACTACCACGACCCGCGCCTGGACGACGCGGTGCGCTGGATGCGCGAGCTGGGCGTGACCAAGCTGCGCACGGGCCTCAGCTGGGCCGACCGCTTCCGCGACGGCGCGCTCGACTGGTTCGACCGCCAGATGGAAGCGCTGGCGGAGTTCGACACGACCGTGACCTACTGCTTCACGCCAGAGCATCTGGGCGTGGAACCGCACCACACGAGCGCGGCGCGGGAGCCGCAGGGGTTTGCTGATTTCTGTCAGGAGATGACGGAACGGTATGCGGGATAGCGGCTGACGTTGGTGGATAGTGCTCCGGCAGCTTGCAGGAGTGAAAGCCTGGCAAGCTGCCGTCGCGTCAGGTGTCACAACCCTTCGTTTTATACACCATCAACGGTGCGACTGCGATCAATCACAAGACCTTCGAAAACATTGAGGGTCAATTCGGTGACGACCCCGTAAACGAGGTGCGCGACGATGCCGCGCGCGTGCGCTTGCCACGGATAATCTTGCGGTTTCGCGCCCAGGCTAGCGACCGTGTTGAGTGCTTCATCCTGGATCAGGAATAACCCGGCACCATAGAGTGCGCCACGCGCTACGCCGCTCACCGGTAGCCGATCGCGCAGCAGCGCGTAGCCGATCGCGGGCGCGATCCCGATCGAGTAATGGACAGCCTGACTGACTGTTTCGTGGGTACCCGGCTCCAGATGTCCTTTGGTCGAATCCGCGAGCTTGCTGACAAGAGCTTGTGCAGGCGGTTCTCCCTTTGGCCGAACCGCGGTCGTGCGCGCCCGCGTCTCGGGATCCTCCCGGTTCCACATGAACCAGTCGACGCGATCGAGTGCCCATACCCCCACCGCTCCCGCCGCTATTCCGGCGATAATCTTTAGACCGACGTTGCTGGTGTTGCTCGCGCCGGCCACTGTCTCGCTGGGGGAAGGTGATTGAAACAGGTCGGTCATCAGTTTGCTCCTCGGGATAGTTCGCGACGGCGACTTTCGATCACCAGCATTGTACAGGCGCATACCCCCGGTATTCGTCGCTAGAAAACGATTAGTAGATGTTAGGTTCCCGCTCGCAGGATCGTGGTTTTACAACCGGTCGGGTGAGTTGAAAAAGTGGAACATCGCACGAGCGCATGCCACGCGTGCCGAACAGGCTAAATATCTATTGAGCAATCTCAGCTACTTAGCCACTAGGACGTGCAAAGCGGCGCTTAAGATCGGCTTGAAATCGGCCTCGCCAGAGTTTTCCAACAGTTTGGGTCGATTCTGGCACCAGGCATCGCTCCACGGTTTTCGCGGCTCGTAAAACCTCAGAACCTCCTGTCATATTAGGCCGTGAACCCATAAACGGGATTCCCCTGGCGGGGGTTTTCTGATTCAGGCTCGGGCATGAGCCGATACGATCTGACAGATTTCGAGTGGCGCGTAATAGAGCCGCTGTTGCCCAACAAGCCGAGGGGCGTGCCGCGTGTTGATGATCGCCGCGTGCTCAATGGCATCTTCTGGGTTCTGCGTTCGGGTGCGCCGTGGCGCGACCTGCCCGAGTGTTATGGGCCGAGAACGACCTGCTACAACCGCTTCGTGCGCTGGCGGCGGGCAGGCGTGTGGGACGGGGCTGATGGACGCGATATCGACAGCTTACGACGGCAAGGTCCAGATGATCGACAGCACTTCCATCCGGGCGCACCAGCAGGCTGCGACGGCAAAAAGGGGGGTCGAGATCATTGTCTCGGTCGCTCCCGGGGCGGTCTCACGACCAAGATCCACGCAGTCGTCGACCGGCAAGGCCTGCCCGTAAGGCTCGGCTTGACGGCGGGCCAGGCGCACGACGCGCCTGCCGCCCTGGTTCTCCTCGATCAGCTCCATCCCCGCACCATCGTTCTGGCTGACAAAGCCTACGACGCAGGGAACATCCGAGACCTGATCGAAGGACAGGGCGCGGTGCCCAACATCCCCGCCAAGTCCAACCGCAAGTGGAAGCCCTGCTTCAGCAAAACACTCTATGGCGAGCGCAACCAGGTCGAGCGCTTCTTCAGCAAGATCAAACACTTCCGCCGCATCGCCACTCGTTATGACAAGCTCGCGGAGAACTTCCTCGCCATGGTCAAACTCGCCTCAGTGCGCCTCTGGCTGCGGGCTTATGAGTCTACGGCCTAGGTCTGCTTTCGGGGACCGAAAACTCGCCGCGCCACGTCCAAAACTGCTCATTGTAGTCCGGCCGCTTTTCCCGCGACAGTTTCGGGCAGAGGCCTTCTCCTCCGGTTGCGGTCACTCAAAACGCATGCTTTGAAAGAGTCATGCCTGAGAACCACATTGATACCGTGCGTCAAACGATAGCGGGCATGCCCCAATGGCTGCGGGTCGAACTATCAGCGACCGATCCGATTCTCCGCGCGCGGGCGGAGGACACGCTGTCGGCGATGATTGTTGCGGCAATCGGCGAGACTGATGAGAGCGCTGCCGGATCACCGCCACCTCACCACGGCACCGAGCCGGCGGCGTCGACGTCTGTCTGACCGTCTTGGCGCGAAGCAAAACCGCTAGCGGCTCGCGCAAACTGACGACCGAGACGCTGATCGCGCTCGGTCGCGATTGCCTGGCACAGCTAATTCTGAAGCAGGCGGAGGCCGACCCGCTTTTTGCTCGAGCCGTGCGTATGGCGCTGGCGGCGAGGGAGGACGTCTCGTTGCTGGCGCATGAGATCGACAAGCGGCTCAAGACCATCCGCCGCTCGCGCAGCTTTCTTGACTGGGACAAGGTCCGGCCGTTGGCGCGTGAGCTCGACCAGCTCCGAGAGAGCATCATGGGACCGCTGGCCCAGCAGTCGCTTCCGCTCGCCATCGAGCAGATGCGGCTGTTTCTCAGCCTCGCCGAACCCGTCTACGAGCGTGCCGACGACAGCAACGGATCGCTGGGAGGCGTCTTCCGACAGGGCGGTGAGGACCTCGGAGCCTTGTGGGTACAGGTCGGCGATCAAGATCCGGCCTCGCTTGCCGCAGACATTCTCTCGCTCATCCAAGCCGATGGCTATGGCGTGTTCGATGGCTTGCCGGAGTCGGCCTCGCCCGCTCTCGGCAAGGAAGGCCGAGCAGCGCTGCGCCGCCTGCTGATCGACCATCAGGGTGCGCTCACCGGCGACCAGCGGCGTCGCTACGACTACAAGGTCAGCTGGCTGCTGCCCAAGCTGGCTGACCTCGACGACGATGTGGACGCCTTCATCGCCACGGTCGATCCTGAACGCCAAAATTCTATTCTCAACGCCCGCGTCGCCAAGCGTCTGATTGCGCACGATCGTGCGGAGGAGGCAATTGACTGGATCGATGCTCCGACCGATCGTGGCCATAACGAGCGCGAACTCGCTGATCTGCGCCTGCAGGCGTTGGAAAAGCTCGGCCGCAAGACGGATGCTCAGGCGCAGCGCCGCCTCATCTTCGAACGCTGGCTCGATGCCCTTGCGCTGCGCGCTTGGCTGAGCGCGCTACCCGCCTTTGAGGATTTTGAAGCGGAGCAAAAGGCGCTCGATGTCGTCGTTGGCCATCCCGATGCCGCCCTCGCGCTCGAGTTCCTGATCGGTTGGACCGACCTCAAGCGCGCGGCGATGTTGGTGCACCAGCGTCTCGACGAGCTCGAGGGGCGCCGATACGACATTCTACGCCCTGCGGCGGACGCACTTGCAGCCGACCATCCTGGGGCCGCCACGCTGCTCTACCGACGCTTGGTGACCGGCGTCGTCGATCGCGCCGCCTCCAAATATTATCCGTATGCCGCGCGCGACTATCATGCCGCTGCCGGGCTGGCAGGTGTAATCACCAACCATGCCTCGGTGCTGTCACACGCCGACTGGATCGGCGAGTTGCGCCACCAGCACGGCCGCAAAATCGGTTTCTGGACGCTCGTCGACGGCTACGTTTCGCGCTGAACGGCGCGCCAGATTTGGAAACTTGGTGTTTGCCGCTTTGCTTTCGTGGCCAGCGGCATGGAAGGTCCACTGAAAGTGCTGTCGGTCAGGAATGCGCCCAATTTCGGCCGTCCGGAGGCGCGGACCAGCTTCCCGAAAGCTGCCGTTCGTTCACGTAGCCGCAACGGCGTTGAATGGGTGTATTCTGTTGAAAAACGCCCTCTTGCGATGAGGCTGATATCGTGATTCACTGATCTCGTTGGAGGGGAGATAAGCTGATGATGGGCGAGCGGACGGTGATGCAGGAATCGCTGTTTTACAGCTTCAGCATAGAGGATCATGTTCCCGGGGATCATCTGTTGCGTTCGATCGATCGGTTCGTCGATCTGGATGGTATCCGCGATCATCTGCGGCCTTATACCAAGTCTCTTGGGTTCTGACTCAGATCGGGGGATTCCCAAAGCGGCTCTGATATGATTCAACACCGCAGGCTGTGGGAGGTTTGCGATGGCGTCAGCGGTTGGGTTGCGGGGTGATTTTGACGGGGCGGGACTTCGGCGGCTGGCGCGTTTGAGCGGGCATGCAAACCAGGTTCGACGGTTGCTGGCGCTGGCGGTGATTTGCGATGGCGGCGCGAGACACGAGGCGGCGCGGGTCGGGGGCGTCAGCTTGCAGACGGTTCGGGACTGGGTTTTGCGGTTCAATGCCCAAGGCCCCGACGGCTTGCTGGACGGCAAGGCACCCGGTCCGCGCCCGGTGCTTGGCCTTGAGCACAAACGGGCGCTTGCCGATGTTATCGAGCAGGGTCCGATCCCGGCATCGCATGGCGTGGTGCGCTGGCGGATTGTCGATTTGATCCAATGGCTGTTCGACGAATATGGCGTTTCAGTCAGCAAGCAGACCCTAAGCCGGGACCTGCGTGCCATGGGCTACAGGAAACTGACGGCACGGCCCCGGCACCATGCGCAGGGGGCCGGGGCCATCGACGTTTTTAAAAAGACTTCCCAGCCCAGTTGGCAGCGATCGAAGCGACACTCCCGGGTGGGACGCCCATAGAGCTGTGGTGGCAGGACGAAGCCCGGGTCGGGCAGAAGAACGGCATCACAAGGCGATGGGCCAAACGCGGCACCCGACCTTCGGCCCCCAAGGATCAGCGTACGACATCGGCCTATATCTACGGTGCGATCTGCCCAGCTGAGGGCAAGGGTGCCGGCCTGGTGCTGCCGCGCTGCAACACCGAAGGGATGACGCTCCACCTCGCCGAGATATCCGCCGCCGTCGCGCCGGGCGCTCATGCCGTGCTGCTCCTCGATCAGGCGGGGTGGCACGGCTCGCGGGCGCTGGTCGTGCCCGGCAATATCACCCTCATGCCGCTGCCACCCAAATGCCCCGAGTTGAACCCCGTCGAAAACGTCTGGCAGTTCATGCGTGACAACTGGCTCTCAAACCGCGTCT